>Ga0326511_10003509_pt1 | contig 12635 bp, 19 predicted proteins | sample 0_2496_0518_D_FD_203701 | JGI IMG/M metagenome (GOLD analysis project Ga0326511, IMG submission 203701) | Bovine rumen microbial communities from UC Davis, California, United States - 0_2496_0518 | ecosystem: Host-associated > Mammals > Digestive system > Stomach > Rumen | place: USA...
CTGCGCCTGTTTTTCCAAAAATTCGACCAGCGTAATCGGAAGCATTTGTTCCATTCGAAGTCGTTTCAGTGGATCCGTCCTCAATATTGTGTGTAGTGCCTGTTGTAGTTTCTACCCGTGTAGAATTATCATTAGCCGTCCCGGTGTCATGGTGCGTGTTAGTGTTTGCTTCCGCGCTCTGTTCGGTTGCGGTGTTTCCTGTTGTGGCAGAAGCGCTTTCGGAAGTACCACTATTGTAAATAGTGCGCGTTTCATCCTGTTTATGATCGCCGTTATAATTATCTACAACCATAGTCACATCGGATAGATAATTAGAATTATCGCCAACAGCGGTTACCCCGTCAACAGCCCCTAACGGCGTGTCACTATGTTTTGTTAGCGTATTTCTATTACTAATCGGCTCAAATTCTACAACGTCCCGCCCGGTATGGTCTGTTCCTTTCTGCGACACATTATCGGTATTAGCCACGCTATCGGCGGTGCGTGTCCGGCTCTCTAAAAAATCGCCCTCTTTTTCTTCGATGTGTTCTGCCGTGTCGGTTGCCGTACTAACAGTTAAGGAATCGCCGGTGGCTTCTCCGTGAGACGTTCCGGCGGTAACATTTGTCTCTGTGCCTACTGTCTCGCGTTCGTCTGTGTAATCAGTATTAATAAACGGATCAAATTTTAACAACTCTGACTTATACAGTTGATTGTAATACGGCATGATTTCACGCATTTTAGTTCGAAGTTTTAACTTCCATAGCCCGACAGTTTCAAGCCCGATCTCTTGCGTGTAATAATGCTGAAGTATTTTATTTTCAAGTTCCGCGCGATAATTTTCGTCGAAAATCGGGTAGTAAAAATCAAAAATTTTCGGACGTGCCAAATTAATAACGGAATCAACATCAGACGAGGGGGCGGAAGAATCTTTACCGGCGTAGGCTTCACAGATAAACCGCAACTGTGTGGTGTAATTACTCATAGCGTAGCCCCCTTTTAGTTATTCTGCTGTTCTTCTTTTCGCGTAACTGTATCGCTTACTGTATAATCATACGTAATGCTTACTCCCTCGAATTGTGAAAGAATGGAAGCAATTGCGCGCCCGAAGTTTTCACAGATTAATTTAATGAATGTCGAATAATTATTCATTTTCCTGTTCCCCCTTTTCTGTGGTGTCCTCAACGTCTGCGGTAGCACTATCTTCGTCGCTTTCGCCGTCACGGAATTTAACCGAAACATTTAAGCCAAACTTTTTATTTAATTCGTCACAGGCTTTTTGACGCATAGCCATATACGCGTATCGGTTTGAGATTGTACCGCCTAACGATTTCGTTACTTCATCCGAGACAAGACGCTCGCGCTTTTCTACGCTTACGTTGGCAACACCTAACATCGTTAGTGCTTCATTAAATATATTTGTTTTTAAGTTATACAATTTGTCTGAAACATACGGGGCGTCTGTCTTTAACACGCTTAACGAATCAGGGTTAAGACCTTTTTTACCAAAGATAACAGGGCGGTTACCCTCATACTGTGTGTAAATATTTTCCATAGACAGACGTTCGTTTTCATCACATAAAACTAACACCGGCGTTTTCTGTGCGCCCACGTTTACGTCAATTGTCCGGTCGATCTCATACAGACGCATGGCGTAATTTGTGACAACCGGGAACGTTGGCTTCATTTTGTAGTTATTGAAAACCATTACGGAATTATCTCTACTACACGTTATCCGATATTCATTATCGCCATATCCAATTCTTTTTACCGGGATCCCATAACAATCAAATTTATCACTTAATACGACTTTTAAGGATAATAGAGAATCCATTATTTCATCATAGGCAAATATCGCCTTACCATTAAAAAAGAGTGCTTTTTCTAAATATCGTTCGTCGCACGTGTCAGGCAAATTTTCCCACGAAAATCGAGAAAGTGCTATTTCTGTGAGCATATCTTCATAATCTGTGAAGTCCCACGTATTGCGAAGCGCTGAACGTATAAACGCTTCATTTTGTTTATTTCTTCTTCGTGCCATTTATTTGTACCCCCTAATGTTTCACGTGAAACATTTTTATCAAGGAGCGGTTGGGGTGGTGTAATTTCCAACCGATCCACTCCAAAAGGTTATCCCGTTATTAAACGCGTCACATAACGTTTTAATAACTGAAGCGGGTGCGCCCCCTGTAATACTAATTTCTGCTGTCTCCACGTAGTGCTGATTAAATCTCGGGTTAGTAAATTGTACTGTGCCAATGCGATTAATAGCATAGCCATATCTTGAAAAAAACATATCAATCCTATAAGCGTCCCACTTATTCACGCATTGATGATAGGTGTAAAAATTGACAGCGCCACCCGCCATTAGCGCCGTGCTTCCGCCCGTACTTCCATACGATTTAGCGCTCGTCATAGAAGCGTTACCGGCGTCTATGGCAAAATGTCCCATGTTTTCCCCGAGAGAACGCCAATTTAACGGGTTAAGCAAGGATCCCACAGTATTTACAATTTGATGCTGTCCTGTGGTGGAAAACCATGATAAATAGCCGTTACCCGTCCACGCGCAATGCGGAAAATCAGTAATACTAATGGCTTCGGCGTAATTAGTATCGTTGCTTCCTGAAAAGCCCCGTCCATAAGCAACAGGCGCGCATAACAGTTCAGGGTTAGGCGCTATTCCGAGTATTAACTTAAACTGTAACGTGTCCCCGGAAAAGTATTCATATTTGAGTGTTCTATTTCCGCCGTGCGTATTTGAAAGTAATAAAGAGCAATAAGGATAACTCCATAATTTATTATTTAGCGGTGTATACCCGTCAATAGAATCAGGCTTTACGCTTGCTTCCGTCTTAATATTCGGCTGAACAACCCCGAGAGTGCCACCCGCTTGAATGAAGCCCGCCGGCATAGCAACAATACCTACAATTTTCTCGGCAAGTCGGCTATCCATGTTTTCTATATCGGCTTCCATAGCGGTGTAGGAAGTGTAAGCGCGGGCTTGTAAGCCCTGTAACACTCCGCCCGCCATACCTGACATTTTAACCGGGAAAGCCTCGTCTGCGCTCAATGTAGGCGGGTTAGCAACGTCAAAAGGCGCATAAACAACCCACGTGAAGTCTGTATTTACAAGTAAACTTGATAATTTTTCCAACTTGTAATCAGAAAAAGAAACCGGCTCCGGCTCTAAATAAGCATATTTAGTATCTGTTTGAACGTGTGTGCGTCTAATCAAGGCTTTACCTACATGACAACCGCCTTGAAAAAGGTAGGTTTGAAAAACGTCTATGGTATAATCAATCTCAAATACTTCGTTAGAAACGTAACGCACATCGTCAACAAACGCATAATTATAGGCGTGTGCTTCCGGCAATGGCGAATCAATGGCGGTATTTTTCCAACATAAATACGAACAACCTAAATAATTCTCCTGATGTCCTTTTATTTTAATAGTGCCTGAAAGCGCATTTTTAATATAATTCTGCGCTGTTTTTGAGGGGCGGTTAGCGCCAATAAGCCGGGAAGAATCTGTAATATAATTAAATTGGTCTGTGGCGTTAGAAAAATATTTAGTATGTTTATAATCTTTTCCCCACTCGATCTGATTGATTAAGTAGATCTCCCCTACGGGCGCAATAAAAGCCATTTTAATAACCCCCTATAAATAGCGCCCGCACTACCCACAGTAGAACGGGCGCTTTAGTTATTGATTATTCAACAGTAATTGAAGCGGTATCGGTTACGCTTGTATCAAATACAGACGTAACAGTAATGGTAGCGGATCCGGCGCCAATTGCCGTAACCACACCTTTAGCGTCAACTGTCGCTACGTCCTCGTCCGAAGAAGCATACGTAACAGTCTGCGGTGCGAAGCCGGTCGTTGTTACTGTCGTGGAAAGCGTCAACGTGGATCCGACACTCATAGTGGCGGTAGCCGGCGTAACGTCAACACCTGTAACAGTAGGCTCGGTAGGAACAAAAAGCGCTCTCTGTGAAAATGGCGATACGCTAAACGTCATCCACTCATGCAACCAATAATTCCAATACATACCCTCGCCGTTATAGGCTTCTGTCATTTCATGCAGATTTTGGTAAATCTGAAAGAATCTCTCGTCGATCATCAGAGCCGGGATCGTGTTCAACGCGGTTTTCTCTGCGTCTGTAATCGGTATATAACCGGCGTCGGTGTTTCCGTCTGCGTCTGTGAAAAGATCGTGAAGGAAATCGTTGTCGATCTCTCCGAAGCCGTCAACCAACATTCTATGCCCGAAGAATTCTGTCTTATCCATATTGAAAGCGGTAGCAAGAATCTCAACATCCATTTTAGCGTCAAATTTGTTAGTCAAGATCAAATACTGTTCCTCTTTCGGCGTATGGTTATGGACGCCCGCGATATTATTTTTGTTATTCAAAATCGTCCAATTGTTTGAATTCTCACGAACAACAGCAACAATATCCTGCATATTAGCGGTTGTAACAGCCGGGATCTCTACAGCGTTACCCTGTCCGTTAAGAAGTGTACGCGCGATCAAATACTTCATCGTCTGATATACCGCGTAATTAAGAGAAGTCGTCATACTCTCAATAATTTTAGCGATCAAGTCGGTTACGCCGTCCCATGACAAAAAGGCGCGCTTCAGGTCTTTCTCCTGAATGGTAACCTTGAAAAACTCTTGCCAATTCATGCAATGAAAGGCACTACGGACGTCCGGGATCACACGCTTAAAGATGTTCTTCTCCGCAATCTCTACGTCATACGCAAAAGGTTTAGCAAGGTCAACATAGATCTCCTCTACTGTCGTGCCATACTCAACAAGCCCCTTATTGAATACAGCCCACGGATTTTCCCAAATGCGTGACGTAATAGCCACAAACCCGATCCTGTTTACCAATGCTGAAAGAAATTCATTACGGATAATAGCGTCACTCATAATGACGTTGCCGATCATTTTAAGGTTTTCGCCGTCTCCGCTAATAGCCTTTGGTACCTGTTCCTTGTAATACGTTGTAGCGCTCTGTCGAAGATAATTCATGATTGTAGCGCTATCTGCTTTAAGTACACCCATTATAATAGTCCTCCTTTTTATACTATATCGTCAATAGTGATCGTATCTTCTGCTTCGTCAATAATGTCCGTGTCCTCGGTTGCGCTTGTCTGCTCAACCTCGATGACGTCGGAAGTGTCTGGATCCGGCGCGATATTTGAAAATCTATCCATATAGCGTTTTCTCCACGAAGCATCCAATTCGTAATATTTTGCCTTCCAATCTTCCGTATCATCCGTAAGCGAATCGCTAATATCCTCAAGCAAGGAAATAGATTCATCGTCGTTACGTTCTCCGATGTACTCGGAAAGCCTTTTAATCGCTTCACTTTTTTTCAATCTCGGCATACTATAAACCCCCTTTTTTAGATTAATTTTAATAACCGATTTTGTAGTTTGCGCCACTCTTTTTCGTTTTCCACATAAGGCAGAGGACAAGCCTTTTTAACAATGTCGTAATGTCTTACTATATGTTTAACGTTGGGGCAATGTCTGCCAACCCACGCTACGACCTTATCCAATGTTTCTAACTGTTCTTTACTCGGTAGCCGGTTAGCAATACCGCACAACTCAATAGAAACAGTATTCGCATTATTCAGCGTAGAATAATAAGAGCCACGCTGATAACACCCGTTAGGATTGCCTACGCTATACGCGATTGTATTAAGTGGTAGGCTTCTTCCACTTTTTCCGGCATAGTCAATAAAGATATGCGCACTTGCGCTTCGATCTATCCCGGTCGCGAAATAATCACACTCGTTTTTAGCGGTGTCTTTGGATCCCGATGTATAATGGATAACAATACCCTTTATACTTTTCTTCGTCCGTTTACCGCCATAGACAGAATGTTTAACACCTGATTTATAATAGAAGTGTTTACATTTTCTTGCATAATCAAATATCAGTTTTTTCATATTAAACCCCGTCCTCTAATTCTTCCGCCCGATCCGTTTCAACTTTTATAGCGGTGGCTTTATCAACAATTTCCTTATTCTCAACTTCCGGCAACCCGGCTAATGAAGTCAAGATTGACAATACACCCGCAACAAAAGACGCGGAAGCAACATAGCCCCATGCGACGTCAGAAATAACATACCCACAGCCAATCGTGGCTATGGCGGTCTGTGCCATTGTTTTAATAGCGCGGATCCCGCTTGCCTTTAACCATTCATTCATTTTGTAGCCCCCTTTGGTTTGTTAGGTAAAGCCTTAACCTTATCCATAAGCATTTCTGCCGTGCCATTTCCGCCCATTTCCTTGTAGGGCTCATAAAGGTATTTTTCTATGTCCTCAATTTCTTCGGTATCAGCGTAGCCCCGTTCAATGCAACATTTACAACTCATTTTTACCCCAAGAAAAGCAACCGCTAAAAGCATTTTTCGCTCCAATGACTTTTTAGCGGATCTGTTTTGAAGAAAAAGCCAAAAGCCTGTGCTACTGAATATTCCAACTAAAATGGTAATAATACCAGTTATCCAATAGTTCATATACAAAACCCCTTAATGTTTCACGTGAAACATTTTTTATTCTACTATTATAGTATAGCATATTGACAAGGCATTGTCAAGTGTGTTATACTGATACAGAAAAGGGGGGCTTTTCTATGTTCTATGACGGATCTAAACTTCTATCATTAAAGGATATTAACAAACAACAGCCGGAAATCTTTATAAGCACGTCTAACAGATCCGCCGGAAAAACAACTTACTTTGGCAAAAAGTTAGTGACAGATTTTCTTAAGCACGGCAAAAAATTTATCTTACTTTATCGTTATGCGTATGAAATAACAGGCGTCGCGGATAAATTTTTTTCCGATATTCGCGGTCTGTTTTTCCCTAACTTCATCATGACAGCAGAAGCAAGGGAAAAAGATACGTTTACGGAATTATTTATAGAAGAAATAGGAAAAGAAGATAGTAAACGCCCCTGTGGCTATGCAATCGCGCTTAATAAGGCGGATAATATAAAGAAGTGTTCGCATTTATTATCTGACGCTTCTATCATTCTTTTCGACGAATTTCAAACGGAGAGCGGGTTATATGCGTCAAATGAAGTTCAAAAATTGCAATCGATACACACATCACTTGCCCGTGGATCCGGGAAGCAAGTTAAATATCTGCCAATTATCATGATTAGTAATTTTGTATCATTGCTAAACCCTTATTATACCGCGCTTCATATATCCGAGCGCCTACAGGCAGATACGAATTATCTGCGTGGTGTCGGTTGGGTGTTAGAACAAGGTTTTAACGATAGCGCGTCACAGGCGCAAAAAGAAAGCGCATTTAATCGAGCGTTCGGCGACACTTCCTATAATAAATTCTCCGCTGAAAAATTTTACTTAAATGACAATAAATCATTTGTAAAGAAAATGACCGGGCGGAATTCTTATATAATGACGTTAAAATATGATAATGAATTTTTCGGGTTACGTCTGTACCCGGATAGCAACATTTTATATCTGTCAGCGTCAGCCGATATGACAAGCCCTAAAAAATACGCTTGCCGGTTGGAAGATATGGACGAAGAAACAACACTTGTTTCAACTATACCTTTATATGTTCAGCGTCTACGGGGCGCCTTTAATGGCGGACAGTTTAGGTTTCAAAATCTTACCTGTAAAAGCGCCTTATTCGCTGTTATATCTTATTAAGGTAACAACCCTTGATTGTGTATGCGTATGAACGTAAGATAGGCACGAGTGGAAGATCTCGCTTACGTCATAATCGGGAAGCCCCCCGACGTATAACATAGCAAGGGAAGTTATATAGAATAATTGCGGGATCTACGGATCCCGTAATTATTTTTCTAATTTGGCAAAACTGACACAATTTTGACACAAGGTAGCGTTAATATATACACGTAAACAAAACAGAGGGGCGCAAAAAGGCGCCGGAAAGGTAAAAGGTGGTAAGTATGGATAACGAATTTTTACTAACGGACAGATTACAAAAGATTAAACAAGTTATTAATGAGTACGGAGAAGATAATTTTTACTTATCGTTTTCAGGCGGTAAAGATAGCACTGTGATGTCCGCCTTGATTGATCAAGCAATCCCAAATAGAATTCCAAGAGTGTATGCTGATACTGGTATCGATTATAATTTAATACATGACTTTGTGAGGGAATGCCAGAAAAATGATGATAGAGTGGTTATCATTAAGCCAACTGTCCCAATTAAAAAAATGCTTGAAAAAGAGGGTTATCCTTTTAAGAGCAAGGCACATTCTTCATTTGTTGATCGTTATCAAAAAATAGGTAAATCACTATCTGTTGCACAGTATTTAGGCGAAAGGACAGATAAGGAACCCTGGTCATCATTCAAGTCATGTCCTAAAATATTAAAATATCAATTTTCCGAAGATTTTAATCTTAAAATTAGTGACAAGTGCTGTATTAGATTAAAAGAAGATCCCATTAAAAAATGGGCAATTGAAAACAATAAAAAATACGGAATTGTTGGCATAATGGCAAGTGAACAGGGAAGGCGATCAAATGCTAAATGTTTAGCGTTCAGAGCGGGAAAATTGAAAAATTTTCAGCCATTGGCACCATTAACAAAAGAGTGGGAAGATTGGTATATTAAAAAGCAAAATATTAAAATATGTAGCATATATAAAGAGCCTTATAATTTTGATCGCACTGGTTGCAAAGGTTGCCCCTTTGCTATAAACCTACAAAATGAGTTAGATATTTTATCCAAATATTTCCCAAATGAGCGAAAGCAATGCGAGGCTATATGGAAGCCAATTTATGAAGAATATAGGCGATTAGGTTATAGGTTACATAATTAAATTACGAAAGGTGGTAAAAATGGGATTGAAAGTATATATGTTTCAGTTTTCAATCGGTGTGAAAGAACGCCCGTGGGAGAGGATCACGACACTTCGTTATACCATACAGGCTTACACCGATCAGGAAGCATATGCGTCTGCACTAACTTCCATTTGGAATACGATTAACGTTAACACAGAAACGTTGCAAGGCGTCGAAATAATCGACGTAGAATAGGAGAGTGCCTAATGCTGAAAACATGGATAGTAACATTGTATAACACGCCGAATAAGCAGATACTGAAAGAAGTGGTAGCCGGATCCAAACAGGACGCTGAATTAAGAGCGCTAATTCTTACCTGTATTTACCCGGACAGCGCTTACACCATTATATAGGGGGTTAAAATATGAATAATCGAGAGAAATTGCTGAAAAGCCTTGAAAAAATACCTACATACCGCTATCATTTAGTGAATGACCGGGAGAACGTAGTAGGAAAAACTAATTCTTTTTGGACGGCTGTCGCACAGGCGCACACCATGAAATGTTTGGTGTATGATTCGCTTCGTGATTTTTGGGTTTACGACGGAGAAAAAGACAGATTACGCTTATAAGTTACTACTTTTACCTTTTGCCGAAACGGGCGCCCCGGCGCCCGTCACGGACAGGGTGGCACCCGTCCGTCTGATGAGGCAAGCCAAAACAAAATTTTTTAAGCGCCACAGGCGCGGAAAGGAGTGTAGAAAAATGGCTTTTTCTATCACAAAATTCAACAAGGGCGGAGTAAAATTTAACTATTCTCTGCCGGTGAACGCAACCTTTAAGAAGTGTGCAGAATTGGGAGACGGCTTCACGGGAATTGTTAAGGGCGTCGGGATCTCAACGAAAGGCAAATACGGAGATTCTCCATTTATCCTCGGAGACGGCTTCGGTGTGTGGCTTCCGTCTCACATGGTTGACACGATCCATGATATTATGGCAGATTCGGAAGCCGTGGACGCGATCAATAACGGGGACGTGTGCTTTAACGTTTATACCTACGATCTTGAGGGAAAAACGCTTTTCTCCGTTAACTTCGTAGATTCTAACCCCGTTCAGTAAGCGGAACTAAAACAGGGCGGGAGAGATCCCGCCTTATTTTTTCAAAGGAGTGTAAAGCATGGGAAATTTAATCTATATTAATGTAAAATCTTTTTTGTATGAAGATAAAGTTTATACATGGAATAATGTCAGCAGATTATTTATGACGTTAGAATATTGGGATAAAGTGCACCTTGAGTCGTTCCGATATGAATTAAAACAAGTTCCGGCTGGCGCTACTATTTTACGATATTCTTTAGTGAGAGGGGGCTCGTTATAATATGGATCCACAGGAAATGGAAAAGGCTTTAACACTTCTGCGCGATTTATGCAAGAAGAATGACACCTGTAATACGTGTCCGTTAGATGTTACCTGTATGATGACACTTCCACATAATTGGAATGTACCTAAAATTATTAGTGAATTAAAAGAGGGGGGTGTATTATGAGTACTGTGTCTATGATCATTTATAAGGCTTTAGACGATATGAAGAAAACGTGTCAGACGCAAGAAAAGTGTTCGAATTGCGTTTACCTTGAGGGGTGCCACCAGGGCGGTGTTCCGTCCCCGTTCCCGTCGTCGTGGGAAGTTGATACGCTTACGGATCTTATTATTTCAAAAGCGTTCAAGGGGGGTTAATTATGGAGCATATTACGTCTAAAAAAGCCTATGAAAATTTAGCCAATGCTGTGATTCTGCAAGCCATAAAAGACTATAAGAATGGCTACCAGCGTAAAGACGTATTAGCCTTTTTTCGTAGCCAATGGTATAAAGAATTGACAGACGTTCCGGCGGGTAGTATAATAAAGATATGCAAGAATAAAGACGTAAAACAATCGTTTAAGTGGTAAGGGGGATCTATGGCACGTAAATCTGCAAACATTGCGGGAAAAAGAGCCGGCAAGGCTTTTAATAAATCATCATATACACCCGCAAAAAAGAAAGATAGAAGAAAAGCAAGAGAAAAAAGACGGGAAGAACGGGAGAAAAGGCGAGAAGAAAAGGAACAAAAACCGCCAAAACAACCGCCGAAACCGCCCGAACTTCCGCCGGATCTTCCACCCGATCTACCGCCTGAACAACCACCCGCACAAGTGGACGTGTTAATAGAAAAGATCCGGGAGAAGATTCGAGAAATAGAGGAAAAAGATATACCCGTATTCGCTAAAAAAGTATCAGAGATTCTAAATCGGGAGTTTGAGGATTTTCTTTCATCGGTTGATAAAAAATCACAAGAATTAGTTAGCGCTCTTGAAAATATACTATCCGATGATATTCTAAACGCTGAAATGTATGGATCCGGATCTGATGAAGAAGCGACGCAATGGGGACAGGAATTACACGCGCTTGCTTCTCACATTAATTCACAGGCTTTAGCAGAAGAAGCGGAAAAGATGTCAAATTTAGAAGATGTTGTAAGTGACGAAGAATGGGTTGATATACCGTACATGAATAAATGGGCTAGTAACCCATATTTATAGGAGTGTAAAAATGTATGTTAATCCCGCTGTCTATATGGCAGATTTTGAAACATCCGTAACAGGAGAGGGAAAAGCCCAAACATCTACGGAAGTTTGGGCTTCTGCATTAGTGCAAATTGATACGCCCGAACGCCCTGCAGAAGATCCCGAAGTGTATTTAGATACTTCCATAAAGGCTTTTTTCGCCCGGGTGCTTTTCCTCACAGGACAAGGGCATAGTATTGTTTATTTTCATAACTTAAAATTCGACGGATCTTTTTTAATTGATTTTCTTCTGAAGTCAGGTTATACGCCCGCGCTTACTTGTAAGAATAAGTGGAAAAAAGCCAAATACATGACACGGGGCGAATTTATACCTACTATCTCAAATATGGGGCAATGGTATACGATCGACGTTAAGGCGAAAAGCGGGGGACGGGTTACGTTTAGAGATTCTCTAAAACTACTACCTTTTTCTGTGGCTCAAATTGGAAAATCTTTCGGCACACAGCATAAAAAACTATCTATGGAATACGTCGGAAACATGAGAGCCGGCGGAACAATAACAGCAGAACAAGCCGAATATATTAAAAATGACGTTTTAGTTGTTAAAGAAGCGCTTGAAATCTTTTTTAAGGACGGATTAAATAAGTTAACAATAGGGGCTTGTTGTAAGGATCAGTATAAAAAATCTATTATGAAAGAAGATGAACAAGCCTTTTTTCCTCAAATGTCACGTTTACTATTATCGTTAGAATACGGAGAGCCAAACGCTGAAAAATATATTCGCCATTCGTACCGGGGCGGTTGGTGCTATGTAAAAACAGGCTGTGAGAATATTGTTTATGAGCATGGTTGCACGGCAGATGTAAATTCCCTGTACCCGTCCATGATGTTAGATAATATGTACCCGGTCGGTAAACCTGTATTTTGGCGTGGTAATTATATCCCGGATAAAGCCAAAAGAGAAAACAACCTTTATATTTTACGGATAAAAACACGCTTCTATCTTAAAGAAGATTATCTGCCGACAGTACAAATTAAAGGAAGTCCCTATTATAAATCGACGGAATGGCTTTCTACTTCAGATGTTAAATTTAAGGGTAAATATTATTCTTCTCTAACAGGCTGTGACGGATCTTTAGTAGATATGCGACCAGTGCTAACATTAACAAGCGTAGATTTTGAAATGTTAAAGGAACACTATACGCTGAAAGATTTTGAAATATTGGACGGGTGCTATTTTGACGCGTTAGAGGGTAGTTTGCTATTCGGATCCTATATCAATAAATGGGCA
>Ga0326511_10003511_pt1 | contig 12630 bp, 9 predicted proteins | sample 0_2496_0518_D_FD_203701 | JGI IMG/M metagenome (GOLD analysis project Ga0326511, IMG submission 203701) | Bovine rumen microbial communities from UC Davis, California, United States - 0_2496_0518 | ecosystem: Host-associated > Mammals > Digestive system > Stomach > Rumen | place: USA: California...
CCAATGGCTCCTTAGAATGGTCTTGACCTTTGACTTCGAGCATCATCGTTTCATCTCCTGTATTCGGGATGAAGTGAGGTATCTTTACTCCACGAATGGAGAGATTGTTTCGCATCTCAGCTAAGAGACCCTTTGATAAAATTGAGAAGAAGAGGGATTGATTATTGCAATCAACCTCTCTTACTCTTATCTTCTTTGCCAGTTCTTGTGCTGTCATTACTGATTCTTAATTATGGTTTTGTAGCGTGCTGCTGCCTCAACTAACTGTTGACTTTGTAATGTACTTGCTGAGTTAGTAGGGGTGTTCACCAACATGGTTCTTGATAACAAGCGTTTTCTTGAGTTACGCGCGCTCTTGGTTTGAACCGTATCTGCATTGAATGCCTTGAACTCAATTACGTATGTACTTGGGTCACTATATAGGCTAGGACGCAAGTCGAAGCTGATTGTCTTTGTTACTGTTCCATTTGGTACCTTGTAATCGATATTCAATGGTACTACAACAGCTTCACCGGGTGCGAGTGTTAATCGACTGTATACACTATCACCATCCAATTGGAGTGCACTTGCGTCACTCAGATATGGGTAGATTACCATACCACGATTGATGTTATATGATGTAGGCCAGTAGGTCTTTCCTGCTCGAGCGCTGAGGTACAAACTATCGAATATGCCATTAGATGAGCCTGAGTTACCACCACCTGAATATGCAGGAGTGTCGTCGTATGAATAGAAGTACGTTCCATCATATGCGTCACGAATACGGAATGTCAACCATTGGTTGGCGGATTGGATCTCCCAGCCTATACTTTCACCATCAGGATATGCCATCCAAACACCAGTTAAGTTGGTGTCATGTCTGTAAGAACCGTAGCTTCCTATATCAGCTGCTGCAGTACCCATTATGTAGTCGTTCTTGTCAAACTTGCACTTACCCTCATTCAAGCCGTTGATTGTGATGTCTCGGTTACCTGGGAACATGCTATAGAGGTATGATGTGAATGGACTTGCGTTAGCCACTTGGATTGTAGCTATCATATTGTGTGGCTTACTATCTGATGCCTCTTCAGTCTCACTGTATGCAGGAAGGTCAATTGTATTCTTTTGACTAGGTTTGATTACAGACTCCACGCCATCAATAATGACACTCACTGTCAAGTTATTGTTATTGGTTCCGTTGATTATAGCATCCAGGTTCTGAATTGCAGCATCCAGACTCTGAAGCTTGTCGCGGAGTGGGATAATACGACGTTCACTGGTATAGAAACCAGAAGATATATTCTCCGGTTTGTGGAAGTATGTTACGTCTTGGTCAACAATCTTGTCTTCTACGTGTGGGAGAACACCATCCTCGCGAAGGATGTTTTCGAAACGGTTAGTCTCGATATCGTTATTGTTCTCCTCAACGATCTGAAGTACCTGAACGTCCTTTAGTAGTTCATCCGGGAATGCGATGTTGGTGATGTCTGACCAGTCTGATGTGGACTCGATGAATGGGTAACCGAAGTCCCAAACGATCTTCAATCTAATATCAACAGTCTCACCTTGAGAGATTGGAATGTCGATTTGGTTGAATGATGGCTCGTTGACAGGACCGTTATCCTGAGTTCCGTTGTGTTGAGGATACTCGAATTGATAACCATCCGTGTATACAGGGTTCTTCTGCAACTTGAATGATGGCATATCATTCCAGTCACTAAAGACGAAGTCCTTATCGATTGTGCGTGCTGTACCCGTTTCACTATCAACTGTCTTGTAGCGATACTGAACTTTGATACCGTGGATGTGTTTCTTGAACTCATTGAGTACCACATCACCATCATCATTCCACTTGAAGTAGCCACGGATATGGTACTTGGCATTCTCCAATGGAACCACACTATCATTTGCCGCGGTTGATATCTCTTGGATGATTTTGGTCAAGCTGGTAGTCAACTCATTCTTACGAGCGTTGTATTGGCTCAACTGAGCTGTATACGTATCGCGAACACCGGTAGTATCCGTAAATGCAATCTCAGATAGGGTTTGATTGATTTCAGATATCTTGGATTGTACCTCACCCAGCTCCTTGATGTACTCTTGTTTTTGTGAGTATAGAGCACGGATGTTCTTGACGGTTGTTGAGTTGTTCAAGTGGGTGTTGATTTGCACCACCTGGAGATGATCCGGATTCACATATGGTTTGTATGATGAGAAGCGGTCGAACTCATCCTTGCTGTACTTCATGATGGTATTCGTCATAACTGTTGATACCTCGTAGAGGATATCACCTACGTTACGAACATACTCATCATAGTAGTTCTTGAATGTACGATGCTTTGCATCATCTACCATAGGTAGGCTATATGTATCCAACAATACACCACGACCCCAAGGAGCCTGAACATTGAGCCTGTCGTTGAGGGCTGCGATGAATATGAATACGTATTGGTCTTCCTCCAGTGTTACGTTGAGATACTTGTCCTTATCGTAATCTACTGGTGAGAAAAATTTGAGCTTCGAATAGGTGCTTACGTTGGTCTCGTCACCTGCGTCTGGAACCAGGTTGAGGTAGTCACCATTCAATACACGAACGGTGAGCTGGCGAGCCGCAGGGTTGACTGACGTGATTTCCATCTTGGCACTGTCATCGTATGTTACGAGGCAATCACCGATGGTCAAGTACTTCTCTATAGTCTCATCGAATAGGGTGTACTTGAGATCACGATCCAACGTCAGAGTGATGTACTCATCCAAAGCCTCATCGGTAATATCCTTGTCGATAGACTTGATAACATACTCACCACTACCTATATTAGCACGAACAGGGAGGGAGCGGATGGTGTCGTACATAACGTAATCGACATCTTCACGTTGTTCTGATAGGATCTTCCAAAGGTCAGACCACTCATAGTTCATCATGATATTCTTCTCTGCCTCCTCATCTGTAGATGGGTTGAGTTGAGTCTTAGCCAATGACTTCAATACATCAGACTTGAGCGCTACCTTACGAACAACTACTTTGGTTATATCGTTAGGCAGTGACTGTAGATCGAACTTGACGTATGGATTTGGTGTGAGGAAATCCTTGAAGATATCGTTTTGTTCTACGCTGAATCCAGGAATATCTTTGACGTCCAATGTAAGACGGTTAGGTGTACAGGTATATCCCTTTACTTCGATGGAACGACTGTTGCCATCAAACTGGAAGGTAGCCTCGCCTGTTTTTGGTGCGTAGACAAGGTTGTTGAAGTTCTCCTGAAGTGAGTTGATCTTGTTCTCCAAAGCGATGAATGAAGGAATCACATACTCAGCGCCATTGACGGATACTGTTATGTGTTCGCGCTTGGTGAAGAACGAATCGTTGAGCGCTTGGAGGATTTCCAAATTCTTTTGAGTCAACGTTTGTATTTGACTTAGATATTCAGCTATATTTCCCATTCGAGCTGTGTTATTTATTACTACAAATATAATAAGGTTACGAAAAGTCGTTCTTAAAAGAAAGAAAAAAACACCCTTATTATATTGTAATAAATGAGCAGCATGACAAGACCAAACAAAATATATGGCGGAATAGATGGTAGTACTATTGTCGGAGGTCAATCCAAAGTTCGAATCACTCACGAAGGATTGATGTCCAATGTCGTTGGCTCTGAGTTCAACGCATATCAGAGTCACTCCTTCTATATGGCTCAGGAAATGGATCCATTGACTCAGGACGCATTCTCTCATGAAACTGTTCAGGGTCATACCAGATACATACAAAAGAATCCTGAGGATATGAAGCCGGATGAGTCTCGAGGACTCCATTCTATCTTCAACAAGTTCCATGCTGTTCCTGATGAAGCAGATGCGTATGCTTGGCGTCTTTCTCAGAATATGCCGTTGATCGACTCCCCTAAGAGTCGTCAGGTGCAACGCTCAATGAATGCATGCACCGTGCGTGACTTAGTTCAGAAGTCACAAGCAGGTTTGCTAGGTGCAGCAGTGTACTCATATTCAGACTTCATGTTCTGTAAGTTCCTTGGGCGTGTTCCAAATAACTACCTTATCACACTACGTCGTTACGCAGTTCCGGTTGTAGACTATATCAAACCATATGGTAACCCGGCTGCTATCAAAGGGCAAGACAAGGCATCAACTCTTACCGATCTTGGTGGTGTGCCTTTGGCTACTATGGTGACCTGGATGGGTACACCTGGTAATGATATGAAGGAAATACTGAAGTACAACTTCTCTATGCCATTCAAGTCGGTCAACTCTAAGTTCGAAGACGATGGGTATCAGGCCCCACAAGCTACTGGTAAGCAATCAAATGGTGCTATAGGTGACGCGTTCAAAAAGGCGTTCGGAACGAATGTTGCACAGCGCGCGGCCAACCATATCATGCCTGGTATGTTCAATAGACGAGGTGGTGAAACCATTCCAGGACGACAACCACACTACGACCAAAACAAAGCATACTCTGGAGTGGACATGATTAAGTCCATCTATATACGTGATGGTGAGAAGGGTCTGTCATTCAAGCAATCATTCAAGTTGACGTTTGATTACGAGCTTCGTTCATTTGATGGAGTCAATGGTAAGCAGGCTATGCTTGACTTGCTTGGTAATATATTGACCTGTTGTTATACTCAGGGTGACTTCTGGCCTGGTGCATACAGACGTAACTCTGCTGCAAGTAGTGTGGCACCGATGTCGTCTCTCGAATGTATGAAACACCATAAGACCTTCTCAGGATATGTCAACGCATTCCAAAAGGACTTCCAGACGATCAAAGGTAAGATATCAGCGACGTTCAAAAACGATCCTATCAAAGCCCTCACATCATTGTTGGATGATCTTGGTGGTGCACTTCTTGGTGGTGATATGGCTATGGCACCAGCACAAGCAAAGAATGGTGTGAATGCATTGTTGTCAGATACAGCTATTGGATTCTGGCACGTTACTATTGGTAATCCATGCGCACCTATCATGAGTATTGGTAACCTGATTATGACGGATTGTCAAGTAGAGCACTACGGGCCACTCGGCATTGATGACTTCCCAACCGGAATCCGTGTGACTTGCACCTTCGATTCAGGTAAGCCACGCGACATTCGTCTTATTGAGCGTATGTATAATGGTGGTAACGACCGCATATACGTTCCACTAGATAGACGAGTGTTGGAAGAACTACGCACTGCAAAGGAACGTAATCAGACTATCGCAGAGACGCTTGGTCATGAGAAGGGTAGACGAGGTACTGCTGCAGTTGATACCAACAAGACCATTGCATCCAGACGAAGTGAAGCATCAAGTGCAGCTGCAGAACTCATCAAAGGTGCAACCACTACAACTATCAATACTCAAGTAAAAATGGTTGATGAATTGACTACCGCTGATGCAGTAAGAAAGTACTTCGGTAATATCGCAGGAGACTTGCAGTACGCAGTCAATATAGCAGCTGGATCAGTTGGTGAGGGTGTTGAAGCTCCTGAAACTCCACAAGAAGTAACATCATAAGATGCCACATAATATCAAACAAATGAAGCCTAGTGCCACATCAAGATATCGGCAAGGCTACGTAGATCCGGGAAGTTGCCACAAGCTCTTTCCGGATCTTGTTCATGATAGGATTATATTCCGCAGCAGTTGGGAGAAGAAGTTCGTATACTGGTGCGAGAATAATCCTAACGTCAAGTATTGGGGCTCCGAGTGTATATCCATCCCATACATACTGGCTACGGATAAGAGTCATCATACATACTACCCGGATTACGTGGTAGAGATGACGAATGGAGAGAAGTGGGTAGTGGAAATCAAACCATACTCCCAGACTCAGCGTCCTATGAATGATAACAGTTGGCTATGGGATGCCTACACGCGAAACATGTCGAAATGGGTAGCGACAAAGAAGTTCTGTGATGACCGCGGACTCAAGTTCAAGATACTAACTGAGCGAACAATCGATATGCTATAACGGGTTAGATGCTACGGTTATTATAATATATAAGAATTATACTTATGGCTGAAACGAAGAGAAAAGGATGGTTTGCTCGTCTGTTCGATATGAACGATGAAACGGTTAGTGCATCAACGGTATTCTTGGTGTTCACTTCCATTATCGGCTTACTACTCCTATTCGTTCCTTCCATCGGTATGATGGTTGACATATACTTCAATCACACTATCACAATCGATTTAGGCGGATTGGCTGAATACATACTTGCAGCGAGTGGGGTATTCGCATCTGGTGGAATACTAAAGGGGTGGACCAACTACTCCAACTATCGATTTCGCAAAGCTAAGAAGCAAGCTAAACCCGAAAATGAAACCGAGGATAAATAAACTCATACAAGAATGGCTTACCAAAGACTAGAACCTGATGTTCAAGACGGCACCCTTATCGAGGCTGGTTGGTTGAATCAGGCGGTAGAAGATATAAACGACAACCACGAGCGAATCGTGGTACTTGAAGAGCGCGCTCCAGTCCCTGGTCCACAAGGTCCACAGGGTCCTCAAGGTGTGCCTGGTCCTCAAGGCCCAAAAGGTGATAAGGGAGATAAGGGTGACCAAGGTATTCAAGGTGTGCAAGGTCCAGCTGGCCCAGAAGGCCCTCAAGGCCCACAGGGTGTTCAAGGTCCGGTAGGTCCTCAAGGTCCTGTTGGTCCTCAGGGAGAACAAGGTATTCGAGGTGAGCAGGGTCCTCAGGGAGAAATTGGTCCAGAAGGCCCTCAAGGTCCTGTAGGTCCACAAGGTCCTCAGGGTGTTCAAGGTATTCAGGGTGAAACAGGCCCTCAGGGTGAAACAGGTCCACAAGGTCCTATTGGTCCTCAAGGTGTGCCCGGTCCACAAGGTCCTATTGGTCCTCAGGGATCAATCATCTTCAACGCATCTACTCTGGAGAACTACATCATTACCAATTACGATGATCGTATGCGTATTGGTGACATGATCCTAGATAGTGGTATCGGTCTTGCAACTAGACGAGGAAACGTATACATGATCACCGATATCGTTCCTGATGGACAACCAGACCCGTCATACGTATACCCAGATGGAGAATTTCAACGTTGGATAAGTGTTGATGCAGATATCTCTCAACTGGCAGACGGGGAAGAGATCGTTATCTCTGCAGCTCAAGGTGGTCTTTCAGGTGATTCGTTCCTGATGGAGAACACCAATAGTGGTTACAACAGTCAACCAAAAGCAACAGATATAACAAACAATCAGTTCTCCGAGAACGATCATCTCTTCTTGAATGATACTGATATCTTGTACTATTACAAGTACAGATTTGTACGTATATCTGATACTCAATTCAAGTTGTTCGTCCCAGAAGCCAACCAGTACCTCGGTGTCAATAGCAGTAACTTACTAAAGGTTGGTGAGAATGGTACATTCGAGATTCGCGACGGATACATCTACAATATCGATAGAAGTAAGTATATAGCTATCTATGCTCCTACGCTTTATGCAAGCAGACGTGCATGGACGGCATACAAATCTAATACTGAGACCGAATCGAGAAACCAGGTACTACATATCTATAAGAAGTATAAGCTGCCTTGCACTAATCCAAAGGTTGTTATCAACGATACCAAAGTCACCAATCTGTTGACCGGAACTATCAATGTTTATAACCTCCAAGGACCTCAGGGTGAAACTGGTCCTCAAGGTCCGCAAGGCCCACAAGGTCCTCAAGGAGATTCTGGTGTTGAAGAACTCACATACCACCAACAAGCTGAATACACAAGTGATTCTGTTTATGCAGATGGTCTAGTAAGTCGTGTCGGACGAGTATGTACGTTGTACATGTACAACGCACAAACCATTAACACATGGCAGGATATCTTCTATCGCCTACCATTCGAACCAGATGCTACTTACCTTCCAGTCGTCAACGACAGAGGTTACTACGAATCGCATGGTATTCATTACAAAGTAACTATCGACCATATCACTCAAACAGTAGGAGATGTCGAAGTGACTTACCCAGTCCTTAAATTGAATCACTACGTGAATGGCACTCTGGCTCCATGGGAAGCAGACCAAAACGTTTCATTCAAAGTCGACTATATAGTAGACGAAAATGACTTATAAGTCTTATGAAAACAACACATACAGTAGAAAAGCTAACACCGAATACCGTTGCTGTTCGCACCATTGTGAGTGAAGGGACAAAGATTATTTCTAAATCTCGCAGTAGTTATTGCAACTCAAATCATGACAGAGAAGAGCTTCAAAATCTTCTCACCAAAACAGCTTACAATAGCATCATCAAGGTGTGGGGTGATAAGGCTACGGTAGAAGACCTGCCCGACCCAAGACCACATGAATAAAAAAAGGAACCAGTAGAAGAGACATCCGAAGTTGAATAACTTTGATATAACGAACGATCTCCTTCGAGTGATATAAGTAATCACATCGAGGGAGATCTTTTATTATACGCGAAATAATCAATAAAAAAGGATCGGTTATTACCGACCCTTTTGTTTATTATATACGTCCCTGTCCTCTGTAAGCCTTCTGGTAGTGCTTAGAGTTCTTCGAGCGACTTGACTTGCACTTTGAAATGACACCAGGTCTTTTCTTGTGTGGCTTTGCTCTGAAGATGAATGACGCTGTTACCTTTGCCATTATCAGTCAACTATTTTTACTTTCTCCATTTCCTTGGTGAGGATGTGAGCTTTGTTTGGGTGAACTACATATCCGAGTTTGGATAGGACGTCACGGTTCAACAAACAGTTAGTTGTCTTGGTATCACGATTCTTGACGATACCCATATGGACGTTGTCTAGCTTACGAAGACCGAGAGTCAACTCAGGTAGTACGATCACTGGGCGATTGTATTCTTTATCACCTGCGATAGCTGTCATGTCATCCACCTTATCGAAGGTCATTTGCTTGCCGTCGAGGCTGAATGTGATCTTACCATTCTTATCAGTGTACTCACCTACTTCGAGATGGGATGCTGATGTGGAGTTACCTGTATCGAGCTTGGCAAGGAAGTCCTTCTTGAAGCCATCTCCGAAGTCGATGTTCACAGATTCAACGTATCCAGCAATCTTATCCTGGAGCATGAACTGACTTGGATCATCCAACTCATTGAGAAGGATATTGATGAAGTTCTCCTTCATCACGTCTGAGATACCATCCGTACCAGGAGACGCGTTGATTTCGAGAACTACGTTGTCACCGATCTTTGGATTGCTACCCTTTACGAGAGGCATGATATCAACTGCACACCATGGAAGGTGAGATAGTTGGGCGGTCTTGAGGGCTATCTGTTCCTGTTCTGGTGTCAACTTGACAGGCTCCGCCTGCGCACCAAGTGATACGTTCGAACGGAAGTCACCGCCAATCTTGACACGCTTCATGCAGGCAAGGATCAATTGTTTGTCACGAAGAGTGAGCACATGAACACGAATATCACCTCCATCCGCTTCCTCCTTCTTCTGGATGATGAGACGGCGTTCAGGATCGATAGCGAATATCATTTGGAAGATAGCAAGGATCTTCTTACCATCGATCATGGCGACACCAGTGCCACCATGTCCATCGAGGATCTTGACGACGAACATCAGGTCTTCATTATTGTCTGGATTCTTTGGGTCCCATTCCTTATATACAGTTGACATAGCCTTGTTATACATCTTCTCATCGTAGAGAATGTCTTTGGTCATCAACGCGAAATTAGGTTGAGGAATGTTGCCTTTTTGGAAGAGCACAGCACTCTCATACTTGTCGCAAGCCAAAGCTGCATACTTGACTGGGTTCAATACTAAGAATCCACGATCCTGGAGGAGTTGTACGATATGCTCACACTGGTCCTCACCCTGAACACCGAGTCGTGCAAAGATGAGAGTGTCGACGTTAGATTCGTCCTTGAGGGTGAATGTTTCGTCACCGTCAGTGATTTTGATTTCCTCCTCACGCTCATCTGCTTCCATCTCAGCTGCAACGAATACGTGGATTTCCGGAATGATAGGACACTTATCCTTTTTGAGGTTTTCGACTGCCTCGTATATGTTTTTCAAGGTCTTATTGCCTTTGGGCTCTCTGTCATTAGTAAAGACGATGATATGCTTGAAGATATTAGTGTACTGCTTAATCTCTTCAGCATAGTGAACCTCAAAGTGTTCAGCATTAGGATTCAGGGTCTTTTTGTTATCAACACCCTTCTTGTTGTCCTTATCGTCCTTGCCTTCATTGAGAGGCTTTTTGAGAATACCTTGTGTGTACAGGTCTTGGACCTCATTGATGTCTCTGTAATTCATAACTGTGTACTATATGATATATAATAATAGTAGGCTCTGGTAGGTATAAATTTTGAACCGGTATTCGATATATTATATTAGAAAAGTGTTTTTATGTATACGATACTATGTTTCTATTCGCGCTGGGATAAGACATGTCGTATGCAGGAGCTGGCAAAGTCAGTCAAGATACCAAATGTGGTAATGATGCCAATCGATTACGAAGAGGCATTTGATATGACTGATAACTACCACATCACATCAGTTCCTACGTTCATTGTCAAAGCACCTACTGGCGCGGTACTAGGTACACAAAAAGGCTTTTCTACATTGGAAGGATTAGAAACCTTTATAAAACAATCAATAGATGGCAAATAAGTGTACACTGCTCATTGATGGTAACTGGCTGCTCATCAGCCGGTTCTCCGTCATGACGCAACTATTCAGAGAAGATCAGCCTTCGATAGCTCTGGAAGCGGCTACTGAAGACTTACGTGATATGATGGCCAAGTCCATCAATATCATTCTCAATCGATTCAAGGAGATTGATAATGTCGTCATGATATCCGATGGAGGATCTTGGCGCAAACAGCTTCCTGTTCCTGCTCAACTTCAGAGCACCACGTATAAGGGTAATCGTGAGGAAGAGGTTGGTATTTCTTGGGATCATGTATTCAACGCACTCAACGGGCTCACGAAGCGCTGTCGCAAGTTAGGCATCACCACCAGCACTCAATCTAATATAGAGGGGGATGACTGGGCTTGGTATTGGAGTCGTCGCCTGAACGCACAAGGAACGAGTTGCATCATTTGGTCTTCTGACCATGACCTCTTGCAACTGGTTCAGAATAAGGGTGGAGTGTTTACTGCATGGTACAACGACAATCACGGCCTGAAGTTCCATAGCAGCCTGGAGATTAAGAACCCGGATCCTGACGACTTAGACTTCTTCATGCAACCAATAGTATACAATCCACCGTTGGTTGAGGAGTTGGCAAAGCATTCGAACAAGCGTAAGGTTGGATACGTTGATCCAAACACGATTATCACCAGTAAGGTCATCACAGGTGATTCTGGTGACAATATCAAGTCTGTTGTTCGAGTAATCAAATCCGGTCGCAACTACGGCGTCGGCGAGAAGGACTGGGAGAAGTTGGCTACAAAGCTTAATATCCACACTATCTATGACCTCATCGAACATAAGGAAGACATAGCAAATGAGTTGCTCCACCTCAGCAAGTTCGCGGGCTACGGAATCACCAAAGACATGGTGCTCGAGATGATCAACTACAACCTCAAGCTGGTATGGTTGAACGAAGCGGTTATCCCGGAGACAATAGTATCCGTAATGAACAATCAGGAGTACAAACAGATCGATGTTGATTACCTGAGAGGTTCGTACACTGTACTGTTGGACGATAAGGAGAGACATATCCAGGAAATTTTTGAAGGAATCTAAAGATTGATCAAAAACTTATATATTATTATATGAAAGGGATGTGATACAGTGTCACATTGCAATCATAACAAATCACACAACAAATAAACTTCAATTTATGCAAGACGTAATTGACGCAATGATGGGCTTTGACCCCGAAAACATGACGGTGTTCCAAGAGAAGAGCACAAGTACAGTAAACCCTAACATCTATCGTACCAATCCTAAGGACAGCAAGGCTGAAGATGGTAACTATCGTTCACGCCTCCGCGTCATCTACAATCCGTTCTCTATCAAGGATTCGATTGTGGATCAGACAACCTATTACATCCGTGACGAGAAGGGTGGTCTTTTAGTTAAGGCTCTCCCATATGATCAGGGTGGTAAGGATAAGTGCCCGCTGTTCAAAGCATGGAAGACTGTGTTCTTCGCAAACGGTGAGTTCGCAGCTAAGTTCGCTGCTAAGTTGTATCCTGGTGATGGTAACGCAGACAAGCGTGAGGCACTCCTAGCGGAGTTCAACGCAATCCAGGGTTACGGTAAGGAAGCCAATGAAGCACGCTTCGGTAAGCGCACCCTCAATGGTATCGCTGGTGGTACCGAGCTGGGACGTAAGATCCGCGAGTATGCAGACGAGAACTTCGATCGCACGGAGTCTTCTTGGGCATTGGTTCAGATCCTCGAAGACATCAACAAGCCGGAACTGGTAGGTCAGATCAAGGTTATGAAGTTGCCTAGCGCAATTCTCACCAAGATCGAAGGCAAGATGCACCCGGCAAAGGAATCCGGTAAGAAACCGATTGACCTTATGAGTTGGGCATTAGGTTACCCACTCGAGATGGACGTACAACCAGGTCCTGATGATCCTAAGGCTCCTGAGCGCCGTCAGCGCGAGATCTCCTATGATCTCTGTGACTTCGCTACTGACTTTGAGCCAATCCGCAAGGTAGACGGTACGCCGTTGTACACGGA
>Ga0326511_10003512_pt1 | contig 12630 bp, 18 predicted proteins | sample 0_2496_0518_D_FD_203701 | JGI IMG/M metagenome (GOLD analysis project Ga0326511, IMG submission 203701) | Bovine rumen microbial communities from UC Davis, California, United States - 0_2496_0518 | ecosystem: Host-associated > Mammals > Digestive system > Stomach > Rumen | place: USA...
GTCTTGTCGTCCTCTCGGCAGAAAAATGAATTTTGACAAAAGTTAATTTGTAAACTTATAACAGATTTGAGGCTGTCTAGTCAAGGCCTGGCGAAAAGAGTGAGTCCGCTCCTGACAGCTTCTTTATAAACGGACTATAGGAAAACAAACGAACATGAACATTATAAGACACATAGCAGACTGGATAAAAGAGGCACAACAAAATCGCAAAATCAATAAAATCTTGAATTCTAATGACATAAGATGGGTTATGATCTTTCCAAGCGCGTATGGAATTGTTTATCCTCACAAGCGTAAAGATGATGATATTCTTTTTACCTCGTATGATTGTGATAATCGCAATCAATATCATTGTGTTAACTCGAAGAAACTTTTAGAAAATGTCTATGAGCTGAATTTAAAGACAGATGTCCTTTACATGACCAAGCCATTCAATAAGATGTATCTCGTTTCCAGTGACATGTATTACTTTGTCTCCGACTATTTAGTGCGTGATCCATTCTTTCCACATGACGAGAGATGGAAGCAGCTTCTACAGCAACTTATATCACAAATCCAGCGAGCAAAAGAACTTAACGCTTTAAATGAAGCAATGAAAACAGGAGCACAATATGACTAGACGGATGCTGGCTATCTAAAAGTAAGGCCGCTTTGGCCACAGGACTGACTCCACATGACTTCCAGAAGACTTATGCTACTAAGCTTAAGGAGCGTAAGGAAGGAAAGTGGCCTGAATACTTCTTGCCTGAAGACAACATGACTGACACTTCTAAAGCAGCTTTAGCTGACTGCATGGAAGAGCTTCCCTCTGATGATGTCGCTGACATAGTGGAGGGGATACTTGGCGACATTTCCCATGGGTCTTTGGAAGGAGCAAAAGGAATTCCCCTAGACTTAGACTCGCAGCTCCAAGCAGCTCAGCTGGACAACATCAAGGCAAGGACTAAAGCACTTGGCGAGAAACTTCAGAGAAATCGTCAGGAGCTATGGAATGGATGGTCAGAAGAGTTCTTCGAGTGCTTCTCCCAGTCTTTCGCAAAGCTGAAGAACACTTTGGTCTCGCTTCAGCTAGATGAGGAGCAGCTTCAGACTTTGAATGAAGCATTAGACTCGGCGTTAAGCTCAATGAAGGACAAACTTGATTTCATGTATAATGATTTCATGGAAAAAGGATTAGATGACAAGGAAGAAGACGATTTACTTAATGGAGACAACTAAAAAAAATGATTAACTTAGACACAACATATTTGACAGACCTGAAGAAGAGACTTGAGCATGAGCAGTGGAGCTCAACAGCAGCTAAGAAGCTTCAAGACGGTGAATTTAAAGATCTTATTGAGTGCGCTTTGTTCTTTCTTGAGCATGATGGGAAAATAGTAGATGCAAATTCACCAAAGTTTGATGAGATCGTAGACTGGGTAGAAGCAATGAAAGACATAACAGGAGCATGACAAATGACAATGAACTTTTCTCATTCACGGTAAGACACGGTGACATCCTCTACTCACTTCCCTTTGTAAAAGCCTGTCTGCTCAAGACTGGACAGATTGGGACTACACTTCATCTGCACACTAATGTCCCACATATGTTCAGAGGACCAAATGAGCCAGATTCTGTAATGCTCACACAGAGCGCAGCTGAGTTCATCCAGCCGCTGCTAGATGCGCAGTCTTGGCTTAAGACTACCATAAGTGATTCAATTCCAGATGGATATTTTGATCTATCTAACTTCAGGAAATTGATGAAGAACTTTGGCTCAGGAAGCATCCCATATTGGTATTTGACTTGCATAAATGAGCACATCGACATTGACTGCTCAATTCCATCGTTAGACTGCAAGCCCTCAGACGAGCTTAAAGACAAGATCATTGTCTGCTTTACTGAGCGATACAATCCATATAAGCTGGATATGAACTGCTTAAGAGATTTCAGAGAAAAGCTTGTGTTCATTGGTCTTCCTCGTGAGCATGCGCAGTTTGAGAAGAAGTTCTTCAGGATTGACTATAAGCCAGTAGAAAATGCTTTAGACATAGCTAAACTAATGAAAGGCTCTAAAGGAGTCGTGGCTAATCTTGGAGGAAACTTTGCTATCGCGGAGTCAATCAAGTGCAGAAGAGTCTGCTTATGGCCAGATCTTATGCAATATGGCGGAAGACTTGTCGTTGGTCCATGCAATGTTTCTCCTCAAGGAGGATGGTGGGACATTGCTTTGAACAGCACGAAGCTGAGAAAGCTAGTGGAGGATCTACTGAAATGAACTTAATATTTGGAAAATGTGAAGAAAAGCTTAAAGAGCTGTCTGACAAGAGCGTGGATGCTGTGATCTGCGATCCGCCTTATCGGAACTCTAGAACTGCATAAGTGGGATGTCCAAGTTGACTGGGACACTGTCTGCAAGGAGCTGAAGAGAGTCTGCAAGGACAAAGCAGCTGTGCTTGTCTTCTGTGACTATAAGACAATCTTCCAAATCCAGAATGAGTTTGCTTCAAGAGGCTTCAAGTACAAGTACTTCTTCACTTGGGACAAGGTCTGTACATATACCAACGCAGCTTGCAAAAATAATATGCCTCTTAATGCTTATGAGTACATTCTTGTCTTCTCTAAAAAAGGAAACATCAACTATTATCATGACTGCGACGTGACTGAATCTGAAGGTGGAAAGTACAATTATGCAGTGACATATAGACGTGGAAAAAGAACAGGGCTGGACATTAAAGAAGTAATCAAAAGCTTGAAATGTGGAAGTGTGTTTGATGGAGTGCGCTTCTCAACGAAAAGCGGCTCTTATTTGGGCACTGGCTATGTACTACATGTCTCCATGAAGCAAGTTCATGATAATATGGATGACTATGAGATAGGTGAAGACTACATCAAGCGAAAGAAGGTGAAGCATCTATCTAATGGTTCTCGCTTTCTTTTGACATATAAGAACACTGATGGAATAAAGCAGAAGCTCCACCCGACTCAGAAGCCACTTGAGCTAATGAAGAAACTTGTCTCGCTTTACTCAAAGGAAGGAGACACAGTGCTTGACTTCTGCATGGGAAGCGGATCTACAGGAGCTGCTTGCAAAGAGCTTAACAGAGACTTCATTGGCATCGAGGCAGATGAGCATTTTTATGAAATCGCAAAGAAAAGACTAGATTAAAATAAAATGTGTCCTCGACTAAAGAAAATCGAACGTTGGGATCTCATTGGTGAGATTCGCAACTTTTTCTCAATTAAGCCCTTTGAGCATATTGTAAGCTGGGCTGAGAAGAACATAAACTTCACTGATGATGTATCCAATGAGCGAGACCATCTTGACTTCAGCATATTCCCATTCCAGATTGCGCCAATCAAGGAGTGGGAAGACCTGAACACTATCAAGAAAGTTACTTTAGTATTCCCACAGCAGAGCCGGAAAGACTAACTGCTTCATTGTCGGTCTGCTGTGGCGTATGATATTTGATCCATGCGCTTCTATGATCGTCTATCCTTCAGATCGGCTTAGCAGCGGAAATCAACCAAGCTAAGATACTTCCCTTGATGAAGAGAATCCCTGGCTTGAGAGAAGAGCTTCAGCGTCCAAGGGCTTTCAGGTCAGATAGATATAACTTCAGCTCTCTTGTCAGCTACTATCAAGGCGCTGGCTCAAGAATCATTTCTAAATCCTGTAAGATCTGCATAGCTGATGAATGTGATGACTGGGTAGAGCCTCCAAGGATCAACAACATGAAGGAGCTTGACAAAAGAAGAAGATCTTATTCATCATCTATCTTCTACCAAGTCTGCTCCCCGACTACTGAGAATGGGAAGATCTGGACGGAGTTCTTGCAAAGCTCACAGGGATATTGGCATCTCAGATGCAAAGGCTGTGGAAAGCTCACGATGAGATCATGTGACACAAACAACTTGCAGTTTGAGTCAACTTACAATGAAGAGCTAAGGACTTACATAGTCAAAGAGGGATCTGAGCGTCTTGTCTGCCCAATCTGTGGCTATCAGCATGTAGAGTCTGACAAGCACTGGATGAATCTCAATGGCGACTATGTTCATAAAGTTCCAGAGAGACTGAAGACTCACCCCGGCTACCAGTGCGGAGCTTTAGCATCTCAGCTTCCAGCTTTGTCTTGGTCAGTAATAGCACAGCAAGCACTTGAAGCTGGAAAGACTGCTGACATTGAAGAGCAGATCTCTTTTGACACAGGAATCCGTGGTCTTCCCTATAAGCCGAGAAAGATCAGCAAAGACGAAATTGAGACTTTGAGGCAGAGACACTGCTGGACATTGCCGCCTTCTTTAGACAATGTTGAGATTGTGTTTGTGACAGCTGATGTGATGGACAGTTTCATTTCTTATGCCGTGTGGGCTTGGACTACTGATGACTCGCTTTATCTGATTGACTGTGGAGAGACACCTTGGATCATTTTAGATGATGAAAAGCGCAAAGAGCAGGATAATATCAATAAGCAAGAGGGAAAGCCTCCCTGCATCACTCTGGAAGACATAATCCAGCAGCAGTTCCTTGTCAAAGACGGAATTGGAATAGTCCCAACATTCTGTGTAATCGACCAAGGCGGCCACAGAGGAAACGAGGTGAAATATTTTGCTTCTAGGCATAATAATGTAATAATGCAGAAGGGGACTACGATGACATCTATGAACTGGAGGCTTTCAGACAACCAGCAGCGACTGATCCTTGCCAATGAAAAGTTCTGGAAAAGCACAGCCATCTTCTACTTGTATGCTCAGAAGAATAAGCAGGAGAACTACTTATGGCTGTTCCCAGAGATCCAAGAAGAGTATGTTAAGCAGCTAAGGGCGATGAAGCCAGACCCAAGCTCCAAGTGGGGAGACCAGCCCGAGAACTGGAGCAGCAATGGCGAAGCAGACCACCTGTTTGACTGCCTCAAGTATGCTTATCTCGCTAAAGATTTTGCTTTGCAGACTTTCGCTTCAAAGAGATACCGATTTGGCAAAGCGCCATCTATCTTGAGACGCTTTGAGAAAGCAAAGAAGAAGCAGGAGACTAAGCAGCAGCAAGATAGCAAAGGCAGTTTCTGGTCTATTTGACAAAAACGCCATAAATAAAGGTATATGAGTATGAACGCATTTCAAAGAGCTGTTGGCGACATCTTTATGAATGTAGATTTCTTAGAGACTTGCTTCATCGAAGGAGTCAAGTATGACTGCATAGCCAGCCAAGTCTCCTCAGACAATTCCTACACTTCAGCTGGTTTTGTTGATGAGGCAAACTTCACTTTGAACATCAAGCTTCCACTGCATAAGCCAATCAAGCCAGAAGACAAAGTCCGCTTCAGAGGAAAGGACTGGAGAGTGGGTCTTGTCGAAGTAGACTCAGCTCCAGCTGCTGTGCGAATTCACTTAAGAGATCTTAGCAAGCCATGATTAAGCTACTTCAAGGAACTAACTTTCAAATCAAAGTCCCGGACAATTCATGCCAGTTCGTGGCCACAGATGGGATAAACAAAATCATCGTCAGTGACATTCTGACTGATGCTGATGAAAACATATATTTAATTGCGTCATCTGAAATCACTAAAGATTGGAATCCAACGGCTTATGACTACCAGATAATCAATGAAAATGGGCTTGTTGAATCAGGTAGATTCAGAGTTCTGCCTAATCTTCTCTATTGGTCAACAGTAGATTCATACTGGAAGACAGTCGTGAAGCAGATTGAAGAGAGACTTGCGGGAAAAGCGATAGACGCTGCATATTCTGTTTCTGTAGATGGAAAGTCAATCAGCTACATGAGCACAACTGATCTTCTGAGACTTCTTGACTTCGCAAAGAACAAGGTAGCTGAAGAAGAGGCTGAAGAGGAAGGCAAAGATCCACATGACAAGAATGATCAAGGCCGTATCAAATATTTTTGGAGGTAAAATATGAACGTATTGAGCATATTCAAGAGAGACAACAAAGACGCAAAGCCTCCAATGAAGCATATTGACAAAAGAAGTTTCGTGGGAGCGAGAAACACCAGACTCACAAACTGGATATACTCTTCCCTTGAGAAGCTTAACGCTGACACCAACCAAAGCCAGATCATATTGATCTCCAGAGCTAGAGAGCTTGCTAAGTCAAACGCTGTCGTGAGAGCTTGGCTAGAGACCATGGAGAAGAACATCCTTGGCGAGCAGGGATTCATATTGCAGTCACAAGTGAAAGCCAATGGAGCTTTAGACTCAGAATTCAACAACGCGTTGGAATGGAAGTGGTTTGACTGGAATGATGCATTGAATGACTGGCTGACAATCGGAGGCAGTCTTGGTGGGATTGAGCTTGACAAGCTCATTCTCAGGACGCTGCTAATCGATGGAGAAGTATTCATCAGAGTCCGTAAGACTCAGGCATCTCCATTTGGCGTCAAGTTCGAGCTTATCGATGCTATGTCAATCGACTTCACAAGAATCCGTGAGGCCGGCAGTGGATACAATGCAATCGTCTGCCGGAGTCGAGATCGACTCAACAGGAAAGGAAGTAGCATATTGGACTAAGACTGGAAATTCCACTTGCTATCAGGCAGGGAAAGAGGAGATCCCAGCCAGTGAAGTAATTCATCTATTCAAGAAGGAGTTCGTTGGACAGACTAGAGGAATAAGCCCTCTCAATGCCATCATGCAGGATCTCAAAGGTCTTGATGACTTCGGCGTGGCTGAGCTTATGGCAGCTAAGATCTCAGCAGTGATGAGCTTGGCTTATGAAAGAAATGGGCAGTCTCCACAAGGCGACTTCATGGATGAAGCTGAAGATGATGATCCAGGGCAGTTTGCTCAAGAGCTTTCTCCGGGCCAGAGCACGATCGTCCCAAATGGATATTCACTAAAAGCAATCCAGAGCAATCACCCGAACAACACTTATGACAGCTTCAACCAAGCAGTCCTCAAGAGAATAAGCTCCTCCCTTGGATGCTCTTACAATAGACTGCTCCATGACTACTCAAATGTCAATTTCAGCTCCTTGAAGGACGCTTACTGCGATGAGAAAGTCATGTTCAGTGACTATCAAGGCTTCTTAATCAGGAACTGGAAAGAGAGACAGTTCAGATATTTCATTGAAGCTCTTGCAATCAACGGCAGCTTTGAGTCATCTAAACTACTTGAAGCAAGACGCTATCACCACTTCTTAGCTCAGAAGAAGCCCTATTTCGATGTGTCTAAGGAGACTCTAGCTGAAGCCAAGCAGCTTGAGATGGGAATTAGAAATCCAATCCAGCTCATTGAGCAGTCAGGCTATGACTTAGATGAGACACTGCGTGGCTGGCAGACTTGGAAAGCACTATGCAAGCAATTTGGTCTTGACTTTGGAAAGACTGAGACAGTCGTCGAGCCTGTGGAGAAGCAGACAGATGACGAGCAGTTAGACAAAGCAAGAGGCGACTAATTGAATTACCATAAATAAAGCTATACAGAGAACTTACGCAAATGAAGAAGTTTAATTTCAAACGAGAACTTGCAGCAGATGTCATTCCCTTAGAGGATGCAAATCTACTGACGCTTTCCGTTGCTTCTTCTGCACCTTATCTCAGAACTGATAAGAATGGAAAGTCTTTCTATGAGATACTTGTCATCAATGATGACTCAGTGAACTTCGAACGACTTGTCGATGGACGCTGCCCATTCCTATTGGATCACGACACTTCCAAGCAAATGGGCGTGTGTGAGAAGGCGTGGATTGAAGATGAGAAAGTCATGGCGACCATCCGCTTTAGTAAGAACCGCTATCCACAGGACATTCTTTCAGATATGAAAGATGGAATCCGCAGAAATGTCTCAATTGGCTATGCTGTAGATGGATACCACATGGAGAAACTCAGTGAGTTTGATTTCCCTGTGATGTTCGTCGACCGCTTCACCATCTATGAAATCTCCCAAGTTGCTTGCCCCGCCGATCCCTATGTCGGGGTTGAAAGATCATTGGAAAATGTAGATGATGAATTGGAAGACAAATCTACTGAGGCTGATAAAACACCTGAGGAAGTGAAAGCGTGTGAATCTGCATCATCTGAAGACAAGACAAAGGAATGTGACGAAGATGACAAAGATAGAAATGCTGATACTCCTGAAGACTGCAAAGAAGCTCCTGCCGAAGCTGCTCCAGAGGCTGATGAAGAGAAAGCCTGTGGCGAAGAGCCGGAGGAAAAGGCAGTATGCCCTGAGTGTGGACATGATCCTTGCACATGCGAGGAAGAAAAGAAGAAATCTGCTGAAGTGGCAGAGATCCGCTCACTTTCAGAACTTACCAACACAAAAGAACTTGCTGAGAAATACATCTCAGAAAATCGCAGTCTTGACGAATTCAAGACTGCTGTAAAAGAACTTAATAAAGAAGAACTTAACGTTAAGGAAATACCTACTACTATGGAAGAGAAATTCAATCTCCTTAAGGCCATTCGTGGCTATACCTCTAAGGCTGATGCGAACTTCGTTGACAGCTATGAATTCAAAGTCAATGAAGACAACAAGCGTGCTTATGGCATCACCGATGCTGACATCGTCCTGACTCCTGCTCAGCTCCGTGCTTTCGATGGCACTGAAACTCTGAATCAGGTTGTCAATCGCCCTGACCTCTATACTGGCGTTCTCCGCCCCGAGTCAGTTCTTGCCAAGACTGGTGCTCGAATTGTCGCAGTCGATGGCCAGTCCATCAGCTTCTCCGTCGCCACTTCTGGCGTGAACGCTGGCTGGGTTGACATCAATGGCAATGTCCCCTCCGCAACTATGGACTTCGCTCTGAAGCAGCTCAATCCTAAGAAAGCTGGTGCATTCGTTGACATCTCCTTCCAGTCACTCCTACAGGACGATCCTTCCGCTGAAGCAATCGTCATGGATGACATTGTGAAGGCTCTTGCTCAGGTTCTGGATGAAGGCGCAATCAAGGGTTCTGGCAGCGATGGAGAGCCTACTGGCATCACCGCTACTGCTGGTGTAAACACTGTTCCTGTCTCCGACGCATTCACTCTGAGCGGTGTCTATGGAATGGAAGCTGCTATCCGTGAGTCCTATGACTACAGCAACAACCTGAAGTTCGTCTGCAACACCAAGAACTACTACAAGTATGCCACCACTCCTTACAGCGCTGTTGAGCAGAACCGCATGCTCCTCGAAGATGGCAAGATGATCGGTCATGATGTCGTGATCTGCAATGCACTTGACGACAACACCATCATCCTCGGCAACTTCGATGAGCTGGTCATGGCTAACTTTAAGGGCATCACCCTGAAGGTTGTTGAAGACGCTGCTCTCGCTCGTAAGCAGGCTCTTGAGATCGTTGCTCACGCTGCTGTGGACTTCGTGTGCCGCAGACCTAAGAGCTTCACCAAGACTGTAGCATAATCAAATCTCCTGTGATGGCTGGATGAAATACTCCAGCCAGCAGGAATAACCATTTGGAGGTAAACATTTTATGGCAGATAGACCAGCACGTATTTTTGGAATTACTTCATCTCTATCTGGTGTAGAAGGCTATATCATCAACTCCTATTCTGAGAATGAGACTGTTGAGTCAGCTCGTGCTCAGGATGAAAAAGGCAAGGTTCTTGATATTGCTGGCTATACTCAGGGAAGAGAAATCACAATGGAAGCTCTTTGCACAGCTTCATCTGAAGCTGTTCATGCAGGCTCAGCAATTGATCTTGGTGACAGACAGGGACTTATCACTGCTGTCAATAAGACTGAATCTAACACTGATTTCCAAAGAGCTCAGATTACTGCTCAGGCCGCTGATGTGGATACTGTCATCCATCCACTCAGTGAGATCCAAGGCTCATAATTTAATATTTAGTTGTTAGCCATAGAAGGAGTCTTTGGAAGAAATTCTAAAGGCTCCTATTTAGTTTAAATTAGCAAAAAGGAGGTGAATCTCTACGTATTTCTTAGATTGTTCAAAAGAAATCCAGGAAGCGATTAAGCAGCTTCCAAAAGATAAGATATTTCAATATAGATTTGGACATGACGAGAAACTTGATGAGCTTGAAGATGAAAGATTCAACAAGAAATCTTTAGTCAGAGAGCTTCAGGCTTTTAAGAATTGCCCGCTTCAAGTGGGAAATCTAAAGTTCAGTCAAATGACTATTGATGCATGGGCAAACCTGTGGTGTCTGGATTCACCTTTTGCATTGGGCACTGATAAAATATCACAAGCAGACATTGACCTTCTTCTAGCCGCTGTGGATTATCATGGTGATGATCTGGAAGAACTTGTGAAAAGCTCAATTGACTTCTGCAAGAAGAGAGAGATTCCAGAGAATATTGGAATTGGAATATGCAATGCATTGATCAATCTTGCGTTTTCTCCGCTAAAGCTTTTCCCAGACGCTACAGAAGTGAAACTGACAAAAGACCAGCAGCCACTTTATGACGCTGAATGGATAAGCAGTCTTATATCAGCTGTCCATCAGGTGACTGGTGCTGGTGCTGAGAAAATCATGAAGCAGATGAGCTTAAACTCAGTCTGTCAATATTATGTGGAATATGCAAAATCACAGGGAGTGAAGAACATTGGCAAGAAGTCCGAGGCTGAGATCATTCAGGAAATGGATGTAAGATCAAATCAACTAATAGTGGAGCGTCTTATTGAGAAGGGGATAATCAAGGAAGAGGATAAAGAATATTATGAGACACTGATGCTTGCTCCGTCTAAGCGCCCTGCTGGCTTCAAGATACGAGAGCCATAAATAAGGTATATGGCTGGTGCAAAGATAACTTTCTCATTCGATCTTGAGCAATTCAAGAACAACGCTGAGCAGCTTGCTCATGCTATGAACAGAGATCTTGTGCCTGTTCTCAAGGAGATGACAGCTTCATTCATCAATGTCGCTGCTCAGAGAACTCCGCCTGACATTGGGAAGCGAAGAATCTCAAGAAAGTATTATCAGAGGGAGATCATTGACTTGAAGCACAAGAATGATCTCTCGGAGATTGACAGAATCCAGCTTTCTCAAGGAAGAAGGTGGAAGGTCTTGTTCGACAAGAAGGGAAGCAAGCTGAGAAGACAGCATGGAATGGGCGTATACTTCAAGAGCAAAGCTGACGCTGAAAGAGCAAGGAAAGTATACAACAGAGGAATAGCCAGAGCGATGTGGCGGAAAGAATGCTAACACAGTTGGTGTTCCCATTGGCGCTACTATAGCTGATGCTCTGGCTAAATCCCCTGAACTAAATGGAATAGACCAGAATGAGATGCGCTTCACAGAGACAGATGACAAGCTTGAGATGGAGATAATCAACAACTCAACTTCAGTAAATGACAGTGCTTTAGCAGCTGCTGAAAGAGATGCATCAATCAGGACTGAGAAGAGAATGCGCTATATGATTGACGCTATTATGAAGAGGGACAAGAACATATGAATGAGAATCTGCTTATAGAAAGAATCGTCAATGTGCTGTCAGACATAGAAGACTGCGACACTCAGGCTGTCACTGACTTCACCGAGAAGCGTGGAGACAACATGATCGTAGTTGGAATCACCAGCACTGAGCAGCTGAATCCCGGATGCGGAGTGCCTGACTACAGACACAATATGGAGATACTTGTTGACTGTGCAATCCCAGAAGATGACAGCGGCGACAAGTTCTATTCGATCATTGCTGAGGTAAAGAACAGACTGCTCCCATTTGAGCTTAACAATAAGCAGCTTGGATCACTATTTGGAAATATTCCTGTTGTGTATTTTGAATTTAATACTCAGAATTTCTCCGTGAGCGAGAGATCTAACTTATGCACCCTGCGCTATCAGATAATCACAAGCTATTGATGGAGAATAACTAAATGCCAATACAAACACGCTTAACAATCTCTACTTCTGACTTCCAGAGGGGCTTGAAGAATGCCGAAAATCAGGCTAAAAGCGCATTCAACTCAATGAGCAATGGCTCTCAGGCTGCACAGAGAGCTATTGACGGCTTGGGCAGATCTGCTACATCTAGCTTGGGAAAAGCTGGATCTGCAGTCCAGGGAATGACTTCTGCTCTGAGCAAGATGGGACCTGTTGGTCTGGCTGTAGCTGGAGTGTTCGCTGGTGTAGCTCTTGCTATTGGAGGAGCTTACAAGGGATTGACTTCTCTTTCTGAGAGACTTGACAGAGTAGCGAAAGACGCAAAGAGCATAGGCATGAGCTTCAATGGAATGCTTGGAGTAAAGTTCGCTTCTGGAAGGGCTGGCTCAGACTTGAACAGAACTATCGAGGGAATCCAAAGAATCTCAGAAGCTTGGGACAAAGCGACTAAAGGTGAAGCGAAGTACTTGAGGATGTTCAGAGAGCTTGGAGTTGACATGACTAAGGATTGGACTCAAGCTCCTGAGAGGCTCTATGGAGCTGTGACTACTGCTCTTGCTGGAGGAAGAAGATCAAGTGTCCTTGAAGACTTGATGGGCAGAAGAGGAATGAGGAATCTCAGCAAGAACGCTGCCAATGGCTTTGAGAGAGACTTAGACTTGGCTAGGACTATGGGACTTAATATCCCACAGTCAGCTGTAGATGCTGCTGAGAGGCTGACAACTGCTCAAGGACAGCTTTCAGACGGCTTCATGGCTCTGCTTGCTAAGACAGAAGCACTGACTAAGGGAATGGATGCTCTAGCTCAGCTTGAGGAGAGACTGATGGCTTCTACTCTTGGCGGAAAG
>Ga0326511_10003513_pt1 | contig 12625 bp, 10 predicted proteins | sample 0_2496_0518_D_FD_203701 | JGI IMG/M metagenome (GOLD analysis project Ga0326511, IMG submission 203701) | Bovine rumen microbial communities from UC Davis, California, United States - 0_2496_0518 | ecosystem: Host-associated > Mammals > Digestive system > Stomach > Rumen | place: USA...
TTCCCCATCGAAGCTTTGATTGTGGAGAAATACCGATACCATATAGGCATCTGTGTATGGATTCTTTATTTTAGAACCATCTTCTCCCCAGTTTTCAAGCGATATAATTGCTTGTGTATCCAGAGATTGATATTTCTCTTCAAATACAAGATGAACTTGTTGATTCATCTCATTATAAACAGGTTTAAATGTGACTTTTATTTCATCACAATTAAGCTTGTTATTTTCTTTTTTGGCTGTTACTAATAAGCCGATAGGTCTATTTTCTAAACCTGTGCTGATTTTTATAACAGCAGTATCAAGGATTTTTGTCCTTTGATTGAATTTTGTAACATCTTTATAAATGTTACTCTTTTTACGGAGGTTAAATTCCGTAAGATCGATAATTTCTACGGAGTCTTCAAGATCTCCTAAGAAATCATTACTTTTGAGGGTATCATAAACCCTCCATTTTTTATTCTTTTTAATTTCTTCTGACATTTCTTTTAATATTTTAAAAGTTAAATACTCGAAAAATAAATGAAGAAGATATAGAACTAAACATCTATATCTTCTTCTATATTAAGGTTTTTAAGGAGTTTTAATCACAAATTTGAATAAATTCTACAACAAACCTATAACTATCTATTGGATCTGTTTCGCTTCTTTGATCACTCCTATCCTCCTTTTCTTTACTCCAAAATTTTCCTTCCTCATCTACCCCACAATCAACTGTATTAGCATTAGCATCTACAACAACGGGGATTAATGAGTATGTATCTACTCCTTTAAATGCATCCTTTTCAACCTCGATATTAACCTTTAAAATTACCATATTATCTATATTATAATAATATGTACCGGGATTAATTTCATCTTTTGCTTCTAATGAATTATATATATCATTTATTACTTGATTTAGATGAGTATAATCTATCCAATTATCATACGTAATAAATCCACCTGTTATATCTACAGTTTTACCCTCAAGCACAGGTGGTAATGGTAATTCATCGACCTTATGAAGGGCTATGGTATATTCTGGATAAATACCTAAAGATTTAAGGGATACTTTAACAGATTCAAATGCATACTTACCAAATTTACTAAGTAATTTATACTGTTCTTCTGATATATCCTTTAATTCAATTGGTAAAAGATTACTAAAAAATATAAAATTTTTCTTAAAAGCTAGGAAATATTCTCTACAATTTTTATAACCTTTTGGAATATTTCTATCACAAGTAAGTAAATCCCTATCTTTTAATACTTTTTCACCAGGTTGCATAGGATCTGTATCAATACAATCATTACAAAGGAATTCTACAGGGAATACTTGACTGAGGTCCCTTCGAATCATAGGGGTATAGTAATTTCCATCCCTCTTATCAAAGAATTTTTTATATTTCCTATTATCAGATACACCTTTAACACCCATCTCCCATTCTGACCATCTAATTGTCCTTGGGTCAGCTTCTTCTAGTAATTTATTAGGACAATTACCACATAATCCCTTCATAAACAAATATTCTGGGGTTATTTTCTTTATTCTTCCCTCTTCATCTAGTTTAGTCTGGGTTTTTATATCAGATCCATTTATCGTGAGGGATATTCCAATCAAATGCTCCATGGTTAAATTATCTCTTTCACTTTTTTTGGAACTACTTTCAGGTTCCGGGGCAGTTGTATACTCCATTACTTTCCTATTTCTAGTCATTTTATACTTATATTATTGATTTACAACGAATTATATTTATCAAGACTAAGATTCTGAGAAGTTCAATTTTCCTCCGGGCGTAAACTACTGAATCCGAGGGAGATTCAACTTGTCAAAACCCCTATTCCGCCGAAGGCGGAAGAGTATATGAGGGAATTTTATGACCGAATATACTCTCATGGTTGGTTGGGGCAGGCGGAATCCCTGCCCCAACATTTAAGGGACAACTAAAGGGGAATTAATAATAGTTCAAATAATGAGGGGCAAAAATTTGATAACGAACCGTGAAGGGGTGGTACACTTTTTTGAGGAAAATTTTCAAAAATTTATGAAATTTTGCGAAAGGGATTTTTTCAATATGCCCCTACAGGTACCTGTATTGAGGGGTGGTACACTTTTTTGAGGAAAATTTTTCGGATTTTTTCTCCTGTTATATAAATATAAAAATTTTTGTTTTATAATATATAGGGCGTTTTTACCATGAACTTTTACTTCGGCTTCTTTTAATAAACCCTTAGTTCTACCTATTCACGTGCGGACCAAAATTTAACTTTTCAGAGGATAAAAAACTAATCTATTGAGCCTACTAAAACCCAATAGATTAGTCTAATTTTTATTTTATTTTATAAAACCAATATCTCTTATCTCCTATTCTTTTATGAAAACAGCTAACTGTATCTTTCAAATAGATTAAAATATCTTTTGCACTAGGAGATCTACCTTTAATCATTAATTCATCATAGATTTTTGTTAGAATATCCTTTATTTCTATTGAAGAATATTCTTTACCTTTTACTAATTGGTTTTGTAATTCTTCTATGATTAATTCTTCATTTGTCTTTATTTTTGCTACTTCTTGTATTCTATTTAATTGATATCCACATTGAGCACAGACATCTAAACCAGCTTGAGATATTATACTTCTAATCCTCGTTGGTATATGAGATAATAATTCCTCCCATTCAATATCAGTTAATTCAGGTCTAGCTTCACATACTATCTTTAATTTATCTTCAAAATATCTAGTTTGAGATAATACTTGTAAAAGATTTGGTATTTTAGAAACCTTAACATCCAAATTAGCCTCTGAGAATGTAAGTGGATTTGTATAATCAGATAATACAACGTTATAAGATCTTAATTCAGCATACATAGCTAAATTATTGAAAATAAGATCAACAGTACCGTCTTCATTATCTCTTAAACCAACATAATCCTTTTGATATGCATTATCTCGTATAGAATTCCTAATTAATTCTTTCAAATAATTCTCTATATCAGCATTAGGGTTGCTAATTGAGTTATAGGATTCAATAACGAGGTTACTCTTTTCTACTTTTTCACAGACTACTTTATTTATTTCATCTATGGAATATTTTTTATGGGCTTTGACATAATAGAGATCTGCTATATTTCTCCATGGATTAATCTTTAATCTTTGCCTACCCATAATTTGAGGTATATCAAGGGCTATATCAACAGCTGTACAACCTACATTTGCATCAGATAGAATAACAGTTTTAGCACAATCACTATAAAAATCTGCTCCAAAATATGTTGTTCTTGTGCAAAATGTAAACATCTTTCTCTTTTCTCCTTTTAGTGGAATAGAACCTATTTTATACCAACCTGATAAATTATTCTTTACGAACTGTTCATTTCTAATTGTCCTTGCACAGAGTATATTAACTTCATCTGGTTTTAAATCTGTTTTCTTTATCAATTTAACGATATTAGATACAGAATTAACATATATAACAAGTTCTTTTGCTTGGATTTGGTTTACATTACCATTTTCATCCTTTATAAACATATTCTCAAACAAACCGGCTTTATATTTTTCTATAATCTTAACACCGGCTGAAATAACAGAACTAACAGGATGAGTTGATATGCATGGTTTAGTTACTCTAGTTGGTTGTAAAGCCTGCCAATCCATAGCATAATATGGAAGGGATTTAAATTCATCCACTTGATCCAAATAATTTTCCATCATAGGAGTAGCGGATACAAAGCAAACATTATTAATCCCTCTTAATTCATTTATAAAATCCAGTTCTGTATCAGGCTTAAAGGAGGAATCTGTAAAAACGGATTGAAATTCATCTACAACTATATGATAATCATTAGAATTTTCTTGTAAACTTGATAATACTCTTTTTACATATTTAAAAGAATCATATGTAACAAGTAATTTTATCGGTTTATGAGATTTTTTACAATTCTTTACGTAGTTGTATATGAGTATCTGTAAGTTATTTAGCTGTGGTAATGTTGGTACTTCTGGTGGTATTCTTTCCAACATATCAACCTCTTGATTCTCTAAACCTATTACACTAGGATTTATATACAGTACTTCTCCTGGATGTTGTGCTGTTTTATTTTCTAATAAAAATTTTCTCGGTGAACATAGTATAATATTTTGTTTATTTACTATACAATATTCCGTAAATCCACAACCTGGTAATTGTTTATTTATTATACAAGGATGATCTGGTAAGCTAAATTCAGGCCATTCTGATATATAACGAATTTTTGGAGGTATAAGTATATCTATTTTATTCATATTTGTAATTAATAATTTTCTGTGGACTCTGCATCACGTCAAAGCATTTCTTTATAAATTCTCTTCTACCTGAATTAGTATCCTCTGCAAGCATAACAGTACCAACTGATTCTGGTATATAACTTCCAAATAATCTACCAACTACCATATAAAGCAGTTTATTAAAGTCCTTTTCTTTACTATTATACTTAGAGTAGCTTATTGTTTCATCTATAATTCTTTTATCAAATTTAGACTTATCATTACAATAACTACAATAATTTTTATAAGATTCTTCCCTAAATTTGTTTATTTTCTCATCTCTATTTTCATCCTTATTTGTGACATAAAAACAACTTGAGTGGATATTATCATCCATTTCCCTGGCTATAGCAGAACCAAACATTTCTTCTGTTGCATTGAAGATTTTTTGTCCATATCTCCAATCCTTTGGTGCTACTTTAATAGCCCAATTCTCTACAATCTGATCAAATTCTTCTTTAGTAATCATTTTAATTTAATATTTAAATATTTTGTTTATATTTTTTAGGAATTGAATAGTTTCAAATCCTAATAAAAGAATTAATTAATAAAAATAATACAAAATAAAATGGACAAAAATTCATTAGGTATACCAAAACAGTTTGAGGCAGCTTTTCAAGAAGCTTATAATGAGTTATTTAATTTGGAAAGTCTTGATGTTATTCCAAATCATTCAGAAATTCATGGATATTTAATTGACTGTAACTCACGTAAAGGTAAAGCTTTAGTAGCTACTTTACCTTTGTGTAAGGGAATATTTCAGTCAACTGAATTAATTATGGAAGTAATTAATGAGGATGGTAATAGTACAGATCCCCATATAATGGCTAAATATTTTGATGAGTATTTTAATCGTCAGGGTGATTTTACTGATAAACAAATAGCAATATTAGACCCAGATTTTCCATTTAATGGAGCTCAAGTAGGTCAGGATGATTTTGCTATAGGTGGTTATTGTGAAGATCCTATCTATCCTTATCGATGGATTTTTGGTAAAGGAGGCTCTAATGTTGATCCAGCTACAGGTTATCTTAATTTTTGTGAGATAGATGAGAAAAATGAGTATATCTATTTTAGAATAAAAGCAGATATAGCTCTTACTTTCCCATTTGCTCTGACTGCAGATCAACCAGTAAAAATTGATCTCCCTAAAGACTACCAATCCCAATCTACTGACATGACTTTTGAAATTTATTTTAATTTCAATTGTTTAAAATTAGTAAAGACGATTGAAGAATTAAAGAAGGATAGTTATTATAAAGAAGCTATAGACTCTGTTTTTAGAGATAAGATAGAAATTATAAATGGCTTGAATAATTTTGAAAATATTTATAATAAAATATAATGAAAGAATTTAATCCTTAAAAACCTTATACCTGAATGAATTATAGGCGCTAGTAAATCTTATAATTCATTCATTTATTTTTTCGAGTATTAACATTATTAAAATATTAAATAAAAATGGCAGAAGAATTTAAGAGAAACCCTGAATGGGCTAGGGAAATATTAAATTGTTTTCCGGAGAACGAAGCTTATAAAAGCTTTGTTGAGGAACTGGAAAGTAAAGATTCCAGTAGAATTGATTCAGCTATGAACAAGCTGAAGGATTATGTAGAGGAAGATCAACTTTATATATTAAACCCCTCTTTAGGAAAGGAGTGTAAAGTAGGCAATGCTATGATTGTCTATTCTATGATTCTTTCTTTTATGGAGGAGAATTTAGGGAGAGATAATTCCCAATATTTATTCGTATATACGAGTAATACACGACTTATTGATTTAGTCAATAAGTATATTTTAGATATTAGAACAATATCTAAAGATAATGGGGAATTCTCATTAATGACGAACTTCCTGGTTTCAATTTATTCGCTTTCCTTCATGAAATCAGGTAGCGGATATCTCTATAATCTTTTCAAAGTAGAGGAGTGGATTAATTCTCATAAATCCACAAATATAACTTCTAATGGTGGTTTTTGTGACCAGGAGAAGTCATTTTCACTTATGATACCTTCATATCGTGAAGTGGAAATAAAAACTGGAGAATTTTTATACGTAACAAGAAATTCTTCAAATAATTATATCTCCATTATTGGAGGTAAAAACGGCTTATTTGATAACCAAATAAGACACTTTCTCGATAAAGAGAATATATTTTATTGTGAATGTAACGACAATAAAAGAAAAACTTCAGCTAGATTTGAACTGGAGGAAGGAAAATTCAGTGGCGATTCAAAGTATATTGAATTGTTACCCGGTGATCCTGTAACCCAAGTTGATTGTGAAACTGGGGAAGAGATTGCATCAGGCGTAGAGGGATATGATGAAGAATCCCTTTTAAACAAAGTCATAGTAAGAATCTATGATCTTTCATTAGAGAAAGAATAATATCCTCTAATCCAAAACCAATATATTTTCATATATTGGTTTTTTTTTCTTTTCACTTACCTCTCAAATACTTACATATAATATAAATAAAACACAGTAAAAAATAAAACACAGTAAAAAATAAAATATATGAAAGAAGTTACATTTGAAAAATTCCTAGAACAGACAAGTAGAACTGTTGAAGTAGGGATTCAGTCAGGTAGTCTTGTTAAGAAAATAGAATTAACAGGGATACGTATAGAAAAAGTAGAGATTAATTCTGGGTTTATAAAAATTAAACCAGTAACAGAATTTTATAATGAATCCCTCGTCCGAAATGTTGTAGATGTTATTAACAAAGAACTAGGTATGTACACTGGTTTGGTACAGTGGATTAAAGAAAATGGAGAGTGGTATATATCTATTATCACTGGACGTCAATTCTCTGATTTTGATCTATTTACCTATAATATACTAACTGGGAAAGATATAGTTAAAGTTCCCTTCTGGAAGAGATTCATTAATTTTTTCAAGTTTAAAGGTAATAAAGTTAAAGAAGATGAAGTAAAACCCCATTATGAATATATAACAGTAAGTTATAATCAAGATAATGCTGGAAACCTCACTTTATACTTTTATAAAACGACATTTAAAATAAAATCCTCCCCGTCAGAAAAAGATAGAAAGAACTGGTTAAATCAGCAGTCTGAGGAGAAAGATGAGGAAGTTGTTGAAAATCAGTGTAAACCGTCAAACTCTTATAAATAGATAAATGTGTTTTAACATTTATCTATTTTTATTTTTCGAGTATTTAACATTAAAAAAATAAAAATGACAACAGAAGAAGAAAATTTCAAATTAGACCCTTACACAGAGGGCATTAAGGTCTATACTGACCAAACTAAAAGTTACACCGAGCAAGATAGAGCAAAAGGTGTAAAATTCCATCTGTCTAAATTAACAGATGATGGTAAGAAAATCGAGAGTATATATCAAGATTTTATTTATAAAAATCTTTCAACGGAGACATTTCCGTTTACCCTCGAATCTCCAATTTTAAATAAATTGGAAAGAAGGGCTATGTACGCGCATCAGACCTGTTTAAATTGCTTTTACGGGAATGCTATGCATATTACAGCAGCTCCTATGGTAGGTAAATCAACTTACCTAAAAACCCTAGTAAAAGCATGTTCTGGACCAAAACCAGACGGTAGTAAAATGGGTATGAAAAAGTTCGATAAAATTTATATCGTATCTTTTCGGGAACGCTATAAGGAAATTATAGAGTTCGAACAAAGTGTTTTGGAGGGAAGAAGCAAAGAGGACTCAGGGATTATATTTGTTCGAGTCTTTGATGTTTTTGGTAATCCAAAAACTGGGGAAGTTGGTGTCTCTGATGTCCTTCTTAATGCTAAGAGGGATGTTATCTCTGGATTGGATGTACTATTAGTAGTGGATTCAATTACAAGGGTTATTCAAGCGGAATCTAAGATGATTCCCTTTGGGGCAGCCACAAATGGAGGTCTAAATCCTGATTGTGAAGAATATACTGCCTGGTGGTATGATTCAGCTCAGCTGTTTCATACAAAAATAAATGTTAACGGGGAAATAAAGAATTGTTATCCCTCATTAACATTTATAACTACCAATTTAGACCAATCCCCTGGCAAACCTGATAATGCAAAGGGGTTGATTAATGGCTGGGTTGAAGGAAAAGCAGATTGTCATATCTACTTATCCCCCGAGGCTAAGAAAATACGGGATATTGATGGAAATATCATAACCCCCGTAGATTTGATATCTTCTCTGAATAGAAGCTTAGAGAAGTATTTTGCAGTATCTTGTCCAAAGGGTACGTGGTATCCTGCTAGAGACAATTGCAAAGATGATCTTATTACAAGGATCAGGAGATTTGAATATATTTTTGATTTCTATTATAGTGAAAATAATACTTAAATAGAAATCAAATTAAAATATATAAAACACACATAAACCGAATCTAGTCGGAATGTGTGTTTTTTCTTTTTCTTAACTTTGAATATCTTATAATTAAATCTTAAAATACATAAATATTATTATGGAAGAAAAAAGAACTTTATTATTTAGTGGGGATGTTCATGGGCTTATTCCTACTTTTGTTCATCGTTTAGCAGATGAGCTTTCTTATAAACATGCAGATTGTGTTGTTTGTGGTGATTTTGGTATTGGTTTTGATAATTCCTGGGAGAATGTATATCAAAGGATTTCCAAAAAATTAGAGAAGAATGATATACACATTTGGGTAGTTAGAGGAAATCATGATAACCCAGAATATTTTGAGAATGAAGAGAAATATTCAAAAGAGTATGTAACATTTATGGAGGATTATAAGATCTATAAAATCAATGGAGTAGAAATTCTTCCTATTGGTGGGGCTACTTCTCATGATCGAAATTTTAGATTAGAAAATAATTGGACATGGTGGGAAGGTGAAAAGATTAAAAGAGTTGATATTAAAAGTTTACCGATTAAAGTAGATGTTATAGTAACTCATCAAGCCCCGTTAGTATTCGATCCAGTTACAGTAAAAACCGAATTAGATGATGATTCTGTACATGAAGATGAATTAGCAGAGAGGAAATACTTTAATGATATAGCCTTTAATGTAAAGGTTAAGCATTGGTATTATGGTCACTATCACGATCATTATGCTGGAGAATTTAAGGGAATTAATTATACTTGTCTCGGTATTGTAAGAAAAGAGCCAGGTAATATAGAGGCAGATTATCCAGAAATTGTTGAGTATAAGAATTCACAAGATTCTGAGGAAATATACCAAAAATTATTCTGTAATAAGGAGGAATCTATCAACCCCTCAAACTCATAAATAATGAGAGAACAGGTAATAAAAGCACTTGTTCTCTCGTTTTATTTTTCAAGTCTTTAATTTTTTAACAATATAATTTATGAAAATAGCAGAGAATAATGAGGTCTTTATTACGACCAATTATTACCCTAGAATTGGGTATTTAGTTCCCTCAATATTATTTGGGGGAAATTTTTCTAATGAAAAAATGAAAAAAGCATGTGATAAATTCTACGGAGGAGGGTTTAAAGACATTCTCCTTAATGATGGTGATATCCCGGCTAATTTTGATATTCCAGTAGAGGATTACGTAACTAATCCTGTTACTAGATTATCGAAAAACGTCTTCAAAAGAGACGAAAATGTAATCGCTCGGTATAAGAACGATAAAGGGTTAGATCGTGAGTTTGTCTATGTAATTGGACAGATTCACGGCATTAAGGGAAGTCATTCTGAATCATATGACTTTGTTGAATCTGGGTTTTTTGACGAGGAACCTTGGTTAAATGAGGATTTCCAAGCTGATTTGGAAAAGTTCAAAACAACAATGGACAACCTCAAAAACGTTAAGTATGAGGATGATGAGGTACTTGATAACCTCAGAAACTGGGTATCTACAGCATATTCAGAAAGAAATACGGAAGGCACACAGCAGTTTATATTCCTTCCTGGTATAGCTATGTATGATAATTCTTGCATAGAAACGGTAAGGGCATTCTTCTTCACAAACCATCCAGGTGAAAAAGATAAACCATTTATAGTTTATCCTAATGACATAGGTGATGATGGTGAATATGAGGAAGAAAAAGTAGCCAAATATTTCGAATCAATTTGGAAATATAAATACTGTTTTCAAGGCGGAAAATGGGGCAATTGGTTAAATGTAGGTAGTGCTAGCGATCAGCATTGTCATATATTTCATAAAACAAAGATAGGTCAAGTATATCCAGACTTTATGCTTTTATCCCCTAGATCTGAGGAGTATATTTCCTATATAAATGGGGATATAAAAATATCTCTATACAAGGAGATTGTAAGTGCAGCTGAAGCAATCCCGTATTCTTTGGATGATCTTATTTCTAAAGTCCGATTAATTATATTTGATGAATTGAATTGGGCTAAAAATGAAATAGATGGATTGAAAGAAGAGGAATCCACTGTGAAATATATTACAGAAATAAAGGGATATCAGACTATGTTAGGGGAGATCCTTTTACTTTTGGAATATTTTGAGGGTAAGTCTATATTCGATAGCCCGGAAGATACTAGAATAATTCCTATTCTTAGAAATAATGAATGGGCGTTCGATTATTTAGTTAGGGATATGTATACTGTACCTGTCCCGGATGTAGCTAAAGATTATATTAGTGCATATTCTTCAAATGGTGAAATTATTCCAACTTCACCTTATGCACCTAATTCAATTTATTTGACATTCTTTGATGAATTAAAATTAAATTGGATAGTCAGCCCATCACATTTGGTATTCACACCAAAAGCAGGACACGAAGAGGAACAGTTTAATTCCTTGAAGAGAAGAGATGGTTATCTTTATAAACCATTCAAAATCTGTCCATTAATGTGTAATGGGGTAGATTTAACCTTGATAGAGAATCTTCCAAACGTTACATGGAAGAATTTTAGACAAGGATTATATGTCTATCGTGAACAGTATTTTCTCGGAGACGGGAGATGGATCGGTAGAGATATCTGGATGGAGGATAAAATTACCTCTGACATTAAATTCGTTCTCTTTGGTTGCAATGGGGCTTTAGGCGAAGCAACAGACGAGGATGAAGAAGAACCTGTTCATTGGAATAGTACTTCCTTAAACAGCTTACAGAATTTATTGGAATCCGGGGAAGTTCAATTAAAGAATCTTCCGGATGACGTAAAGAGCAAAATAAAAATTAATTAATAATAATATAACAAAAATTTAAAATCATGGCAAGAAAAGCTAAACAAAAAATTAAACAATATTTAAAGAATTTTACAAGAGGTTGGAATGCAGACCAGGCACCAGCAGATAAGAAAAAACAGGCCTATGACATTTTAGGCCCATCAAACGGAAACAGAGAAAAGACAAGTAAACCGACGAAGATGAGGAGATATCTCGGTATTTTGATTCTCTTGATTTGTCTTTGTGCTGCTGGAATTGTCTACATAGAATGGGAAAAGTACAAAGAGAAACAGTTAGCTCAGGAACAACAGGAACAAGTAATTAACTCTGCTGACACTGTTCAAACTCCCGGCAATGTAATGATGACTAAAAAGAAGAAGTAGTTTATTTAGAACTGGAAATTTTATAGATTTCCAGTTCTTTTATTTTTTTTTTCTTAAATGAATGTTTCTCTCACTCGAACCCTTTCAATCTTTATAATTGAAAAGTATAATAATTAATAATTAAATTAAAAAACTATGTTTATTAATGAATCTAAAATTTTGAAAAAAATCTGTTTAGGTAATAAAACCTCAATTGTAATACATATGGTTTATTTCCTAAATATTCTCCCTCAATTAATGTATAATTCTACTAAATTTAAGGAGGGAGGTTATAGAAAACAGTTAACAATAGCTTGGCTGTTTTGGGATGTAACTTTTTATTATGAGGTTAAACAAAATAACCCTACTGCTGAAGCTGCCGTAGATGGTAGTTTAGTTAATAATTACCTTAAAGAGACGGTAAATATTACTACAACTGAACCTGATAAGACATCACCAGAGGAGGAAGTTAATAAGGAAATAGCAAAGGAAAGGTTTGATGATTTAGAATTTACTAAGATTAAATTAAAAATGATTCAAGCTAGGGATCTTTTCAAAAGAAAATGGGATGAAATAGAAGATTCTCTTAAAAAGAATAACTACTATACTGTGACTCCAGAAGATTTGGTTGATGCTAACCTTATTATTAATAGGCCAAAGTCTATTGGAAAAGAGTCAGAATACTTGGACTATTTCCGAAAACACTTTAATCAGATTACAATAACATCAGAAGACGTATCAATATGGGGTAAATTAGAAAAAGAATGGTTAGAAGGAGATAATTTTATTACACCAATACCAATGAATGGTAGTAAAATTACTGCATCTGATCTTATACGTACTTTGATGTTTGCTCCTCCTGAAGATA
>Ga0326511_10003515_pt1 | contig 12624 bp, 2 predicted proteins | sample 0_2496_0518_D_FD_203701 | JGI IMG/M metagenome (GOLD analysis project Ga0326511, IMG submission 203701) | Bovine rumen microbial communities from UC Davis, California, United States - 0_2496_0518 | ecosystem: Host-associated > Mammals > Digestive system > Stomach > Rumen | place: USA: California...
TTGCCGCTCAGTCTGGTACCGAGAAGAAGGTTGCCTCTGCGGAGCATCCTCTGACCGTGTCCAAGTCTGAGACCATCGAATGGGTCTCTGGCACCGATGTTGTCCTCGCTCACGTTCCCGTTGGTGAGACCGGCGCTGAAATCCCCTTCATCTATGCCCTGAATCCCGATGGCACTCTGGGCACCAAGTACACTGTTGCTGCTGCCGCGTCTGCGACCTCTTTCGCTGTGAACGCCGCGACCAAGAAGATCACTCCTCCCACCGGTATTGCGCTGGCCTCCAAAGCCCTGGTGTTCTACGACTACGTTGCTGATGGCACCGATGGCAATGGCGCTGTTGCTGCTACCGCTGACGCTGTGAACTTCCCGGATGCTGGCCGCTTCCTGCTCGAAGTGCTGGGTCACGACACTTGCGACATTACCACCAAGTACTATGCTTACGTGGATTTCCCTGCCGCCAAGCTGAGCTCTGAGTTCGATCTGACTCTGTCTACCGACTCTCAGCATCCCTTCACCATTCGTTGCATGCAGGACTACTGCGACTACGAGAAGAAGCTGTTCACCGTTACCATCCCTGAGCAGTAATAGAATTTTGGCGGGAGCCGTTTAACCATAGCGGCTCCCGCTGTTTGATTTGAGGAGGACAATATGGGTAGTAATAACCATACTTGCCGTGCCTGTGGCGGTCACTACTTCGCGTGTGACGCGTGTGACCAGCGCCTCGGGAAATCCTGGAGGGCGATGTACTGCTGTGAAGAGCATCGTCAGGCATATCAGGATATGATCGCTTATGTTCGCGGCACCATCACGAAGGCACAGGCAAAAGAAGCGCTCGAGAAATACGGTGCTCAAGATTGGACTGAGTCTACTTCTTATCCCACCATCTGTGAGATCTTCGAGGCCAACGCGGCTGAAGAACCCGCGAAGGAAGAGATTGTTGAAGAAGCTCCCGTTGAAGAAGCGCCCGTTGCAGAAGAAGCTGCCGAGGAACCCAAGGCTGAAGAGAAGGCCGAAGAGGTTGAAGAAGCGTTTGTTACGGGCATTCAGGTGGTAGAAGAGAAAGCTCCGGTCGAAGCCAAGACGACTTATGCTGCCAGCAACGGCTGGAATAAGAACGGTTGGAATAACAATTATAAAGGCAAAAAGAGGCGGTAAGTTCTCCGCAGTAAGGTTAGCGGAGGGGTTGCAAAACCCCTCCTTTTAACACGCCGTATTGAACGGCAGAAAGATACGGTGTGAGGTGAAACTATGAATATAGGCAAGGTGTTCGAGGAAAACTTTAAGAAGTCTGTCCCGAAGGAATACTATTACCATCGTCTGAAGGACCCGGCGGTGGCGTTCTCAGGAGGAATGAGCAAGTACTCTACGACAAACCCGTTCGATTGCATGATCTTTACAGGAAGATATCTTCATTGCATTGAGCTCAAGAGCAAAAACGGGGCTATCACTTTCTGGCGGGAGGACTTTGAGCATGACGGAAAGAAGCACACATTTGAAATCAAGAAGCATCAGATTAAGGGCCTTGCCAATGCATCTGAATATAACGGTGTGTATGCGGGAATTGTAATCAATTTTCGCAACGCTGATAAAACGATATATATCCCCATCGACCGGTTCATCGAGTTTACCGGAAGCACGGAAAAGAATTCAATCAACTATAAAGACGCTCTTGAAATTGGAATTGAGCTTGAAGTTAAACACCTTAGGGTAAACGAGCGTTATAACATTCAACAGCTTATTGAGGTGATAGAGAGTGGCAAACGTTGAAAACTATAGCAATGTGGTGCAAACCCTGGCAAAAGAGATTGTTGCCACTTGCACCGCAATAATCAAAGAGAATAACGAAAAAGAAGTAAAGCAGCTGATCAAAACCACAAACATCAGCGCTAATCAAATCACCGGAGGCATTACTGCCAACAAGCTCACCGGTAATATCACGACTGCGCAGATTCAGGATTTCGACCTGATTTCTGCAAATATCGCCCGGGCGGTCATCGACGTTGCCGAGATCGACGTTGCGAGGATTCAAAATCTTCAGGCAGAGGTTGCGAAGATCGCGGCGGCTGAGATTCAAAACGCGATGATCGATGCGGCCAACATCAACAATCTGAGTGCAGAGGTAGCGAAGATCGTCGAGCTGTACGTGGACGAGGCGGATATCGACGCGGCCAGGATTCGCGACCTTGAGGCGGCAGTGGCCAATATTGTAGAGGCCCACATTCAATGGGCCGACGTCGAGAACCTCGAGGCCTATGTGGCCAATATTGCTGACGCCAGGATCGCTCACGCTGAAATCGGCGAAGCGGATGTCGAGAATCTGAAGGCGTACGCAGCATCTATCGTTGACGCGGCTATCCAGAACGCGACCATCGACACCGCGCAGATCAATAACCTGTCTGCCGCTGTTGCCGACCTTCTGGTGGCCAACATCGCGTCTGCCAATATCGACTGGGCAGACATCAATAGCCTGACTGCGGCGGTGGCCGACATCGTCAACGCGAACATCGCCGAAGCGCAGATTTCCTACGCACAGGTGGCCGGCCTTGACGCTCATGTCGCAACAATCGCCGACGCTCAGATCGGCAATGCAACCATCGACGCTGCTCAGATTCAGGATTTGAGCGCAACGGTGGCCGATATCGCCGACGCACAGATTGCGAACGCGACGATCGACGCGGCAAAGATCAACAATCTTGATACCGCTGTCGCTACCATTGCAGACGCGCAAATCGCCAACGCTCAGATCGACGCCGCGCAGATCACCGACCTGAACGCGGCGGTGGCGAACGTTGCTTCTGCTACCATCGACAGCGCTTCTATTCGCTATGGCCAGATCACCGGCCTTGATGCGACACAGGCTTTGATCACCAAAGGCGTGGGCGAGAAGCTTTACATTCGTGATCTCGCTGTGACGGATGCGAACATCGCATCTTTGCAAGCCGGGGAGATCATCGTCGAGGGTGATGACGGACAGTTCTATTCAATCACGGTTGACGGTCAGGGCAACGTGGTCGCCGAGATCAAACAGGTCGAGAACGACAACATCCTTGACGGAACGATCAACGGTGCGCAGAAGGTTCTTGCCGGAAGCATCACTGCCGAGACACTGAACATCGCAGACATCTTTGCGAACAACGCGCTTATCAGACAGCTGATGGCGCAGAACATTGACACCACCACGCTGTTTGCGAGACAAGCTACCATCGAACAGTTGAACACCGCAGACCTGAGCAGCAATAGCTCTTTGCGTATGCTGGTGGCCAGCAACAACGTGATTAAATCCCCGACCGCGCCCACAGACTTTGAAACGAACACTATGTGGATCAATACATCTACAGGTGCGCTCAAGTACTGGGATGGCGACGAATGGTCGGATTACGATACTCTTACGAGCCGGTTCACAAGCACTGAGCCCGTTGGCTTTGACAGCGGAGCTTTGTGGGTCAACATGGATAAGGATAAGCCTTCTCTGTGGACGTGGGATGGCCTGATGTGGGTTCGTGACGTAACGGCTCAGGTCGGTACGACAGCGCCCACGAATACTTCTGTGTACTGGGTGGATACCAGCGGAAGCACTCCTGTAGTCAAGAGGAACATTGGCGGGACATGGTCTGCCGCCACATCGATCGTATCGGCGACCGCGCCCATCGACACACGCAAGACCATTCTTTGGATCGACCCAAGCAAAGACTACAAGATGTATCGCTGGGACGGCAACGAATGGTATGAGTTCAACGGCCTTAACGGCAATGTGATCAAAGATACCGCGACGCCCGTCGGGCCGATGGTGGACACGCTCTGGCTGGACACCTCCGGCGAGAACGATGAGTTGAAGCGCTGGGATGGACAGAATTGGGTCGGCAGTGGAATGGCCGAACTGAAGGTGGACATCAACAGTATCACCTCGAGGGTCGTTGACGCAGAGGGACGCCTGAGCGCGATCGAACAGACTGCCCAGGGATTGGTAATGTCTGTTGAGAACATCCAATTCCCGAAGGTGGCTGGGCGAAACCTCCTGGCCGATACGGATCATGTATTCACCCGGACAAAGGATTCTGATTCGGTAGAGGTTTATCGATTCAATCTTGCGAAACAAAGCTCTCTTGACGCCATTGTCGGTAACGATATGGTGCTTTCTTATTATGTGTACTGCCCGGGCGACAGGCAGAACGGCCTTCTGTATGTGGACAGCACAGGCAATACATTTGGTGCTTGTTTGACGCTGAAGTGGGGCAACTCTGATGGCGAGGAGAAGATCGTTACAACAGTTCTCGACGGCCACATGGAGAAAGACAACCTGTCTGGCCGGGTCGAGGAGACCATCAAGGTGGAGAAGCCGGAGGGTTACGACACGCTTCTCGATGCTTACGTGACCATGCAGTTGGTCGCGAAGCCGGCGAGTACGAACGACGCGACGTGGCAGATCGGCCAGCCTTATCTGGCGTACGGCACGACTACACCCGGATACGCTCCCGCAATCGAGGATACCGAGGATACGATCGCGACGATGAGGTCTGAATTCAAAATGCTTTCTGACCGCATCAGTATGTTTGTAACCAAGGAACAGTACAACGCTGATATGATCGACCTGAATGGTCTGATCAGTGACGCGGACGGAAAGGCTGTAACCGCACAGACCATTGCCGAAAACGCAAAGACGGTCGCTGACAGCGCGGCAAGCGACATCGCGCATACGCTGAGAGACGTCATCGGCGTTGACAACGAGAACGACAAGAACACCATTCTTTATAAAATCAACAACGCGGAGTTGACCATCAGCGATGAGTCGATCAGAGCGGCTGTGCAGAGCTCGACGGCCTTTCAGGAATTGAGCGACGCGATCGGCAGTGAGGATACAGAGGATAGCATCCTTTGGAGGATCAACCAGGCCGAACAGGTCATTGAGCCGGACAACATCGTCAGCATGGTCACGAGCAGCAAGACGTTTGGCGACGACCTCAGTGCGAGGCTGACCAACTACTCGACCGTTACTCAAACGGCGAACGCAATCAGCGCGGCCGTTGGAAACATCACCGATGAGACAGACGCAATCAAATCCCGCGTCGGTGTGCTCGAAGGACAAATCAGTGCGACCGTTTCGAGAGCTACCTATGATCAGGACATGCTCGATCAGGAAGCAGCAATCACGGCGATCGAAACAGCGGCGGCTGAGGCGAGGGACAAAGCCACTTCTGCGCTGACCGCGATCGGCGATGAGAATACCGCCGGTTCGATTCTGTACAGGCTGAAGGACGCGAAGCTTGACATCACGGATGACTACATCAGGCAGACTGTATTCAACTCTACGACCTACAGCACTGAGAACGGAACGGTCGGCGCGGCAATTCATTCAATTCAGGCCACGAGCGAGCTGGTTGACGCGTTGAACAAAGCCTTGAACGGAGACCCTGAAGAGGAGACTCCCGGCGTACTGAGCAGACTGACAGCGGCTGAACAAGAGATCAGCGGCAACGCCATTGTAAGCAGAGTTATCTCGAGTCAGGAGTTTGAGGCGTACAGCAACCAAGCTCTTGCGGCTTATAACACAGCGCGAGAATTAAGAGACGCTGTCAACAACAAGAACAAGACCTATGCGAGTGCGACAGCGCCGACCCCGCAGGACACCGACCTTATCGAGGGCGACCTGTGGATCGACATCGAAAACAACAATACTCCTTATCGGTGGGACGGCGAGCGCTGGGAATCTATTGATAATCTCGGAGACAACGAAACGCCTGGTACTGTCAGGTACAGGCTGAGTGTTGCCGAGCAGAAGATCACAGATGAAAACATCACGCTTCAGGTCAGGAATGTTTACGGCGATACGATTCAGGGAATCACAGACCAGCTTACTGACCTTGACAATTGGGTAGAGGGCGCAAAGCTTCAGATCACGCCAGACGGAATCTATCAGATCGTAAAGGGTTCTGATGGATATACGGCGGAGCGTAAGATGCTTCAGGATGATATCAGCGCCGCAGCTTCTGCTGCACAGAGCGCTCTTGATATTATCAATGACACAGAGGACGAAGATGGCAATGTAGTCAAAGGCCTGATCTCCAGAGTCACAGAAGCCGAGAGCCTTGTGACCGACGAGGCGATCACAAACAAAATCAGAAGCACGAACGCTTTTAAGAATCTTGAGAACGCGATCGGCGACACCGAGAAGCAGGGCTCTATTCTGTACAGGCTGAACGAGGCGGAAAACAAGCTGACCGACACAGCTATCTATAACGCGGTCGCGAGGACGGAAACGTTCACGAATACGCTTGAAACCCTTGAAGCGGCGAAGAGCGATGCGAGTGCGGCACTTGAGCTTGCGAACAAAAACGCGACGCTCATCGGCGATGAGGACGCAGAGGGAACACTGATCAACCGGGTTGTCAAGGCCGAGCAGAAGATCGAGCCTGACCAGATTGTACAGACCGTCAGAGAACATTCTGACTATGTTCACGACCTTGGCGAAAAGGCCGACATCTCTATGCTCGATTCGTACTCGACTATTGAGCAGACCCAAGACATGATTCAGAGTACGGTCGAGAAGATTTACACCACCCCGAGCGGCGGCGTGAATATGCTGAGTGATACCAAGCGGCTGATCCCGAGATCACCAGATGAAGACTCAGCTTATATCTACCGCTATCAGCTGGTTAACGAGGTTGTGCTGAACGACCTGATCAATCAGGATGTTACACTGAGTTACTATCTCGACTCGCCAGGAGACCGGGCCGCGTTCATCGGAAACAAAGCTTACGGAGACTGGTTTGGCGGTATGGTCGAGGTGACGTGGGGAGACGGTCTTGGGACACTTGAGGACAAGGTGGAGTACTACCTGACGGATAGAATGACTGACAGTGTCAGGGCGAAGCGTGTTCGCGTCAGCGGCAAGCTTGAACCTCCCGAGGGGTACAACGAGATCAAGAAACTGTATGCGACGTTCTTCCTGTTCGCAAAGCCGGCGAGCACCAACGACTATACATGGTCGATCGGCAAGCCCAAGCTTGAGATGGGCCTGTTCGCGACAGACTACACCGTTGCGCCTGAAGACAACGATCTTATCATTGCGAGTTTGAAGTCTCAGATCAAACAGACTGAGGATAAGATCGAACTGATGGTCACCCGCGAGGAATACAACCGTTTCGTAGGGGAAGACTTTGAGAACCTGAAGAGCGCCGCGCAGGACGCCATTACTGATGCGGAGAACGCGATCAGCGCTACAAGCGATTTGCAGAGTCTGATCAACGGCGAAGGGGAGGACGATGAAAACTCTGTTCTCTACCAAGTGAGACAGGCCTACTCTGCCGTGAAGGATGGTGTCATCGAAGACCGTGTCAGGACAGCCGTGATCGAAAGCGTCGGTGACGACGTTGACGAGGCAGTGCGTAAAGCTCTCTCTGGATCGGCACTTCCCGAAAGTATCGATGTACAATACGCGAAATCTACATCTAACTCTGAACCGCCGTCTTCTACTTCTTCTGCTTGGGGAACCGAGGCACCGGCGTGGGAAGACGGATATTATATTTGGCAGAGAACTGTTATCACCTATAAGAATTCTGAACCCGAAATCTCTGAGCCGGTTTGTATCTCTGGCGCGAAAGGCGCTGACGGCACAAGCGTTACCATTCTCGGGTCTTTCGACACCGAGTCTGAATTACTTGTGTACATCACCGGAAAGACATTTGAGAACGGCGACGGCTTCTTGGTGAACGGAGAGCTGTACGTATTTGACGGAACAAACTGGACGAATGTTGGACAGATCGCTGGACCTCCCGGCGTCGGCATCTCCGGCATTGAAGAACAGTACTATCAATCTACGAGCGACGATCACCTGATCGGTGGTGAGTGGTTGACCGAGCAGCCCAAGTGGGTGACCGGGACGTACCTCTGGACGAGGAGCATGGTCTACTACACGGATGGGACCCAGTCTCCCACCAAGCCACAAGTCGCGACTACGCTGAACGATCTTTTGAGGAGAGCCGCGAATATCGAACAGGAGCTTGGCGACGAAAGTACGCAAGGTACCATTCGTTATATCGTAAAGGATTACAGCAGGGTCGCGTCGGATGAAGCAATCTATGAGGCCATCTCAAGGGTGACCACCTACAAGGAAAACATGCAGACCCTTGAGGACCTGAGGAATACTGTCGGCTCTGGCGAAACCACCGGGACCCTTCTTCAAAGGATGAATGTGGTCGAGAGTTTGACAACACCGGATTCGATCGTGACCACGGTGAGGGAGAGCAGCCAGTACGCCAATGATCTTGAAGCAAAGGCCGACAAGACGGAGCTTGAAAAGTATTCTACGATCGAGCAGACCTCTGATATGATCAGGCTCAGTGTCTCTTCGATGGAGAACCAGATCATCGGCGGCACCAACATGCTGACCAACACGAAGAATTATATGACACGCACAAGGGATGATGACTCAGCTGAAATCTATCGGTATCAGATGAATGAGGATGTCGTGTTGGACGAGCTCATCGGGCAGAACATTACGCTAAGCTATTATCTGAATAACCCCGGGCAACGGATGAGGGCCATCGGTGGGAAGAAGATCAGCAACTGGTTTGGCGGCTTGATCGAAGTGGAATGGAAGAGTAGCAATAAAAAGGTCTCGAACAAGGTCTCCTATTATGGAATGGACAGAATGGAGGCGACCGATACAGGAAGCCGCGTCAAGGTGACGGATACTCTGATCGCACCAGATGGCTATGACGGCATCGAAAAGATGTACGCCACGTTCTTCCTTGTGGCGAGACCGGGCGATACCAACATCAACGTATGGAAGATCGGCAAACCCAAGCTTGAGGTCGGAAGCTTTGCGACGGATTACACAGCCTCTCCTGCGGATAACGACAGAGAGCTTGAACGGCTTGAGACGAGCTTCACCATAAAGCTTGGCGAAATCGAGAGCCTCGTCAAGAGTGTCTCTGATGACGTTGAGAAGTATGCCAAGATCACGGTCACGGATGACGGGATCGTTCAGATCGCGCAGAGCACCAAGACCATTGAGTTTGACTCAAGTGAGCTTGTGACGGCGATCAACAATCGCATTGAAAGCGTCAAGACGCTGTACTCCCAGAACAACTCTCCGAGCAAAGCACCTACGACCGGCTGGAGCGAGGTCATGCCCGAGTCGCGTACAGGATATTACATCTGGGTGCAGAGCGTATATGTTTATCCCGACGATGTCGGAGGAAACATTGAAACCTACTCTGCGCCTGTATGCCTTGGCGAGAGGGGAGACAACGGTGTTGTCGTTGGTATCGAGGACGAGTATTGCACGACGAATAACCCGAGTACGCCTCCCGGAATCAATGATAGTTGGGCAGAGGAATACCCCGGGCTCGACATCGACAAGTATGTTTGGATGAGAACTCGCGTCATATACGATGATGGGACAGAGGAAACAACCGCCCCGTCGCTCGTAAACTATGACGTGCAAAGGGCGATCAAGCTTGTTGATGACGTCGCCAATGGCGCGATCGCAAGCATCCAAAATCAGTACAATATCAACGCGTCTTATTACGCGCCTCCTGCCGAGGATGATGTTAAGTGGAGGAACGAGCCGTACGAATGGGCGAAGGGCCAGTACATCTGGATGAGGACAGCCTCGACCTCTGCGCTCGGCGACGTGACTTACTCCAACCCTGTCTGTGTTTCTGGTATGGACGGCGTTGGCATCAGCGAGACCCGCATCAGCTACCAGGCAAGCAACTCTGCAACTACACCGCCGACCGGCACATGGAGGAATGAGGTCGTAGAAACGACGGCTGGACAGTATCTGTGGACGAAGAGGGTCATTGTCTATACGGATGGCAGAACCTCCTCGCCGGAATACAACGTCGTATATCATGCGACAGACGGCGCTAACACATTTATTGCGTATGCCAACGACAACAAAGGCACCAACATCTCTAAGACGCCCTCTGACAAGAGAATCTATATCGGCTTCTATAAGTCTTCTGAAGAACAGCAGTCGATGGTACCGTCGAAGTATACGTGGAGCATATATAAGGCAACGATCAAATCTATTGAAGTGCAGTATGCCATTACGACCACCAACGTACAGCCCACCACCGGGTGGAGTACGTCGGCTAAGGTGGCGAACGCCGGAGAATACCTGTGGACGAAGACCACAACGACGTTCACCGACGGCACATCTCACGACGATTACAACTTCTCGTACCACGCCGCGAACGGAAACTTCACGCACTTCAAATGGTGCGAAGATGACCCGACTGAAATGACGGCGGCTCAGCTTGCCAAGATCACCATGCTTGAAACCCCCGCTGAATTCATCGGTGTCTTGATTGATAACAACGCCGAGGATTCGACGAACCCCGCCGATTACAAATGGTCGAGGTTTGAGGGAAGACCCGGTGTTACACCGACCGTCAAGTTTGCTTACGCGAACGGTGGCAACCCGAGAGCGACTGGGTTTGAGTGGAGCGAGACCTATTTCGACGGCGCGACACATCTCGGCGTCGTGGTTGACAATGGATACAATCTCGCTGGCGTGTACAAGGCAACAGATTACACATGGAGCTCTATCGTCGGAGCCACGCCAAGCGGCATTGTTGAACAGTATTGCATTCTCACGACCGGGACCTCTCCGAGTGGCAGTACGAGTTGGGTAAACACTTGTCCGACGTGGGCGAAGAACAAAAGCATCTGGACACGTACGCAGATCAACTGGACGGATGGCCATACAACATACACCGAACCGGTGCTTGCGACCGTCTTGAACAAGTCAGGTGCGGACGCGTCTGACGCAAAGGCGTCTGCTTCTACTGCGGCCACCTCTGCGGCCAATTCGAGCACATATGCAAGCGCTGCCGCGAAGAGCGCGGATGACGCTGCCAAGATTGCGGCACAGGCCATCATCGGAGTGGATGTTGAGTACAACACATCGACCGACCCTGTGACAGCGCCGAGCGAAGACGATCCCGGCTGGAGCACAACCGCTCCTGCCTGGGAGAATGGGAAGTACATGTGGCAGAGGACAGTCACCACCTATGGGAACGACGTTTCGATCTCTGAACCCACCTGTATCTCTGGCGCTAACGGGAAAGACGGCAAGGATGGAACAGGCATCAATCTTCTTGGCACATACGAATCTATTGAAGCGCTGAAGATGGCCCACCCAACGGCAAACCAAGGTGACTCTTATATGGTCAACGGGTCTTTGTATGTTTGGAGTGACGACGAGTGGATAAACTGCGGCAACATTCAGGGGCCACAAGGCAAGTCTATCAGCGCAGTGACAACGCAATACTATCTGTCTACCAGCAAGACTAAGTGTACTGGCGGCTCATGGAAAGCCGGAGAGCCTACCTGGGTAACCGGAAGATATCTGTGGGTGAGATACGGATATACGTATGAGGGAGAGAGCGGCGTGGCGTTTTGGTCGGCTCCGGCAATCTGCTCTACGTACAACAAGCTTCTGGCCGATCAGGCGGACGTGTTCAGTCAGATGATCAAAGGCATTGTCATTAAATACGTTCGCACGGACAGCGCTGCCATCCCGCCTGACCAGAACGACAACTGGGTTACCGATGTCACGCAGCTTGGAGAAGGAAAGTATTTGTGGCAGTGCCCGTTCACGACCTACTACGATACCAACATCGGTGAGTACATGGGCGACCCTGTCTGCATTAAAGCCGCAGACGGCGTAAGCATGACAGACATCAAGACCCAGTACTACCTTTCTACAAGCGACAAGAAGCAGACCGGCGGCAGCTGGCAAAACACCGAACCAGTATGGACGGACGACTTTGAATGGGTCAATGGCAAGGCTGTTTGGAACACCCAGCACTATGTATGGACGCGATCCCAAATCACTATGTCTGACGGCGAGGTGAAGTATTCAACTCCGATGCTCGCCAACATGTATAACGAGGCGAATAAGAAGAATACCGAAACACTCAGAGCTTATCAGGACATGACCGACGAAGGGTTTGTGCGTGTCATGCTTGACAGAGTAAAGAACGATAAGGGCGAAACCCTGTTGACGGCATTCAGCCAGGTCGAGCAAACTGCACACGACCTGTCGGCTTACTTCGAGGACGTCGGCGGCACTGGGAAGCTCAAGGCCTCTGCAAACGGATTGACCGCTGAGTTTGAAAATGGCGGTCGTGTCGCTGTACTTGAAGACACTGTTGAAGGACTCAATAGTTACTTCGAGGCCGGTGGCGAATTCAGTCAGATCAAACAGACGGTAAGCGACATCAAGCTTACGGTTGGTGACCTGTCGAGGAACCTGATTCGCGAAAGCAAACAGATTTCGCTTTACGACAATACATCGACCTCGACCGTTAGCACGTCTATCTATTACTCGAATGCGCTGGTGATCGATAACTCAACAAGCAATCTGAACAAACTGACCGGTAATACCAATATGGCGTCTTACACCATTTCGGACAGGGTCGATTCTGTTCACACTCTTGTCAAGTCGATTAGCGTATCGCTTTCTACTGGTCTGTGGTACCCGATTTGCGTTATACAGCCGAACACCACATACCTTCTGACGTTTGACGACATCTCGATTTCGTCTGGCGCGGCGTATACGTTCTCGATTGGGTACAAGCCGACCACCGGCTCTACGCTACAGGTCGTTGGCGAC
>Ga0326511_10003516_pt1 | contig 12618 bp, 8 predicted proteins | sample 0_2496_0518_D_FD_203701 | JGI IMG/M metagenome (GOLD analysis project Ga0326511, IMG submission 203701) | Bovine rumen microbial communities from UC Davis, California, United States - 0_2496_0518 | ecosystem: Host-associated > Mammals > Digestive system > Stomach > Rumen | place: USA: California...
TGTTCCATCTCAGTACGGACATGAGTGATGGCATCACGGAGTTTCTGTGATTCACGGGAAAGTCTCTCCTGCATCTGTTGCCGTTCCCGATCCTGCTGCTGCTGTATTTGTCTGATACGCTGACTATGCTGCTGTTCCTGCCGGCGAAGTTCACTGTGAAGATTCCGGATAGCAGTATTTTCCTGCTGATACTGCCGTTCCAGTTCCTCCATCTGCTGACGGTTCTGCTGTTCAGAACGTTCATATCTCTGACGGAGTTGTTCCCACTCGGTATTATTTTGCTGTGTGAGGGACTGTCTTTGTTCCTGACGCGCCTGACGTTTTCTGTCTGCTTCCCGATCATGGGAAAATAATGAAGCAAGTCCGGCCATACCAGCAATGACAACGCCTGCCAGAGCAGTTTCAAAAAAGCTCATAAAAAATTCATCTCCGATACCTGTATTTTTACCATTTGGTTTTTTTCATACGTTCCAGCCATTCTTCAGAGGGAATGCCGATGATATGTGCAGCATCATCATGTAGGAAAAATTCGATTTTTGTGGGCAGTGTTCCGAAAGAAGCTGCTTCTTTCTGATAACGTTCTGTCAAAAGCACTGCTTTTTGATTAGAAGAGCCGCGTAAATTTTTTCCGTCCCGCAGTTCTTCCATAAACGGCCCGTCAATGATCATATCACAGACAGAAAGCAATGCAGCAGCATCCGGCCGCTGAAGTAATTCTTCATACAGAAAGCCTGTATATACGATAACTCCCGGATTTCCGGAAAGCCGGACAAATTCGGCAAGAGCCTCCGGCTGAAGAAACGGCTCTCCGCCGCTGATGGTAATGCCGTCACAACCGGAGCGGAGAAACATTTCTGCAAGTTCTGCGGCTTCGTAGAGCATACCGCCTTCCGGATCCCATGTTTCCGGAGACATACAGCCGGTGCACTTCCGGAAACAGCCTTGTACCCATACGCCGAAGCGATGGCCGGGGCCGAGGACTGTAACATTTTTTTCCAAAACATGTACACGAATCTGCATAATACGGCTCCTTTATGGTTTATAATTTGGTTCCTGACGATCCAGTATTTTCTGATAGAGTGTTCTTGCATCTGTAAGAACATTTTGCAGAAGTCTGTTATATTTTTCTGTGATTTCATTTGCCTGCTGTGTGACAGTTTGAATCTGTACATAGAAAGAATCAGGACTGTTTTTATCATCCAGTACAAAACCGCTTTCAAGAATACGTTCTGCAATTTTACGATTTTCTTCAAGAAGTGCCTGAAGTTCTTCATAATCTTTTCCGGCTTCGTTAATTGCGGAGAGCAGACCGGAATAAGTCTGTTCCGCAGAATTTTTCTGCTTCCGGATATTAGCAAGCTGTTCTTCTGCTTCCGGAATCTGTTCTTTAAGAAGCAGATTTACCTGATTCTGGATAGCTTCTGTTTCGCTCTGAACGGTATCAATACGATCCTGAGCCTCATGTAATTTCTGAAGCAGATCGTCATACTGACTTTTCAGGCCAACGGCATCTGGTTCTATTTCCATGAGTTCCGTACGCATTTCCTGAAGTTTCTGATCTGTGATTTCTGTAAGAATATGCTGACATTCCTGTATGCGGGCATAAAGCAGATCAGTTTCTTTTTTTCTTTCCAGCAGAGCGGATTCCTGTTCCAGCAAAGCGGCATTTTCCTGTTCCAGCTGCTGAATTTTATTTTTCAGATCTGTTTCCTGTTCCTGTAAAACGGGCAGATTCTCTTCAATTGTTTCACAGTCCTGCTGAATTTTCTGAATTTTTTGAGCATTCTCTGCAATTGCGGCAATAGAACTTGCGGCTTCCTGCGAAATGCTTTCACCGTACAGATCAGCAAATGAGCCGACACGGCGTGCAATACTGCCGCACCGGAGAAATTTTCTCCGCAGTTCACGGCCGGAGGTCTGTGTAAAAGCATCCGGCTGAGTCTGTACCTGTTCCAGCAGATAGTCAGCCATCATCAGCATAGCATCCCCTGCTTCCGGAGAATCAGGACGCTGTTCGGCTGACCGAAGCTGATTTTCAATAAAATAACGAATATCAGAAAAATTCATAACCAAACCACCTTTATTCTGAAATAATAATATCCAGCCGTTCCAGTATTTTATTCAGTGAAATACTGCGGAGCGTGCCATTCTGATCTTTGGTATGCAGCAGGGGAATCATATCGTCATCCAGAGAAAGTCCGATAGAAATCTGCTGTTCTGAATGTACTTCCGGAAAAAGCTGATTCAGATCATCTGTATTACTCAGACGGAATACAAGCACTTCTTTTCCGATTTTGCGGTACATCCGTACAAAAAGGCTGTTTCCGGAGAAAATCCGGAATGTTTTTTCAATAAATTTAGGCTGAATATAATTTTCTCTTTTGGCATTTTTTTCAATCAGCGGAATAGAAACGTCTTCATACTGTTCAGGCGTATCCGGATTGATTCTGCCTGCAATAATTCCGACTTCATAAGGAAAAGCAGGATCAACAGAGATACTGTGATCTGCCAGCAATGCTGCGCCTTTTGCAATAGCAAGGGCTTTGTTTTCTTCCGACAGCAGATCAGGAAAACGGGGGTCATTGGCATCAGGACGGGAATTAAAAAATTTCCGTACCTGATTTTCTACACAGCAGAAATTACTGAAACCGCCTACAAAAATAATTTTTGTCTTTTCCGGAAGATATTCTCCGGCTTCTCGTATCTGTACAAGAGCTTTTTCCAGTACAGGAGCATTCACCAGTTTAAAGGCTTTTTTTAGATGCCGGCATGTAACAGTACAGTAATTCAGTCTTGAAAGCTCAAATAACGGCTCATTTTCGACATCTTCGGGGCTGATTTCATAATCTTCCATAAGCGCAGAGATTGTATTTTTCTGGCTGATGAGAAATGTTTCCAGTTCATTGCGTGCGAGTGCCAGATTGCGTTCATCAGGAGAAAGTGTATTTTCTTCACAGATAATCCGGATAACATGAGAAAGAAAAGCACTTCCGGCATGACCATTTTCGATGCCGCTACCTTCTTCTCCGGAGCCGTAGCTTTCCAGAGTGCGGATTTTTTTCCCGTTTATCACCTGACATAATGTAACGTCCAGTGTACCGCCGCCATAATCAATCACGATCAAATTTCCGTCATAGTTCTGATTTTGCTTTGTTTTCCATTGCCAGCAGAAATAAGCTGCTGCTGCAACGGGTTCGCTCTGAAAGGAAAACTGTTCCGGAGAAAGTCCTGTTTCTATCAGGATAGTACGGATATTTTCTCTGGCAGTATAATTTGTCTGTTCTCTGTACCATGCTTCAGGAATCGTCATAACCATACTTTCAATAGAATTGCCGCTGTTCCGGAATGCATCGAACAGAGCCTGAATATAATCTCTGGCGGCTTCGTGAGCGGTTTTTTCTTTTCCTGGAATTAATTCATCAAAGCGTGTTCCGAGGCGGAGCTTGAATCTGCCGCACACATTAGGCTTTCCATCGCCCTGTAATTTGGCGGCATTTCCAAACTGTGTGTATGCAGTGCCTTTTCTCTGTTCATAAGAAATCACAGTTGGGATATAATCCGTTCCGCCGGCAGCAGTATGAAAACAATTCAGAGATCCTGTTTCTGCATCATGGAAACTGATAATACTGTTTGTTGTTCCGAAATCGAAACCGATATGGCTCACCTCAGTTCACATCCTTTCTGAAGGGACTTTTTTCAGGGATGACTTTGGCTTTTTCTTCTACAGAATTATCCTCACCGCTGCGGAATCCGCTGGAAACGACAGCTTTTACAATAAATTCCTCGAATTCAGAATCATTTGCAGGAAAATCAAGATCATCATCCAGAGCATCTTCAAAGATTTCCATTGTTTCCGGATCCAAGACAGAGCCGATTTCGGGATAAATTCTGAGATAGCCGAGTTTATTCAGAGTTTTTTCAAAATTTTTGAGATAAGCACTTACACTTTTCCAATAAGTCTGATATTCTTCAGTATGTGTTCCGGAACGACTTCTGTAATAAAGATTTTCTTCAAGCCGCTGATAGCCTTGGAACAGATTTCTAAAATCATCATTCTGTAATTTTCTGTTAATATCAGCAACAGAATTGATAGCATTTTCAGTATGTGTTTCAATCCGGCTGATTTCTTCCTGTGTACTTTCTTTAATTTTATTTAAAGATTCCTGTAAAATACTGCGGATTGCAGAAGTCACTTCTTCTGTACGGTCGCGGAAGCTGCGGCTTGTCTGATTCATTTCATCAGCGAGCCGCTGTTCCATCTGACGGCGATCCTGAACCATCTGACGGACTTCCTGATTATGCTGTTCACTTTCCTGAAAGCGGAGCAGATAGTCAGGATTTTTTCTGAATTCATCAAGAATCTTTTCTTTTTCGGATTCGATTTCTTCATCAATCAAAGTCTGCTGTTTCTGTCTGTATTCTTCAAGTTCTTTTTGAACAGATAATTTTTTATTCTTAATTTCTTCTTCCAGATCATTTTTCTGTTGACGGAGGCTTTCGATGTCGGCATTGAGATCAGCTGTTTCTTTTTCTTCGGAAGATAAATTTTTTTCCGGAGCAAGATACATTTGATGCAGTTTCAGCATATCTTTATACAGCAGTTGGAATATTTCAGAGCGTTTACTTAGCGGAACAGCAAAATTGAAATTTTCTATAATTTTTTTTCTCATATTGAACTCAGGATTGTCCATCAAGTTCAGTTCTGAATGTGCAAGGATATTATACAGATATGTATCCCAGTATTCTATTGCGTCTGGATTCACGACACAAGTATTTATAATTGAAATAGTAAGATACGGAATATAACCATTTCTGTATTCTTTTTCAAGTTCTGTCATAACGTCCTGAAATTCGCTGACAAGCACGTCAGAAGAAATTCTGGATAAACTTCTGAGAAAATTAAGCCGCTTTTGGTACATATTAAAAGAACGCTTAGAAATCTTTATTTCGTTATTCATAGTCACACCTCTCTCAATGATTACGCTTAATAGAAATAGAATCTTCTACTTTTACATGATTCAGATTATCTACGGCCTTGATAGAAAGCAGATCAGAATCAGAAAGTGTCAGAGTTTCGATCGTTTCTGTACCTTTGGGAATAGTTTTAGAAGAAGGCCTTTTTAAAACAACAGACATAATTTCCTTTCCGGAATCTTCCGGCAGACGTGTGCCTTCCGGTTCATAAGAATCCAGTTCAAACACAGCAAAAGTAGATTCGTAATGATTTTCATATCTGGTATAAGAAGAAGTTGTGCTGGAATATGGCAGTTTGGCATTGCGGGGAATCAGAATGCAGATTTCATAAGTATTTGTTTTTTCATAATGATAGCGTATTCCGTAGGCATGAGAAGAACGCAGCAATATTTTATTCTGCGACTGCTGTTTTCCGGCTGAGACAGGAGTTTGCTGAAGCCAGTCTGCATATCGTGCCGCACCGTTGGCAATGGCATGAGCAGGGTCATGTCTGCGGATGTCCACATTAGGGAATTTCTGTTTCAGTCCTGCCTGTACCTGCGGCATGAGGGAGCTTCCGCCTGTCAGAATAATATGATCTGGTTTTTTTCCGCCTCTTCGTTTGATAATATCATCCACTTTCTGAAGTGACTGGTCCAGAAGCGGTCTTGTCAGCTGTTCAAATTGGGTTCTGGTCAGTTCACCATCTGTGAAATTTCCGTGAAAATCAATATCCCATGAAGTCCTTTCCTGTTCAGAAAGTCCTTCTTTGAGTTCACGGGCATAGCAGCGGAGGTAATTTTCATCATGCTTTGTGACAGTATCTCTGGGATATGCTGCAAGATATTGTTCTTTGAGCCATTGTGCAACAGCATTGTCCCAGTCATCGCCGCCGAGGTGAGCATCACCGGCCTGATCCAGTACTTCGTAAGCGATTTTTTTCTCATCTTTATTAGAATGCACCCATGCAGCATCAAACGTACCGCCGCCGAGATCATAGACAAGAATATCTTCATCCTGTTTGCTGCGGAGGCCGAAATAATCTATTGCAGCGGCCACAGGCTCAGGCAGCAGCTTGTGTACGAGAAGATGTGTCCCATTTGGCATAACGATAGAGGAAATAGCTTCTTCGATTAATTTTTTCTGTGGTTCAGAAAAATCCACAGGGACGGTAACGACAGCTTCCACCCGAAAATTATCTTCAAAATCAATCTGATATGTTTCCTGTGCTGTTTTGACAGCACCCTGTACCATATAATTAACAATTTCACGGATTACATCACTTGCAGTATATTTATTATTTCCGACAGTAAGCAGAGGGCCTGTCTCATTCAGTCTGCGTTTTACAGAAGAAATTACATTTTTAACGGTACGGGGATTTTCCAGTTTTTTTGCGGCAATTTTTCCATAAGATTTCTGGTTTCCGTCATCATAGAACAAAGAGGGGATTCCGTAATTTTCATTTACGGGAACCAGAGAACGGACATTCTCTTTTTCCAGATAACAGCAGAAACTGAATGTTGTACCAAAATCAATGCCGATAGAAAGTAATTTTCTTTTACTCATAACTTGTTGCTGCACGAAATACGGCAGCATCTCCTTTCAGATTAATAAATTATTTCCGGAACGACCGGATTAAAATTTTGCTTTTTTGCCCTGTATATCAACAGTATGACGGATTCCTGCATGATTTGCAGTATCTTCCGCAGAAAAATCAAGCTGAAGAGATTCGTTCATAGAAAGCGTTTCTGTTACGGGAGTTCCGGCAGGAACAGCTTGGGAGCGTGTCAGAATTGCATCCAGAACTTCTCTGCCCTGATACAATGCTGTATAAGGCACACCGTCAATCAGGATATATTTCCCTTTTTCGTAAGGATCTGTGCCTTTTTCGAGCACATCGGTTTCTAAAATGCTGTACAGACTGATACGCCGTTTTTCTTCCGGAAGATTGCCCATGACTGAATTTCCTGTACCGGAAGCGGCAAGAGGTGTATTTTTCAGGAAAAAAATCCGTATCAGCGGTTCATTGTTTCTCTGCGGAACGTTTGTAACAATTCCGTATCCATGCGGTGCGATATTGGCAATACCGGAGCTTTGTTTTTTCTGAGAATCAGAAGTTTTGGAAGATGTCTGCATCTGCGGAAATTTCATAAAATTAGACAGCAATGCCGCACCTTCGGCGATGGATTTTTCAGGATTGAAACAGCGAATATCCACATTTGGCGGAAGAAAACCAGCTTTTCTGATAGCATTCTGAATCTGCGGCATCCGGCTTCCGCCGCCGGTCAAAATCAGATGGCTGATTTTTTTATTTTTCTGACGTGCAAGCACTGTTTTCAGCAGTGTGACTGCTCTGTTGGTTAGATCTTCGGAAGCCGCTTCAAACTCTTTCCGGCTGACAGAGAGTTCGATATAATCTCCTTCGTTCTGAATTTGTACGTCAGCCAATTCGTTTTCAGTGAGTTCTTCTTTCAGTTCTCTGGCATCTGTTGTGAATTTCCGGCGAATGCTGTCACTGGGGTCTGTCTGATATTTTTTCCGGAAATCAGTTTCCAATACCTGTATGATTTTTTCATCCCATCTGTCACCGCCGAGTGTGTCATCACCGTCCTGATCTACAACACGATAAGGAGAAGAAGCAGAAGGTTCATAATGCACGACTGCAACATCCAATGTACCGCCGCCCAGATCAAAAACAGCAATATAATCATTCGGAGCACTGTGAATGCCCAGAAATCTTACTGCGGAAGCAACAGGTTCCTGTACGATGCTTTTGAGCAGAACTGCTGTTCCGCTTGGCAGAACAACAGATTCTGCTGCACGGCGGAGCAGTCTTATCTGTGCCTGATCAAAAGCTACAGGCACTGTAAGAATAATATCCAGTGAAGTGGGATTGAGTGCATATTGTGTTTTCAGGATATTTTCAGCTGTTTCAAGAAAACTGGTCAGCATCCGCCGGATAATTTCCAGAGGGGTATATTCTGTATTACCGAGTTTCAGTTTATTTTCGCTCAGTTTGCTTTTGATGGAAACCACGCCATATTCAGGACGGCTGCGATATTTTCTCAGTGCATCTCTTCCGGTCAGTTCTGTTTTTCCGTCATTCCAGTAAACAGAGGGAATTCCTCGTGAAGCGTCTTTGGCAGAAACGAGTTCCTGCACTTTGTCTGTTCCATCAGTTTCCTTACCATGTACAAAGCCGATATATGTGAAATTTGTACCGAAATCAATTCCGATTGCAATATTCATAAAATGCAGTTCCTTTCTTCCGGACAGCTTTTGTCAGGAAATGCTGACAGAAGTACCGGAAATTTCATTTCCATTCTGATCAAGAACGGTCATTTTCAGCAGACCGCTGCTGTCCAGTTCCAGTTTGGTAATACATTTTGTACCAGCGGCAGGCGGCTGACTGAACCAGATTGTAACTGAAAGTGCATACCGTGCCTGTTTCAGCGGAACAATTTTTTCTTTCAGAAACTCATCTTCATGAACAGCAAACTGAAGAAACTGTCCGGATGGTGTCCATTCATATTTTCCGGAGGCCGGCAATGCTGAATTTTTATAGATAAGATTCCGGATTTTCCGCTCATTTTTGTCTTCAAAAATAATTCCATAAGAATGAGCAGATTTGAGCAGAACAGGCACAGGTGCTGCAATTGCCGCATAGCGGGCAGCACCCATGGCAACAACAAATTCAGGATTGATAATCCGGATATTACAATCAGGGAATTCCTGCTGAATTTTTACTTTGACCTGCGGCATATGAGAGCCGCCGCCGACCAGAATCACATCATGAAATGTTTTTTGACCGTTGATTACTTTATGAATTGTCTGTATTGTACGATTCAGTAAACTGGAAGTACAAGCCTCAAATTCCGCACGGGTAATATGAAAATCATAAAGTTTTCCCCGTATTTCATAAGAAATATCATATATTTCCTGTTCTGACAGACTTTCTTTGATTTCTCGGGCGAGTGAAAGAAGCCGTCTGTGATTTTTAACAAAAAACTGTTCTTTCTCGTCTTCTGACATGTCCTGCATCTGTTCAGAAAACTGCCGTTCGATCAAAACCAAAAGCCGGTCATCCCAGTCATTGCCGCCGATGACATCACCTTCCTGTGAAAGGACAGCATAGGGATTTTTTTTATTTCCTGTTCTTTGCAGCAGAGTAACATCAGTTGTACCGCCGCCCAGATCATAGACAAGTACTGTATCATTTGAAGAACGATTTTCTTCCAGAAAGCAGACAGCAGCAGCAACAGGTTCCTGAATGACAGCATGGACTTTTACACCTGTTTCCTGAAGAGCATGAATCAGCATTTTTTTCCATTCTTCTCCGTAAGTTACCGGAATTGTAAGTACGGCAGACAGTTCAGAAGCATCAAGATGATATTGATTCTGAAGACTTTCCCGTGCTCCCTGTATCAGATAGCGGATAATCTGACTGACAATTTCTTCGGGACTGAAACTGGTATCTCCAAGCAGAATATTCTGTTCTTTATAACGTCTTTTGATATATTCTGACAATCCTGCGGGCTTATTTCGGCCGGCACGCAAAGCCGGTTTGCCGGAAAGACTGCCTTGTTTGTCATCATGATAGAATACTGTAGGGATCATACTTTTTTCGCCTCTTGGTGTCAGCGGCATATACTGATCTCCATGAATAAAATACACAGAAGAAAAGCATGTTCCAAAATCTATGCCAATCACAACGGACATGACAACACCTCGTATAATATATAATAAACTTACAGGTAATTTAGAGAGAACCTGCATGAAACCTCTTTGCCTGCATATCTGAAATATTTCTTCCGGCACTGTCTGCCTGAATTTAAAAATATTACACTTTAATTTTACCATTTTTTTGACAAAAAGTCAAGAACTTTGTGAAACAGCTACAGATTATTTTTGATAATTTCAAAAAGCACTTGACAAAATTATTCAGATATGCTATAATTTTACTTGGGTCTGGTAAAACCAGATACTATTATTATATTGCTCTACAAAAAACAGAATTCCCTTGCCGCGGTCAGTTCAGGCAGAGGGAATTTCTGTTTTTTCGCTTATTGAATTTTAAATCTTTATTCTGTCGGTCATCAGTTCCGGCAGGAGTATCTCACGAAGAGCAAAAAGCCTTTGATTTTCTAGCGTTCTGTTCAGAATTTCGTTATAAAACGGCTCTGCCGCTGATAAAAATACTGTCATTTGCTTTTCTGACAATACAGGAACGGTTTCTGTATTAAAATCACGGGCAGTAACAGCATCGAAAATTACTCCGTTTGCTTTATATTTTAATATTTCAAGCAATTCCAGCACATGATGATAAACTATGAGCTGATGTAATCCGTTTTTCCCTATGAAAGCATAGCAGGACTGATTCATTCCCATAGGAACGCCTGCAAGGCTTACTTTCCCGACAGTTCCGCGGACGGTTAAAAATACAGTATTCACAGGATACAGCCGACTGCTGCAATTATTTAATCCTGATGAAGTAATATATTTTTCTGTTGTGATAACATAGGGCTTTTCTGCATCTTTAGGTGTAAAAAATGGTATTTCTCCGTTCCAGTATTCTTTTTTGTCTGTTCTGGGTGTACCGCCGCCGCATACTTGAATAACAGATGTAAACGGCACATGTTTCTGAATATCAGCTGTTATGCGTTTAAAAATTATCTGAGCCTGCTGTTCCAGATTTTGCTTTATTTCAGTATTCAAGTTTATCTTATCGGAAACAGCATCTGCAATTTTTATGATTTTTTGTCTTTTTTGCTTATCAGGATATGTTATTTCCAGATGCTTGATACTATGCATATCGAGTTTTCCTGTACCAACGGCAGTGACTCCTACTAGATTTTTTAAAATGCCTGATTGAGATAACAGCCAGTAAAAAATATATTTATTCTCTATTTCTGAACAGGTATTTATGCATCTGATGTCCTGATTAAAAGCAACAGGCTTTTCCGCTAAACAAATCGGAATGCTGTTAAATAAGCCGCTGCCTCTGACAAGAAGCAGAACAGAGCCTTCAGGTGCAAGCTGACTTCCGTTTTTCAGTCCTTCCTGACTTATCATCCTGTCAGATGTACTGATTCGTTCTTTTTTCATAGTTTTAGCACTGATCCACGGAATAGAGCCGTTCCAATATTCAGTTTGTTTTTTGCTTGGTGTTCCGCCTGATGTGAATGTAACCAGATCATTCAAGAGACAGGTTTTCCATTCAGATTTCATATCCAATCGCCTCCAGCTGCTGACAGATTTCGTTTTCAAGTTCGTGCGATTTTCTGAACAATTCAGACAGTTCCGAGGTCAGATGCTTCATTTTTTCATCAAGATTTTCATCAGAGTCTTTCTGTTCTTCAATGCCGATATAGCGGCTTGGTGTTAAAATATAATTTTGCGCGGCGATTTCCTGAGTAGTGGCTACAGCACAGAATCCCTTGATTTTTTCTGATGTGCCGTTCCGGAAAGCACTGAACACATCGGCAAGTTTCTGAATATCTTCATCAGTGAAATCGCGGTGTTTTTTATCAGTCATATATCCCATTTTTCTGGCATCAATAAATAAAGTTTTTCCCTTTTGCTTTTTATTTTTGCTGATGAACCAGAGTGTTGCCGGAACTGTTACGCTGTAAAACAGTCGTGCCGGCAAAGCAATAATGCCTTCGATCAGATCGGCTTCGATGATATTTTTTCTGATTTCGCCTTCACCGCCGGAATAGACAGACAATGCTCCGTTTGCAAGCACCAGACCAATTCTTCCGTTTGGTGCAAGATGAAAAATCATATGCTGAATCCATGCAAAATTAGCATTTCCGGCAGGAGGAACGCCATATTTCCAGCGAATATCATTCTGAAGTCTGTCCTGTCCCCAGTTTGAGAGATTGAACGGAGGATTTGCCATGATAAAATCAGCTTTCAGATTTTTATGCAGATCATTGAAGAGCGTATCTGCATGACAAGCACCGAAATCAGCATCAATGCCGTGAATTGCCATATTCATTTTGGCCATTTTCCAAGTATCAGCATTGGACTCCTGCCCATAGACGGAAATATGATTTTTTCCTCCGCTGTGAGCCTTTACAAAATCAGCCGATTGTACGAACATACCGCCGGAACCGCAGCAGGGATCGTAAACGCAGCAATTTTCAAAAGGCTGTAATATGGCAACAATTGTTTTGACAATACTTTCAGGAGTATAGAATTCACCGCCTTTGAGTCCCTCATAAGCAGCAAATTTCTTAATACAGTACTGGTATGTTTTTCCTAAAATATCTTTATGCTGCTGTGAAATTTCATTTATATTCATATCAGTAAACAAATCCACCACATCGCTCAGGATATTTTTATCAAAATCAAGATCAGCATAATTTTGGGGCAGGATATTTCTGAGGGTTTTATTTTCATTTTCAAGTGCTTTCATTGCATGATCAATAACTTTTCCGATTTCCGGAGTATGCGCTGCCGAAGAAATCACAGACCAGCGGGCTTTTTCCGGAACGAAGAAAATATTTTCCCTGAGATAAGCATCAGATTTATTTTCAAGTCCGTTATTATCAGCTGCAAGCTGATGCTCATGCTTTTCAAACTCACTTGATACATAACGAAGAAATATCAGTCCTGCAATAATTTTTCTGTATTCCGCAGCAGGAATATGTCCTCGCAGAA
>Ga0326511_10003517_pt1 | contig 12618 bp, 7 predicted proteins | sample 0_2496_0518_D_FD_203701 | JGI IMG/M metagenome (GOLD analysis project Ga0326511, IMG submission 203701) | Bovine rumen microbial communities from UC Davis, California, United States - 0_2496_0518 | ecosystem: Host-associated > Mammals > Digestive system > Stomach > Rumen | place: USA: California...
CATGCAGGCAGAGGGGCAGGACCGCTAATAAGAAAGCCATTAATATCTTCATCACAGGTGCAAAATTACAGAAAAACGCGTGAATTTACAAAAGATTGTTTTGATAAGTGAAAGAATTTTGTTTTCTTTGCACGAATATAATTCGTAAACTGTACGTAATAGACATTTTGACTATGACCATTGCAATAGTAATTTTGATGTTATTCGGGTATGCCCTGATCTGTTCCGAGCATGTCACCAGAATCAACAAGGCAACGGTAGCCCTGTTCTGCGGCGTATGCGGATGGGTGATGTATATGTGTGTAGGTCCCCATTACATCCAGTCGCTGCACGGAATCGACTTCATGAATTACCTGGGTGACGGCGCCTACAGTGTGCGTGCGGTGAACGAGTATATCTATCAGCACGTCTTCGTCCGTCACATGGTGCAGATGTGCTGCATCGTCATGTACCTGCTGGCAACGATGGCCATTGTGGAGGTACTCTCCGGCAACGAGTGCTTTGACTTCATGGTGAACTGGTGCCGTGTCAAGACCAAGTGGCGCCTGACCTGCACCCTGGCCGCCTGCAGCTTCCTGCTCAGCGCCAATCTGGACAACCTGTCCTCGGCCGTCATCATGCTTACCATCCTCGGCAAACTGGTCATCAATCCCCGCCAGCGCTGCCTCTTAGGGGCCATCGTAATCATAGCCACCAGCTGCGGAGGCTGCTTCGGCGTCATCGGCGACGTCACCTCCCTGCTCATCTGGACCAGCTCAGCCGTCACCCCCACCAACTATACGGCAGCCCTTATCCTGCCCACCATCGTGGCCACCGTCATCCCCACCTGGCTGATAGGCCGTATGCTCCCCGAGCACATTGATCTGAAGCGTCCCAGCCTCTTCTTCCGCGGTGACAGTTCCGCCCTGCCCGTATGGCAGCGGGCCGTCATGCTCTTCCTCGGTCTGGGCGGACTGTGGTTCGTACCCACCTTCCACCGCCTGACCCTACTGCCCCCGTTCCTGGGAGCCCTGTGCGTGCTCGGCGTCCTGTGGGTAGTGAACGAGGTCTTCAACCGCAAGCGCATCCTCTCGGCCCAGCCCATCTCCCTGACCGGAACCCGTTCCCTCCAGTACGAGATGATACAGATGATCATGTTCTTTGTAGGCGTCAGCCTCTGTGTGAACTTGCTGGTTGAGGTAGGCGCCATGCGTCATGTGGCCGAAGTCTGTGACACCTATATACATAATATATATCTGCTCTCCGTAGTGATAGGTCTTGTCAGCGCCTTCATGGACAATATAGCCCTGGTCATGACCTCCATATCCATATTCCCCATTATGGAAGTGCAGAACACCATGCCTGACTACCTGGCAGCCTTTGCCCAGAACGGACAGTACTGGCACCTCGTGGCCCTGAGCGGATGCGTAGGCGGCTGCCTGCTGCCCATCGGCTCCACCTCAGGCTATGCCCTCATGAAGCATGACGGTGTAGGTATCTGGTGGTACTTCAAATTCATCACCGGCAAGGTGTTCGTAGGCTGGATAGCAGCCTTAGGTGTATATTTCCTTGTGGATTATTTCTTGAGATAAAGCGTCAGGATGAAATACGATGTTTCCAAACTGGGCATTGACTACCTGAACCCCATGCAGCAGGAAATGCTGCAGACGGTACGTCAGGAGCGTCAGCTGGTACTGCTCAGTCCCACCGGCTCAGGCAAGACACTGGCCTATCTGTTACCCCTTCTGCAATTACTGGACTCCCGCCAGGACACCCTGCAGGCACTGGTGCTGGTCCCCTCCAGGGAACTGGCCATACAGACCGTTGACGTGGTCAAGCGCATCTGTTCCGAAGCCCGCATATTGGCCTGCTATGGCGGACGCCCTGCCATGGACGAGCACCGGCAGATAACCGGCCTGCGCCCCCATCTTATCGTAGCCACCCCCGGCCGTATCCTGGACCATATACGCAAGCAGAACATAACACCGCAAACCGTCACCCATCTGGTTATTGACGAGTTTGACAAGAGTCTGGAACTCGGGTTCCAGGAGGACATGCAGGCCATCCTCTCAGAGCTGACATCCCTCAGCCGGCGCATCCTCCTCTCCGCTACTGACTCACCCTCCATCCCTGACTTCGTAGGTACGCCGGACTACTGCCGTCTGTCCTATATTGACGAGCAGGAGCCCGTCTCCTCCCGTATAACCATCCGCAGCGTCCTCTCTCCCGAGAAGGACAAGCTCGCTACCCTGAAGGCACTGCTCTGCACCTTAGGCACCCAGAAGAATCTGGTCTTTGCCAACCACCGCCAAAGCGTAGAGCGCATAGGCAGCTATCTGGCCTCAGAGAAAATCATGGCCGACATCTTTCACGGCGGCATGGAGCAGCGTGACCGCGAGCGTGCCCTGTACCGCTTCATGAACGGCAGCTGCAACGTCTTCATCTGCACTGACCTGGCCTCGCGCGGACTGGACGTCCCTGACGTGGACAACATTATACATTACCACCTGCCCATTGACGAGGAATCCTATATTCACCGTAACGGACGCACCGCCCGTTGGGATCATGTGGGGAATGCCTTCCTGATATTAGGCCCCGAGGAAACCTTGCCTGAATATGCGGAACTGACGGACGGCGAGTTCCGGCTACCCGAGCGTATGCCCGTACCTTCCCAGCCCCTATGGGCCACCGTATATATAGGTAAGGGTAAGAAGGATAAGATAAGCCGTGGGGACATCCTGGGCTTCCTTACCAAGATTGGCGGACTGGAGGGCAAGCAGATAGGACGCATTGATGTGCTGCCCCAGTGGTCCTACGTAGCCGTAGAGCGACGTGCCGTCAAGTCCCTCCTTTCCCGCATCAAGGGACAGAAGATCAAGGGCATCAAAACCATCTTCGCCTTAGCGGAATAAAAGACCCACCCCGGCCCTCCCGTGAAGGGAGGGAGTCTTTAGGGGCAACGAGCAAGGAGCAAGGAGCAAGGAGCAAGAGAATAGTAGCCCCACCTCTAACCCCTCCCCTCGGGGAGGATGGGAGGGGGTTCCCACAAAAAAAGCACCTGCCCTTTTTGGACAGATGCTTGTATTTTTATATTCCCCTCCCTCACGGGGGAGGGGTTAGGGGAGAGGCTGCTGGGGAGAGGCCGCTTATTTCAGCACACCCAGCTCCTTGAATACCTTCTTCAGCTTCACCACTGACTGGTCAACCTGCTCATGCGTATGGGTAGCCATCAGCGCGTAGCGTACCAGCGTATCCTGCGGACCGCAGGCAGGGGGTATTACGGGGTTGATGAACACACCCTCCTCAAAGGCCATAGCCACGGCCATGAAGGTCTTGCGCGTATCCCTTACATACAGCGGGATGATGGGGCTCTCCGTCTCGCCGATCTCAAAGCCCTCCTCGCGGAAACGCTTCAGCGCATAGTTGGTAACATCCCACAGAGCTGCCAGTCTTTCGGGCTCAGCCTGAATGATGTGCAGCGCCTCCAATGCGGCTGCCGTGGCGGCAGGCGTGTTACTGGCGCTGAAAATATATGTTCTGGCCGTATGGCGCAGTGAGTCAATGATAATCTGGTCAGCGGCAATGAAACCGCCGATAGAGGCCATACTCTTGGAGAATGTACCCATAATCAGGTCAATGTCGTCCGTCACGCCGAAGTGGTCGCATACACCGCGGCCCTGCTTGCCGAACACACCCAGACCGTGAGCCTCGTCCACCATGATGCTGGCATTGTACTTATGCTTCAGCGCCACAATCTCAGGCAGCTTGGCCAGGTCACCTTCCATTGAGAACACACCGTCCACAATAATCAGCTTCACCTTGTCAGGCTCGCAACGCTGCAGCACACGCTCCAGGTCGGCCATATCATTGTGCTTGTAATGCAACTGGGTAGCGAAGGACAGACGGCGGCCGTCCACGATACTGGCATGGTCCCTGTCGTCGCAGATGATATAGTCATCCTTACTTACCAGCTGGGGGATAACGCCGCTGTTAACGGTAAAGCCCGTTGAGAAGCACAGCGCATCATCCTTGCCTACGTATTCGGCCAGTTCCTTCTCCAGCTGAACGTGGATATCCAGTGTACCGTTCAGGAAACGGCTTCCGGCGCAACCGCTGCCGTACTTGTGCATAGCCTTGCAGCCGGCCTCAATGATACGCTCGTCGCCCGTCAGGCCCGTGTACGCATTTGAACCGAACATCAGCACATGCTTGCCGCCCATTTCCACTTCTGTACCCTGTTTTCCCTCTATCTCACGGAAATAGGGGTATATACCCTTCTCCTTTATCTCCTTTGAAAGAGCATAAAAGGGGTGCTTGGAAAGTTTTTCTTGTAATAATCCCATCTTGATTTTAGTGTTTGGAGGGTTTCCCCTCTCATGAAAATTTTTGCAAAGGTACGATATTTTATCCAAAAACGCATAATGTGCACCGAAAAAAACGCATAATAATATATATTCATCCCCATAATGTCTTCCTTTCGCACACTTTTTATTAACTTTGTGCACCGATTTATGCAAGATAAAGTCACAGTCTGGTTCATCGTGAACCCCATATCCGGTACAACGGACAAGAGCAGAATTGTCCGGTTGATACCCGCGTACATGGATGCTCAGCGCTTCGATGTAAGGATATTGTACACCCAATTCAAGGGACATGCCGCCCGGATAGCCCGCCAGGCCGTGGACGAAGGCGTACAAGTGGTAGTAGCCGTAGGAGGCGACGGCACCGTCAACGAGGTAGCCCGCTGCCTTATCCATACGCAGACGGCTCTGGGCATCATCCCCTGCGGTAGCGGCAACGGACTGGCCCGCCACCTCTTCATCCCCATGAACCCCGAGGGCGCCCTGCAGGTACTCTCCACCTGTTCCATCGAGGCCCTGGACTACGGCATGATCAATGACACCCCCTTCTTCTGTACCTGCGGCATAGGCTTTGACGCCTTCGTCAGCAGCATGTTTGCCAAGAGCGAACGGCGCGGCCTGCTCACCTATATCGAGAACACCCTGCGCGAGGGCCTCCGCTACAAGCCCGACACCTACGAGATAGAAATTGACGGCGAGAAGCAGCGCTACAAAGCCTTCCTCATCGCCTGCGCCAATGCCAGCCAGTATGGTAATAATGTATATATAGCCCCCCGCGCCAGCATGTCAGACGGACTGATGGACGTCACCATCATGGAACCCTTCACCATGCTCGAGGCCCCGCAGATAGCCATCCAGCTCTTTAACAAGACCATCGACCAGAATAGCCGCATCCGCACCTTCCGCTGTAAGAGCCTGCGCATCCACCGCTCCCAGCCCGGCGTCATACACTTTGACGGCGATCCCAAGGAGGAGGGCACGGACATCAGCGTAAGCCTGGAGCCCAAAGGCATCCGCATGGTTGTAAACACCAACGAGCAGCCGTATATGCCGCCCCTCATCCGCGCCTTCACCGACTTCTATAACAATATGAATGCCGAGCTGAACGTCATCCGCGAGGACATCAGCAGGCGACAGGAACGAATCCGTTCTATCAATAAAGAGATGTTACGTCGTTTGCGTAACCACTGATTGTTACTGCTTCAGCTCTGCTACCAGAACTTGGTCGATACACTCACCTCTCTCGGGAACAGTCAGATGATAGCCGTCCTTTTCCTTCTTGAACGTAACCTTCTCGTTCTTCTCAAAGGTGACAATCTTACGTATCTTTATGTCGACAGGCAGAACAATGGGCTCCTCTGTCTTGTTCAGGATATGTAGGTATAGGGTGTTGCCTCTCTGAGTTGTTACACCCCAGCTTTGCGGGGGTATGCATCCTCCCCGTGTCTTGTAGATGCTCTCTCCATATACCTTCATAAACTCCCCAATCTTCTTAAGTCTTTCCACAGCTTGGGTAGGCAGGGTGCCATCGGGGCGCGGACCTACATTAAGCAGGAAGTTGGCATTCAGACCGGCAGCTGTGACCAGCTTTCTTATCAGGTCCTCGGCACTCTTGTAGTTCTTGTCGGTGATGCTGTATCCCCATGTGTTGTTCATGGTGATGCAGCTCTCCAGAGGCAGGGCCTGACTGACCTTCTGGTTACCCGAGAAACCTGCTGTGTTCTGACCGGGCAAATCTTGCTCAAAGAGCTGGAAGTCTTCTTTGTCAATAGGACTCCCGTGATGGTTATTGCCAATCATGCAGTTAGGCTGCAGCTTCTTGATGAGTGCATACTGCTCGGGAAGTTGCCAGTCGAATCCTGTTCCTACGGCATGATCCCACATGCCATCAAACCAGATGGCGCCAATAGGACCGTAGTTTGTCAGAAGCTCTGTCAGTTGGTCGTTCATGAACTGGAAATAGCTTGCCCAGTTTGTGGTGCTCTCATCGTGTGGCAGCTCCTTGCTGGTAGATCCCAAGGGATAGTCATCCCTTATCCAGTCCATGTGACTGTAATAAAAATGAAGCTTCAGCTGCTGCTTGGCGCAGGCTTCCGAGAGTTCCTTTATCACATCTCTTCCAAAGGGTGTTGCCTTAACGATGTTGTAGTCGCTGGCTTGGGTGTTCCACATCGAGAAGCCATCGTGGTGTCTCGATGTGAAGGTAATGTACTGTGCTCCTGCCTCCTTGAAGATCTTGGTCCATTCGTTGGCATCGAACTTAGATGGGTAGAAGCCGCCAGCCAGTCTCGGATATTCCTGCTTGTTGATTCGCTTGAACCACATCACCCATTCTCCATCACCCATCATGGAGTAGATGCCCCAATGGATGAAGATACCGAACTTACGGTCCTGAAACTCATTCCGTATGCGTACAGTATTAGCATCAGGAACCACCGTTTCCTGTGCTACGGTGGTCCCTGCTACTGTAAGTAAAAGAAGCAGAATTATTCCTCTCATTACCTATTAACCTACTAACCTACTAACCTACCAACCTACTAACCTACAGTACTAGAACATCTGGTCGGGGTACTGGCCGTCAGCATGAAGCTTGGCCAGCTTGGCTACTACCTCGGGACGGTCCTCGGGATAGGTTACGCCGAACCACTTGCTGGTGGTGGGCAATACCTCGCAGGTAGCCTTGCCCTGCTTGATGAGGGTATCCACCATGAGGGGGATGAAGAACTCGGACTTGAGGTTCTCCTGGTTCTTGGGGTCTGAGAGGAACTCCTTGAAGTACTCCTCGCTGTAGGCGAAGTAGTCGGGGGTGAAGCCCCAGAAGTTCATGCTGCAGGGTGAGTTGTCGGGGATGGTAACCCACTGGTCGTTCTCGTCCAGATACTGTACCTTGCCGTCGCGGCGCTCTATCTTGGTGCGCTCTACTACGCTGGTCAGGAAGTGGGTCTTCTCATCGTTCTCGCAGATGCCGCGGCTTACGGTTCCGCTCTCGCTGAGGGTGTTGCTTACGCTGAAGCCTACCATGGCGTACTTGCCCTGGCTGCCCTCGGGGAGCTCAGAGAGGAACTTGCCCATTACCATGAAGGCGTCACGGTCATAGAAGTCGTCGCAGTTCAGTACGGCGAAGGGCTCCTTGATGATGTCCTTGCCCATGAGCACGGCGTGGTTGGTGCCCCAGGGTTTCTGGCGGCCTTCGGGGACGGTGAATCCCTCGGGCAGTGCGTCCAGGCTCTGGAAGCAGAGCTCGCAGGGTACGTGGCCTTCGTACTTGGCCAGGATCTGGGTGCGGAACTGCTCCTCGAAGTCACGGCGTATTACCCATACGATCTTGCCGAATCCTGCCTGGATGGCATCGTAGATGCTGTAGTCCATAATACTCTGTCCCTGAGGACCTAAGGTGTCTAACTGCTTGAGACCTCCGTATCGGCTTCCCATACCGGCGGCCAGAAGAAACAATGTAGGTTTCATGTCTTGATTTAGTATATGTTTATATGTTGTTAATAAATTCTGTGTGGCAAAAGTACAACTATTTCTTGAATTACGGCTCTTTTTTGCATGAAAAATGTCTTTTCGGGGGCGGGTTATGCCTTAGAAGGGATATCCGATGGCGAAATGGTAGCCGAGGGACTTGCCGAAGCTGGGCATGTTGTAGTATCCTGTCTTGCCGGTGTCATAGGGGGCGTGGATGCCGATGCCGAGGTCGAAGCGCAGGACGAGGAAGTCCAGGTCATAGCGTATGCCTACGCCGGTGCCGAGGGCGATGGTCTTGCCGAAGTCGGACATGTTGATCTTGCCGCCGGGCTGTTTCTCATTGTCACGGATGAGCCATACGTTGCCGGCGTCAATGAAGGCGGCGCCGTATAGGTTGGCGATGATGGGGAAGCGGTATTCGATGTTGGCTTCGAGCTTGAGGTCGCCGGTCTGGTCGATGTATGAGTAGGCGCTCTTGCCGGGGTGGTAGGAGCCGGGGCCGATGCTGCGGATGGCGAAGGCGCGGATGCTGTTGGCTCCGCCGATGGAGAAGAGGTCGTTATAGGGGGCTGTGGTGGCGTTGCCGTAGCTATAGACGATGCCGGCGAAGACGCGGGTGGCGAGGCTGCTGCGGGGGGTGAGCTGGAAGCGGTGGGTGTATTGGGCGGAGGCTTTGACGTACTGGGCGAAGGGTACGCCGAAGAGTTCCTTGCCCTGCTCGTTGAATCCTTTGCCGAAGATGGCGTATATGCCGGAGGTGACGTTGCCGGCTTCCTTGACGTTCAGTTTGAGGGTCTGGTGGTGCTTCTCCTTCTGCTGTGTCCATGAGAAGGTGTATTCCATGCTGGGGATGAACTGGTCTCGCATGGAGATGTACAGGGCGGGGTTGGCGGTGATGATGGAGTCAAAGCGTGCGGTGCTGCTGAGCAGGAGGTCGTAGTTGAGGCTGAAGGGGGTGAATTCGTGCCGGATGTTTTTCTTCTTCTGCAGGGTGTAGGAGACGGAGGCGCCGAAGGATACGCGGCTGAAGTAGCTGGCGCGGTTGACCCATCGGGCGCTGAGTTCGAAGTTGGTGCTGGAGATGGCTTTCCGCCAGAGTTTCTTGCCCAGTCCGAAGAACAGGAGCCGGGGGTAGGAGAGGGAGGCGGTGGCTCCGTACTCGAAGGAGTTGATGAGTGATTTGTTTTCCTCCATGTGTGCGCCTGTCTGCCATTCGTAGGAGCCCCATACATTCAGGCCTAAGGTCTCTGCGCCGCGGAAGGCGTTGCGTTTCTTCATCCCGAAACTCAGTCCGGGGCCTAAGTAGTTGTTGCTCTTATTGGTGACTTTGCCTTCGAACTCTGCATCGTAGGGCTTGTCCAGCATGGCTGAGATGACTACGTCCAGGGTGTCGCCTTTCTGGGTGGTGTCCCGGGGTACGAAGTTTACGCGGACGGATGAGAAGATGTCCATGTCGGCCAGTTTCTGCTGGGTGGCGTCCTGGTTGGACTGCTGGTAGAGGTCGCCTTTCCTGAGGAAGAGGTTGGGCAGGAGGGCGCGGAGCCTGAGGGGCGGTTTGCGCTCGGTGTTGCTGTAGGCGTAGGTCTGGCCCCTGAAGGTGATGCTGTCCGTGAGCTGGAAGCGGTTGTACTTGTAGATGTTAATGCGTGTGTTTCCTATATAATAGGGGTGTTCGGCCTGTGCGGGTGTCTCGGGCAGGGGACGGACCTGTATCTGTACCTTCTGCGGTTTCATTATGGTGTCGGCGCGGAAGGAGATGTACTCGGGGCGGTAGTAGAAGTAGCCGTTGTTGCGGAATTCCTTCTGCAGGCGGCGGCGTTCGGCGTCCAGGTTCTGCACGCTGAAGGGACTGCCCTGTCTGAGCAGCGACTGGCTCATGGTGGCCTGTATGATGCTGTCGGCCTGGGGATAGAAGGGGAGATACCGGATGGTGTCGAGGTGGAAGACGGGGCCGGGGGTGACGTGGTAGGCTATCTTGGCCTTGCGGGGGTTGTTCATGGGGATGGTGTCATACGTCACTTTGTTGCGGAAGTAGCCGTAGTTCCTGAGGGTGTTATGGGCTACGGAGGTGCGTACCTTGGGGTTTACGGTGCTGACAAGGACGGGGGTGGCGGCAAAGTGGTTCATCATCCAGCGTCCGAACCGGCTGGTGCTGTTTACGTAGCGGTTGTATATCCACAGTCTGATGGGGAAGGGGTGTGTATAGTAGCTGCTGCCCATGATGGAGCCGTTGGGTTTGTAGGCGAGGGCTGCCTTGATTTCCTCTTTGGCGGTCTCGTAGTTCTGGGCGTCCTGTTTGTCGGCTTTGCGGAGGCTGTCCTTCAGGGCTTCCCTTTCGGCTTCTGCGCTCTTCAGTACACTGGCATCGCCTGAGAGCAGGCCCTCTACGGTGTTGTAGGCGTCGGCCAGGGCGGTGATGACGCCTTGACCCTGTATGCTGTCACGCCTGACGGGGGCGTCGTAGTCCAGCTGGCTGATGCCTCGGTACAGTACTTCGTCCTCGGGCAGGTTACGTGTTGTGTAACATGCTGTGAGCGTGAGTGTTGCGATTATGTATATGAAGTATTTTCTCATTTCCTCTTCTCCTCTTTCTTCTTATTGCGGAAGATGAACAGGTCCCTCAGGTGCTCGGCTCTTTTCCTCAGTACTAGGCCGGCTCCCATCTCGGTTACCTCACCTTCCAGCAGGGATTCGTAGTTGCGGTCATAGAACAGGCGTACGTAGCGGGTGGAGTTCTTGTCGAGCCGGTATTCCATGGATACGTTGTCTATGATGGTCTGGCCGGTGTTTACGGCGTTCTTGCCGGTGCTGATCTTGCCGCCTATGATGATGCTTACTCTGTTGCCCCAGAAGTGCTTGCGGAAACTGAAGCTGTAGTCTGTGGTGGTCTCACCGCCTTGCTGGGTGTTGTTCTCGATGCCGAAGTTGAGGTCCACCGAGTTGCTCAGGGCCTGTCCGGCCAGGTTGTTGATGGCCCCCTGCAGGTAGGCGTTCATGGTGTTGGAGGCGTCAAAGCCGCCCTGCATGTCGCTGTTCTCGTTCAGGTACATGCCTGTTACGAGCATGGTGATGGCTACGCGTCCGCGTTCCTCCTCGGACATGGCGGTGAGTTCGTTCTGTACAGTCAGGTCCTCGGGGGCCTCGAGGGTGAAGAGCAGGCCCATGTCCTCCAGCGTCTGGCTGATTTTCAGGCCTACGTCAAAGGCTACGGTCCTGGGCACGTTGTTCTCGGTGACATTGGCTTTCACGCGTTCGGTGGCGGCTATGCTGAGGCGCGGGTTCATGATGTCTCCCACAAACTCTACGTAGCTGCCGCCGGCTATTCTGAAGTCGTTCAGGGGAATGGCCATGATGGAGTAGCGCATGGTGCCTTCGTCGATGGTGTAGCGGCCGAAGAGCTGCAACTCGTTCTGCAGGTCATAGGTCATGGTGATGTTGCCGCCTCCCTGCAGTTCTATGCGGTCTCGTCCGTCGTCGCTCAGCAGGCAGTGGACCTTGACGGTGGGGTCTATGTTTACGTTCATCTGGATGTCCATGTGCCGGTTGCCGGCTTCCTCGGGCTCTATGTTGAGGGTGTCTGTGAAATCGCAGAAGGTTACGAGGTCTGAGAGCTGGTCTTCAACGGTGAGGGGGGAGTCCTTCAGGACGTAGGTGACGTCGGTGTTGCCCAGGACGGTGAGGGCGCCGCGGGCCTTGAGGTCGTCCATTGTGCCCCAGATGCGGCTGTTGATATCCACATATACCTTGCCGTAGGCCAGTGCGTCGCGGGTCTTGGGGGCGTTGATGAGCTGGTAGTTCCGGGCGGCGATGTTCAGGTTGAGCTGTATGTTCTCCAGGTTGCTGAAGTCGATGCTGCCGTCCAGGGTCAGAGGGTTGTTGCCGGCGGCGTAGGCTTTCAGCTGGGGCAGGTCAATGTGGCTCTGACGGATGTTCAGTGTGTCATCGGGGATGCGCAGGTTGATGTTGTAGGCGCTGGCTGACACATACAGGGAGTCGGTGGCGACGCTGCCTGTCAGGATGGGATTGTCCGCGCGTCCGCTTACCTCCAGGTTGCCGATGGCGTAGCCTGACAGGGTGATGGTCTCGGGGGGCATGAAGGCGTTGGCCAGGCTGAAGGGCAGGCGGCTGAGCTCGGCGGTGGCGTCTATCTGTCCCTCGCCGTTCTGTTCCCAGTATTTGCCGTTGAGGAAGGCTATCTCGCGCTCGTTCTGTGAGATGATGCCGTCCACGTAGTGGCTGCCGTCGGCATTGGGCAGGTATATCAGGTTCATGCCCATGTCGCCCATGCGTGTACCCTCGTACCTCATGTTCTTCACCTTCATGTCGGTGGAGACGGTGATGGTGCTGTCGGCCTGCATGTAATGGAAGTCTCCGTGCAGGAATCCCTCCACCATGGGCATGAAGGGGATGACGGAGGAGAGCTCGCCCAGGTTCAGGCGGTTGATGCTGAGGGAGAGGTCCTGCTGGGCCTGTTCGTTCCCGGTGGAGTATAGTTTCAGGCCTGTTCCGTCATCGGCCAGGAGGTCCAGAAGTGCCTCTACCTTGTTGCCTTTTATCAGGCGTATGTAGTTGTCGGGGTTCAGCCTGAAGTGGCGGTAGGCGATGATGGGGTTCAGCGGTGTGAAGTGAACGTTCAGGGCATCGGGGGTTACCTCGGCCTGCAGGCCGGTGTCTATGCCTTTCCTGCCCTTGGCGTCCACAAACTGCAGGCGGGCTGCCGCGCCGTTGGAGGTGAGGCTGGCGTCTATGGTGCTCTCAAAACTTGCCACGCGGTTCTTGGGGCCGTTTCTGACTCTGCCGTGCAGGCTCA
>Ga0326511_10003518_pt1 | contig 12618 bp, 10 predicted proteins | sample 0_2496_0518_D_FD_203701 | JGI IMG/M metagenome (GOLD analysis project Ga0326511, IMG submission 203701) | Bovine rumen microbial communities from UC Davis, California, United States - 0_2496_0518 | ecosystem: Host-associated > Mammals > Digestive system > Stomach > Rumen | place: USA...
GCTTCGGCGTCAGGTAGCCTAAGGAATAGGCTGGCCTCTGTTCATTGAAGAAAAGAATGTAGTCATCCACCTCCTCCTTGACCGGTTTCTCGCCGGTCACATGCAAGTCCATGAACAGCTCCGCCTTACATAATCTTTACAACAACTGTAATTACCATCCTTGCGATGCTTTTTTCATTTCGTCCTTTTTAAATTCTTCAAAAGAATAACTGACCTGAGCTTTGCTTAATTCATTTGAAGAAATTGCTATAGCTACTTTATTCCTAAATGCCTCTTTCTCCCTCTCGTTTAACTTCTTGAATGATTCTTCATCAATGTAATTCATATTTTTTTCATTATATGTACAAGAAATCCCTACAGTTGTATTGACTCCTTCCCAAATACTTGAGAAATTCCATATTTTGCTTGGCATTCCATATAATAATTTCATATTTTTGTAAAGTGTATTATATTTGTCAATCAGTTCTCTGGGTAAGTATTTATTCTTATCACCGTGGAGCAGTATGCTAACACCCATTAACTGATCTTTAAAAAAGTGAATTTCTGCCTGCTTATCAGTCTTCAAATTACTTATCATCGGCGGGTTTAATTTTAGAAGGTAAGCCTGGTTGACTGTATCTTTTTTATCTTTGGCGTCATATCGGGAAATCCTTTCTAATGCATCTTTTCCAACAACTTCTTCGACTTGTTTAATCGACATACCAAATTTCAAATTACGAAAACCATCAGGTTCATTCTGAAAAGCAAAAGAAATATTACAGTTTATCAATACCATAAATAATATTGTGAGAACCAATAATGCTTTTTTCATAATAGCCTCCACCCAGCGCACAAAGAATATTCTTCCTAATTGCCATTAATCATACCAGGATTACCTGTATGGGGACCAGAAATATTTGCTATATATTCTGCTGCTGTACTACGGTTAAGAGCTTCTGAACTCATTGCCCCTTGAACGGCAAATATTTGCTGATGTGTTACGCTATCAAAAATCCTGAAGTTTTGAGGACATACACCATAGACTCCTTTATTTTGTATGCTTACATCAGACACAATCGTTCCCGAATTAACACCGCTATATTGCATCTCTTTGCCGGCAATATCCAAGGGGACTATCTTACCTTGAAAATTAATTGAAACTGATAAAACCACGCCATCGTCTTTATAAACATCCGTTGAATGATCATGATGATAATAAACATTAAACCACTTAAAAGAGTCAAAACTTTGCCCGCTAAACGGTCGCAAATGATTAAGTATCAGTGTATCATTGGTGTGCTGAATGTTCTTAGGCAAAACAAATCTACCTACATAAGTCCACTCGTTTGCTAAAGCAGTAACAGAAAAAGTCATAATAGCCATTATTAAGAAAATAACTCGCCTCAACATTATTGTCTTCACCCCCAAAGCAATAATTAAATTATAATTAGTCTTTAATTTTTTCTCCACATTTTTTGTTTTTCCTGCCTTACTATATTTTATTTTGGGTATACCGGCAAAACGGATAGTTGCTGCACCCATAAAACGTATTGTGGCCTTGACGTTTGACTAGGAACCCCCCGCACATCGGACATTTCCGATGCTGTCGCAGGACAGATGTGTCATTCACCGTATATTCGCAGCGCGGATAATTGCTGCAACCGAGAAAATCCTTGTGCGTTGAGCTGTTCTTTCGCACAACCAGATGGCCTGTCCTGCAACGGGGACAGGCTACTTTTTCTTCCTGATACCGCGGATCGTGATGCACAATGCCGGCTTCTTCGGCATCCATAAACTCTTGGAAAAACTCGGAAGGAACCACATCATCCACCAGTATGTAAACCTTGTTCCTCGTCCTTGTCATCGCTACATAGAAAAGACGTCGTTCTTCCGCATACGGGTATTCGTCCGAATCCGTCAGCACAAGGCCCAGCAGCGGGTCATCCGCAATCTTGTTTGGGAACCCAAAAGTATCGTTTCGGAAATTTAGAAGCAGGACGTTGTCGGCTTCCAACCCTTTAGCCTTATGCACCGTCAGAAAAGTGATCGGTGTTTCCGGCGAGTTTTTGTATATAACCTTGCCGGACTTTTGCAGCTGGAACAGGGATGTCTGCTTCAAGACCTCTGCATCGTACCGGGTGCGCCCCAAAAACAGTACGGAAGAAGTCCTTCCGTACTCTTTTATGATTTCATCCATAGCATACTGTATCCCCTGTACCGGGTCATCCAGATAGCAGACGAATTGTAGCGGGATTACCGTACGTTTCACAGAGCGTAGGCTCTTTTTGTACTGGCTGGGGTTTTTCATGATGAAAGACCCCGCCGCATCAATCAACTGTTGGGAGTTCCGGTATGTCTGTTCGATCCGGAGAATCGCCGATTGGGGAAAAAAGTCGCCAAACCGGGTGAACAACGCTATGTCGCTTCCGGCAAAACGGTAGATGGACTGCCAGTCGTCACCCACACACAGCAGTTTCGCCCCGGTCTGTTCGATAATCGCCTTTATCAGCCTGAAGCGGGAAACAGATATATCCTGATACTCGTCAATGATGATCCATTTATAAGGATGCACCTGGAACCCGTTGTTTACCAAGTCCGTAGCCTTGTTGATCATATCCGAAAAGTCGATAGCATTGACTCCCGCAAGATATTTGTTATAGGCCGTCAGGATAGGCTTTATGATTTTCAGGAAAAACCGTGTGCGCTCTTTGTAAAAATAGTTCTGCTTTACCGTGCCGGAGTCTTCCAGTTCGTCCAGCTCTTCCACAGAGCCACCCCGGGATTTGTAAAGCGTGATGAACGTGCTGCAGAGCGTAACAAACTCAGAAAAATACTTCTCCCCCGCCTCTTCGTAAATCATGTTGAAAATGGTATTGAAATCCGGCTCCTTAAATTCGATGCCCCGTTCCCGGAGCATACGTTCCAGTTCTTTCAGCAACCGCCCTTCGGAAGAATAAAAGGAATATGTCTCCAGTAAGCAGGTATTGCACTGTTCATGGATTTTTCTTTTCCACTGCATGCTTTCCAGATACTTCTGTTCTTCAACTTTTGAAAGCCAGGGTACTGAACCGTCCTTTGCTATGCCGAAATGCTCGATGTAGATATCATAGTCCGGCAGATAAAAGTCAGGCCGGTAGGATTTATGGTCGGCATCATTGACATCAAACGGGTATTTTGCCTCGTATTCGTAATTGATCCCGCTGAGAAAGAGAAAATTGGCGATTTCGACTTCTTCCAGACTCTTTACCGTTTCCTTTCGGAGGGTCTGCTGATCCATACGCCGCAGGTTCGCCGTTTTGGCAATATATTCTGACTGGCGGAACTTGCTCTGGAGGGTCTCAAGGTCTGCGCCGCGCTCATAATCGTAAGCTTCCCCAAGAGAATCGAATTTCTCAAGGTCAGCCGGTATTTTAAGGTAATACGCAAAAAACTGGATAAGAGGTTTTATCTCTTCCGGGATTTTGCGTATGGTGTCGTTCAGGTATGTCCTGACAAAATCCACAAGGCTGTCCGATACGTCAGGACGCTCGTTTCTTGCCCCGGATATGATGTCCAACCCAAGTTTATGGAACGTAGCCGTTTTAACTCTGATCCCCAGCCGGCCGTTGATCCGTTCGTTCATTTCCTCGGCTGCTTTCCGTGTAAACGCGATAAGCAGGATATCTTCAGGGTCAACGCCCTGGGTCTGGCACAGATATTTGACCTTTCCGGCGATGGTCAGCGTCTTGCCGCTCCCGGCTCCAGCCAGAACAAGGTTGCTGTCCTCACCGGTCACAACCGCGATACGTTGCTGGACATCCAACGATTTACCATCTATATCAGAAAGAAGGTCATTGTACCGGTTTATTTCTTCGGTTATGAAGGCTTTGTTGGTTGCTTCAACCATATCCGGCAGCAACGGTATATCCTTAATGATTCTGCAAGCGTCGTCATACAGGTTATGGCTTTTGGGTATCCATGTATTTTTAAGCCTTTGATATACAGGTTTCCAATCTTTGGTTATACTGGTAAGTTCTTTATAGGAAACATAATGCCCCGATAAACTGGCAAGAAAAGAATTATAGCAGGTAACGCTGTCCTGAAGATACTCTTCGGTTTCCTTACGAAGACGCCTTGTAAAGAAATACCGGATCATCTCAATCAGTTTGCGAAATGCCATAATTCCACCTTCCTGCCAAATGGATTAAAACGCATTATCCGTCTTAAAAACTTAATATCATAGTTATTTTAATTATACCATAAAAACAAACATAGTATTCAGACACCATTTGCCATCGTTTCCGATGCTTGGTCTTCGCCAAAACGTCATATGCAGTGTTTTCCAGGTATGTAAATACTTTACCTGCTCACGACAATAAAGAACTTCAGGCATGAAGGCCTGAAGTTCTTTACCACATGAACGATATGTTAATTGTTAAACACGCCGCTTGTGCCGAACTATTAGCATCAATTTTAACGGGGTGTCTCAGAAGGTATTACAATTATGTTGGTACTGTTATAGAGAATAATATCGCATTTGTTCTTTTATATTGTACTGCCTGACAAAACCGGCCTTTAACCCACGCTCTCGTGGATACCTACACTGCGGCAGTAACCCGGATGCACATAATTTGCATCCGGGCCTGAACGAAGGTTGCAAGTGCGCTGGACGAACTGTTGTCCAATACGCCAGAAAATAAAAAATAGAAAATATTATAAAACTGTTTAGCCACTTAACTCCATGTTGTGCCTAAAATAGTAATTTATTACCTTTTAAATGATTAATAAAAGGAGACACCGCCTGCATAATTGGCGGTATCTCTATACTTCACGACAGCTGCTTTTAACCCCAAGGATATGGCCTGTTAACAGACAGGATCTTTATACTGCAGCCCAATCATCCATTTTTACCCGCTTTCTGCTCATCCTGTTCTATACCCTTGCCATCAAGCAAACACGAGCTTAATGCGTGCTGCGCATCTGTATCCCCATTTTCTGCAGCTTTCTTTAACCACTTTGCGGCCTCTTTGTCATTCTTTTGTACAACGGTACCATCGCGGAAGCAGACGCCTAAATTATACTGGGCTGCTGTATGGCCTTGTTCAGCGGCTTCTTTCAGCCACGCTACGGCCTCTTCGTCATCCTGCATGACGCCCCTGCCTTTGAAGTAGCACGAGCTTAAATCATACTGTGCATACGCATCCCCCTGTTCTGCAGCTTTTTTGATCCACCTTACAGCTTCTTCGTCATTCTGCGTCACGCCCTTGCCATCAAGTAAGCACATGCCCAATTCATGCTGGGCGCCACAAATGCCTTGTTCAGCTGATTTCTTCAGCCACTTTACAGCTTCCTCGTCATCCCGTGTCACACCCTCGCCATTGAGTAAGCACATTCCTAAATCATACTCTGCAATCATATCCCCCTGCTCGGCAGCGTTGCGAATTTTATTTACATCTTTTGAAATTTCGTACTTCATCTTTATCTCCTCCTTACAATTTAATTGATTTACCTGAATAATTTTCATACTTGCATTTGAAATCCAGCAGTAACGGAACTTTCGCCCGTCTTATTACCAGATACAGCAACAGTTTCGGCAATGACCGCACCTCCTTTCTTCAAGTTATGAAAATAATAGCGTCAGATTTCTATTCAAACCTGGGCCAGTTATAAGGATTATAATTATGTTGTAACTTTTGTAGAGACTTATATAGCTCCTGGGACTCCACAGTTTTCCCAAGTAAGCTCCTATCATTTCCTTCTATATTTATGTTGTATTGATAATACTTAACTATTTCATCCCGGTCGTGCTGTCTTTCCTGATACCGGTCGTCATATTCCGGTATTTTGAGCTCCACGACGTTTTCATTTTTTTAAAGGTCAGCAGCATACTGCAACCTTCGCCTTCTCTTACTTTACAATCCGTTTTTACTTACGGATGCCGTACCGGATATTTACACCAAACAGGAGGCGCCCTGTTCATTTTTAATATGATTTTTTATTATTGGCGCGTTAACATATAATTAATGCCGGAAACAACCAATACCAAAAAAGATGCCCCAATCATTCCTAAAACGTAAAAAACATATAAGGAGGTGGTCATAATGGAATACTGGGAAGAAAAAAAGCGTAAATTCAGTGACATTCTCACTGTCAAAGAGCTTATGGATTATCTGGCTGTCGGCAAAAACACAGCCTACGACCTGCTAAAAACAAAAAAAATAAAGTCTATACGGATTGGGCGGGTCTATAAGATACCCAAATCCGAGGTACAGGAGTACATACTTAAATCATTTAACAGCAAGAAATAATGCATGGAAAAATTCCATGCATTATTTGTTCCCCAAGCCCAGCACTTTTTCCGGTTAACAAGATGGACTGTCACCAATGTATCCTGCAGCACCCTGAAATTGACCCCCACCTTATAACAATATGGAGTGAAATACTTCTCAACATGACATTTTTTCAGTCCAAACCGTTCAGCGTACAATATGGCAAGCTTATTACCCTTTGTCTTCGGATAAGCGCCTGTCTCATAAAACAGCTCTTTTAATCGTTATTCTTGATTTTCTTTTGCTTGTTCAATAATTCCAAGCCCCCGGTAACGCGTTTTGTTGTCAACACGCGGGCCCTTAAAGTTTTTGTAATGCTTCGCGAATTCCATCTGAAAAGCTTTCAGCTTCAGTGCCTCTGTTAACCCGTTTTTTTCAAGATATTCAAGATAATTCTGGTAAAAGTCTTCACTTCCCATTTGCGCCCCTTCCACAGGCCCGACCTGCTCAGAAGCCCAGAGTTTGAAGCCCTGTTTGGCGGTGATGTTGGCATAACCGATTTTCTGTCCGGACGCATCTTTTTCCAACTTTTCCGGTTCGTCATGTTCAACAAAGTAACGAACACAGTAGGAAAAGACAAGGTCTTTCTCACGCTCCAGCTGTTCTGCCAGATCGGCTTCCTGTTCTTCCTTCGGCACTGACGGCCCTGTTCTAAAGCAGTTCAGCCGGTTGGAAACAGCCCCGCCGGCGTCTACATCCGCAGAGTACAGCGGTTTTTCGTTACCGAAACACAGTAATACGGCATTTGGCACAAAGCTGATGGGCTGCTGGTACTTGATATCCGCACGTATAGGGTCGTGTGCGCTGATCGTTTTCAACACTGCTGCCATTTTTTTTGACCAGGTTTCCGTGTTTTCGTCATACGAGATATTAACCATCTTATCCAAAAGCTCCGACGGTCCAAACTTGTCTGTAAATGTGCTCAATGCCAATTCTTTACAGTTTTCCTCGCCTAATACGGATATTATCAACTGGCACAGCCGGCCTTTGCCGGTATCACTCGGACCGTAAATATAGTAGATGCTTTTCCCGGTACGGATGTTCGTGAAAATCTTTCCCAGCATGTATACCAAGAAATATATCCCTGCGTCCCCATACTCAGGATGAGAAAACCGTTTCAAAAACCTGTATGTGCGCGTTTTTTCCCACAGCTCTTGGCTACAGGGCACCCATGCCGCTTTAATGGAATTGAATAATCTGTATTTGTCTGCGTGCGCTTTGATACGGATTGTCCCATTTTTTTTATCCAAAAACAACGTTCCGTTCGCGACATTTAATTTTTCACTGGGCGAAACGGTCGGAAGCCTTTTTGTTTTGGAAGAACTGGTGAGCCATCGATACGTTTCGTTCAAAAACCGGGTATTGATTGCGTCCAGAAAATCTTGTGGAAGGTTGTCCATGGATCTTACCAACGCGTCAAATTCCGCTGGCAGAAGGTGGGTAAAATTCCCGGGTTTTGGTTGATAGTAGTACAGAAACGCGGCTTCGCCACGTTTAGCACTTTTTCGAACCCCAAACGTAAATCTTGCTTCAAGATACCGCGAAAGATCGTGCGGTTTTACGGTTTCCTTTTCCGGGTCCGGAACATAATCCGGTTTTTGCTTAGCCGGGTCGGGTTCCTGTTTAGGCCGGACGGGAACGGTATTTGGTGGAAATGTTCCATTTTGCAAAAAGAAATTTGCAAAAACACCTACTTTTTTAGTAATATCCGGATTGACCGGAAATTCCTTACGCTTCGCCGGCACATTGTTACCCGGCATGACAGCAGAGAGACCATCCACGACGGCTCTCAAAAAATCGTCATTCTTCATGCTTGTTCTCTCCCTTATCGTCTTCATTATTTTCGTTTTCTTCTTCCGCACCTTCAAGAACAAAGTCCAATAATTTCCGCTTCGTTTCAGTTTCTCCCACACTGTCCTTTAATAATTCAATAATGATCGAAACCAAAACTTCATCTGCGGTCCCAACAATTCTCATGTATTTTTTGTTGTCCGGGTTCGTGTCGTCCACATGCACAATCGTAAAATTTCCCATAAACTGCTGCACAAAAATCAGTTTTCCGCTTTTGCGGCCTTTTCCAAAAATGATAATAGTGCCATCCGCCATGTCAACCAGGGCAGCCTCACCCTTGTGTTCAGTTCCATACGCGAGGCACTGGTATCCCTGGTACTCTCCCAACGCCTGCTGCAGACGCCGATCATCCGCAGCAAACGCGTCAATAATCGTTTTGCCTTCATATTTGGCCACAAGAAGATTCTTGGTACCAGCAACGCCAGTCTGCACCTGGAATCTTGCTTTAGCCGCCGACTCTACTACTTTTTTCCAGTCGTTTTTCATACCTTCTGTTGTCTTCATAATAACCTTCTTTCCGGGTCTACCCCTTGAATTTACGCATTGCGCATTTATATTCTGGCACTAATATAGCGTTCTGTCTGCAACGAAACCTGCGCTACAAAAAGGCTTTTTAAATCAATACTAGTATTAGGTCCCGGGAGTTATTAACCCCCTATATTAGCCCAGCGCTAACACTGGCACGGGGTGATTCCAGACAATGTGTTATTTGAGAAATATACATAAAAAAAGAAGGTCAGCACCAAATGATGCTGACCTTCCAATACTTAAACAAATACCTTTACCAAGGTTAGCTCTGATATATTCGTTCCAGCACATCCTCCTCTTTCATAAATAAATACCGGGTCGCCTGAAATACCAGTTCAGGCAAATAGCATAATGAATCGGACGGATCTGTGGTTTCATACAGACGGTACTTCATTGCCAGTTCCTGCAAAGAACTGACTTTCTTTTTATTCGTGTGCAATTCATTACTTTCTAACAGGTCGTCTATTATGCTTTTCGCTGACAGCACCTGCTTTATAAATCTTTCATAATAAGCATCCGGATTGTCAACACACTCCCATTTCTCCAGAATTTCATTAAATATGATCCACCAGGGATGAAATTCATGCTGCATAACCGCAAAAGTTCTTATCGATTTAGAATCACCGCGAATTTTCTTGTTTGCAGTCTTAAACTCTGACGGAGTTATCAACTTCGCTGCAAGCCTTTTTTCATTATACTTAATTGCTTTATCCATGTAATTCTTGTATTTTTCCACTTCAGTGTCCATATTTATTATGTATTTCGAAACATAAATTCGCGCTGCCAGCTTAATCGATGTTAAAACCCTTGGGTCTTTATAAAAATCACTACTGCCATTATCACCTTTTTCAATAAGCCAACTATCACTGTCACGCTTTACCGCTTCTTCCAATTCATTTTCATATCTGTTGATAATTTTAATATAGTCTTTATTTTCTGCCTCACTTCTCCTATCATTGGCATTAACCGCAACGTATAACCCGGAAGAACCTGGCATGTTTATAACTTCGCCTGACTCAAAATGGAACCTTTGTTTTTCATTAAATGCCAGTTTATAAACCATTTTAATTTTTGGAAAGTTATTAATTATAGCCTCATAATTAATTTTGATTTTCTTAAAATTTGGCCTTTTAGGGTTTTTAACGCTTATAAACCCATACTTTAGCAAATCTGTTTGCGCTAGGTTCATTCTTTCGCCAGCTTCTCTTATGGCTTCCAACGCTTTCTGTAGTGCTTTCATTTTGTCTGAAATCTGTTTTATTTCCTTATTGTATTTCTTTAAAGTTTCATTTTTTTCATGGTATTCCAGTTCCCATTTTTTTAATAAATCTTTGTTACCCTGTTGCGCCCTTTCCAATATCGGTATAGCACTACTCAATTTGCTGATTTTATCGTTAACACGCTCGACCGCAGTAATTATATCGTATTTGTCCATATGTTTTTTCACGGATTGCACTACTGTTTTTAGATTTTCAACATCTTTTTGAACCAACGGAACTTTATACTCCTCATACTCGTCATTTTCGCCGTATTTTAAGCATTTCGTCAGCAGTTTTCTCAGATTGACCAGTTCTGATGTCTCAAAATGATAATAATCTATACCTGCTTTTTTCATGAAGCTTTCTTTTAATGCATGATCTAACGGCAACAAATTGTTTTCGTTTCGGGCATCATTTACTTCTTCAACAGCATACAAGTAGGCAGCGTTATCTTTCCCGTTCTTGTTGAAAATATCAGATAACATCCATTTAGCCCCCATATATTCTGACGGCAGCTTTTTTTCAAGTTGTGAATCCATTTTTGTCCTTTCTTCAGACCTTGCTGACTATGCAATCCTTTTTCTTAAACTATTTTTTGCAGAGGGTGATATATAAATAACTTTTCATATTGGTATGCAAGGTTTGCTCAGTGCGCAAACAGCAGGTTGCGCGCAGGTTTTTTGATTGCAGACTTTGGTTGCGTACCTTTAATTTCATTTTATCACTATACACTATTATTTTACCGCTTTTAAATAGTTCGTACAATTGCAACTTCTTAAATCCTTTTAGTACGGCTATTTTCTTTCTGTAAATTCATTTCTTATTATAATAAAATAATTCATGAGATATTGCATTGGAGTGCCAGCGTTAACAAGCTGTATCTTACGGTTTTCAAAATGGAAAAATCGTTGCTTTCAAATACATATTATAGTAACGAGGAGGTGAATAAAGATGCTTATTGACAGTAACCGTTTCTATAGCCCACGCGAAATCATCGTGGCAAATGGCGGGATTCTTCCTATGAGCTTATCGGCCGTATATGCGGCAATCAGTTCAAAAGAGATTCCCTGCCGGACTATCGGAAAACGGAAATTTATCCCTGGCACATATCTGCTGGAGTTCTTGAACTGCACTTCCACAGGTAATCATCAAGACAATGCGCAGGAATAACGGGGAAGGAAGTGCATACTTCGACAAGATACGGGGTCGGTATAGATTCACCATTACATATGCCGACCCTAAGTCACAAAAGAAGATACGTAAGTCCTTCTACTCAAAAAAGACCTTGTCAGAGGCCAAAACAAAAGCACGGCAGTTTTTAACTGATATGGAAACACAATCTGTTGCAGAAACCGCAAAAAGCCTTGGTGATTTCCTTCTGGGTTGGCTTGATGGTATGGAACCTGTTATCAAGCCTAAAACTTGGGAAAAATATAAATGTTGCATTAACTGCAACATCATTCCGTTTTCCATTTCAAGAGAAGCATTAGTTGATCTGACAACATCAAAACTCCAGGACCATCTAATTACCCTGCTTAAAACCGGCGGACAGAAGAAAACCGGACTGGCGCCGCGCACGGTTAATGCTACACGAAGGCTTCTGATAGGCGCCCTCGATACAGCTGTCCACGACGATGTTATTCAGAAGAACCCTGCTGAATATACTAAGCCTATGAAGGTGGAACGGCCTGAAATCAAAATTTTAACTCATGCGCAGGGGCAACAACTAAAAAAATGTGCTTTAAAACGCTCCAGATTCGCTTGGGCGGTCGTTGTGCTTGCGTTAGGTACCGGAATGCGTATTTCTGAAATATTTGGCTTAGAATGGGCTAAAATCAATTTTGAGTCAAAATATCTGGTAGTGGATAAGACCGTAGTAACTACACGCCATGGAGTCCTGATTCAAGATTCTACAAAAACAAATTCCAGCAGACGTACTATCCTGTTACCGGATTCTGTTTGTTATATGTTAAAGCGTCTCAAACTATGGCAGAAAGTACATGACATACGATACGGGACAAACTATTCCTCACAATGGGTATTGAGTAATCCAAAGGGCAATCCTCGTAGTCCCAGTTCTTTCTCTGGTCATGATTTTAAGGAACTTCTTCGTCAGGCTGGCATTGACCACAGCTTCAGGATCCACGATATGCGCCATACACATGCTACATGGTTGCTTGAAGCCGGAGTTAATGTCAAGGTTGTATCTGAACGTTTGGGCCACAGCAGTATCAGGATTACACTTGACACTTATGCCCATGCTTTAAAAACGATGCAGCAGCAGGCCGTTGATTCACTTAACAAAATCTTGTAGCACAGTATTAAACAGATGCAAGCGCCGTGAAGATTATGGATTAATCCTTTAATACTAATCCAAAGCAAAAGACAGGGACTACTTTGTCCCTGTCTTTAATCATTAATTATGCCAATAAAAGGAACTGAGAGCTTCAGACGTATTTCGTTGCGTTATAGTCTTTTTGTTCCTATTATCCTTATCTTTTTTAAGTTTATTTTATCTATTGAGTCCCAAATGAGTCCCTTTTATGTAAAAAAATAAGCATCTGGAATTTTCACCAGATGCTTGTATGCCAGAAATATGGCGGAGTGGCCGAGATTCGAACTCGGGCGAGCCTTGCGACCCCTAACGATTTAGCAAACCGTCCTCTTCAGCCAGCTTGAGTACCACTCCGTTT
>Ga0326511_10003519_pt1 | contig 12618 bp, 9 predicted proteins | sample 0_2496_0518_D_FD_203701 | JGI IMG/M metagenome (GOLD analysis project Ga0326511, IMG submission 203701) | Bovine rumen microbial communities from UC Davis, California, United States - 0_2496_0518 | ecosystem: Host-associated > Mammals > Digestive system > Stomach > Rumen | place: USA: California...
ATATCTTTACTGTAACCGTTGAACCTGTAGAAGTATATACCGCCGGATGTGCGGTTTTTAAGCGGTTTGAAATAATCATCAAGTCCGCTGAGAGTAAGTAGGTCAAACATTCCATTCACCCTTAATTTATCAATTGATTTTTTGCGAGCATTTTATTTCTGTTCATAACATAACCCAGTCCTGCACCTGTAATACCGCCGAGGATATGTGTAAGCTGAGATACATTATCCTGAAGGAATATACCGTCATAGATCTGACCGCCTATATAGAACAGTGTTACAAGGATAAGAGTAACCGGAATTTCTCCGTTTTTAAAATTAACAAAAGCAGACATAAGTATAAGTGCAAAAACTACTCCGCTTGCTCCCAAAAGACCTGTACCGGGGAACAGCAAAAACTGAACCAGACCTGTAATAAAAGCTGTAACAAGGATAACAAAAAGCATATTAAGACTTCCGTATTTTTCCTCAAGCAGAGGTCCGACAACGAGTATCATCATTATATTTCCGCAGAAATGATCCCAGTTAGCATGACCTATAGTATGAGTAAAAAATCTGAGGTAGGTCAGCGGATCAAAAAGCGGTGCACGATACACGCTGAAAAAAATATGATTTGCCCAACCTGCCGTTATCATATTAAGTATGTATGCACCCAGACAAGCGGCAAAGAATCCCAGTATAACCGGAGAATTAAATGAAATAGTCAGTTTTTTCCCTATTTTCATACGTCCGTCAATCCTTTCATGTCAGTATTTTATTATTCCGAAAAAACACAGAAATATCTGCACAAAATTTCCAACATACTGATTATATTGTACTACTATCAATGTTTATTGTCAATATTTTTCGTACATTCTCACACAATCATTAATTTCTCTGATATTGACTTTTATAAATAATATAGATATAATATTAAATTAGGAATCCATTTTATTGTGAAGGAAGTTGAAAATCATGCGATTGGTAAGTGCCAAATGTCCAAATTGTGGTGCAAATTTTAAAATTGATAGTACAAAAGATGCTGTTATTTGTGAATATTGTGGTTCAGCCATTATTGTTGAAAAAGCAATTAATAACTATAATGTCACCAACAATATAAACGCTGGTGTTGTAAACATATACACAGGAAATGGTGCGGATTTTGTAATAAGAGCCGGTTCTCTTGAAAAATATAATGGTTCTTCTTCTGATGTTATTGTACCAGATGAGGTTTACATTATCAGTACTAGTTCTTTCTCTGGTTGTCGTGGATTAAAAAGCGTTAAAATTTCGGGAAGTGTTAATACAATCGAAAATTCTGCATTTGCCAATTGCATTTCCTTGGAAAATATCACAATCCCTAATAGTGTTACCTCTATTGGTAGTAAAGTTTTTGAATTTTGCAATAGTTTAAAAAGCATCAGTTTACCTACAAGTATCAAATGTATCGATTTTCTATTTGAAAATTGTTATGGTTTAACAAACATAAGCATACCCAGTAGTGTCACTTTGATTGGTAAAAATGCTTTTAAGAATTGTAAAAATCTAAAAAATATCACAATGCCTAACAGTGTTACCTCAATTGGCAATAACGCTTTTTCTGGTTGCACCAATTTAACAAGTATCACAATACCTAACAGTGTTACCTCAATTGGCAATAACGCTTTTTCTGGTTGCACCAATTTAACAAGTATCACAATACCTAACAGTGTTACCTCGATTGGCAATTATGCTTTTAGTGGTTGCATTAATTTAAAAAATATCACAATACCTGACAGTGTTACTTCAAATAATGTTACCTCAATTGGCAATAACACTTTTTCTGGTTGCACCAATTTAACAAGTATCACAATACTCAACAGTGTTACCTCGATTGGCGATTATGCTTTTAGTGGTTGCACTAATTTAACAAGTATTACAATACCTAAAAGTGTTACCTCGATTGGCGATTATGCTTTTAGTGGCTGTAGTTCTTTAAGCAATGTTAATGGAAATATCAAAAATTTTATTGGATTATTTCATAATACACCTTTTTATAAAGATATATTACCAAAGAGGGCAAGTGCAGGATTATGTTTATATTGCGGCAATAAGTATAAGGGACTTATAAAAAAAATATGTACAAACTGCGGAGAAGCCAAGCCTAAAGATTATTATCTTTATGAACCGGAAACATCCTATTTAATTGAACTATAAACACCCCCGTGTTCCAGTGATTTTAGGGACACGGGGTTTAATTTACCTAAATCGTTAAAACATACAGAGCAAGATTACCCCAAATTACTAATAATAATCGGTAAAAGAAAAAATAAACCAAAATTTACAAAAAATTATCAAATAATCGAATTTTTACATGCAGTTACCCTGTACATTCTCACATCATTATGACAGTAAAAACTCCTTCCGTACTGACAGCAGAACGGAAGGAGTCATAATCATTTCAGGATTTCGTTAACCTTTTCATCGTACTCTTCTTTAGTTATGATCTGCATATTGTACTGCATTTCATATCTTTTGAGAATCTCGTAATTATCGAGTTTTTTCTGAGCCAATGCAAGCTTTTCATTATACTCGTCAACAGTGATAACATCCATAGCGAGTGCATTTTCAAGCTTTTTCTTTTCTCTTTCAAATTTTTCCTGAGCCCTTGCCTGAGCTTTTGCAGCCTCAGCATCTTTGAGAGCCTGTTCCTTTTCTGCGATAGCAGCTTCTGTTTTAGCCTTTCTTTCGTAGTCCTCTTTCATGTTTTCAAGGATGTCGGATACATCAAATGTACTGTCTGTTGTAACATTTTCAACATACTCAACGTAACGCTTACCTATGGCAGCATAATAAACCTCAAGCTTTTTATTTATCATATCGAGCTGAACTTTAAGTCCTGCCATATCTCTCTGGTCGCCGTTTGTAGTTTTGATGTAATCGCCTACGGTTTTTACTGCATTAGCAGCCTCTTCACCCATGTTCTGAGCAACATTGTTGAGTTTTTCAAATAAATCCATAACTAAACGCCCCCATATTTTATTATCTGTCACAGTAAAATCACATCACTCTGACATTGCAACAATTATATACCATTCTTTTCAAAAATGTGTTAACAATTCATTAACGGATTTTGCCAAATATATGAAATTTAATTTGATCAGCTGTCTGCTATCTTGCGGATGATACCGCAGCAGCGATACAGTTTAAGGGGGTATGTAACGATTTCAACTCCCTTTTCCTGTGCAAGACGTATTACAGGAGCAAGCTGAGGATTTTCTATATTTTCTTCGCTTACAAGTATCTTCCACGGTACTCTCCTGAGCAATACTCTTGTTGTTTCTCCTATGCCCGGTTTTATCAGGTTTATGTCACTTATTCCGAATTTATCCGCTATTTGCGTTACTTCCTGTATTCCAAAGCCTTCAGGTCTTGTATTATCCGGCAAAACATCTTTTCGGAATTTACTTTCTATTGCTTCGATGAACTGATACGAAAGGTCGTTATCTTTCAGTTCACCGTAATATACAGCTCCATGAAAATCGTCTTTGCCTATAATATCATCTCTTAAAAATGTTCTGCTCACAAGTCCTGATACTGTACTGTTAAGGCATGAACTCGGTATGAGTATATCATCATGCGTACCGCAAAGCTCTGTCACATTTGCAGGGTCTGCCACAACTGCAATATCAGGTGATACATTATTAAAATCTTTCAGTGCTTGTGTCAGCTGTTTCAGAATAGCACCCTTTCCTATCCAGCCGTCTACAAAAAGAAGATTCTGAGGTTCATAACGGTCAAGCAGGTATTTCATAGCATTTTTGTCGATTCCCTTTCCTCTGATTATTGAGATGGAATAATGCTTCACATCAATGCTGTATCTGTAATTTATATATCGTTTGAGCAATATCCCTATCGGTATCCCTGCCCTTGCCAATGATACAAGTACAACGTTTTCTCCTTTTGTTTTTATGACCTTTTCTGCAAGACGGGCAACCGCATCCGCAACATCCTGAGAATAATCTTCAAGTGCCTGATGATATATCTGCATATATTTTTCTGTAGGTACATATTCTATAGGCAGCATTTCACAATAATGCTTACCTGACTGTATAAGTCTTTCTCTTTCCTCTGTAGACTGAGGCTGTACCTGTCCTGTAATATCCTTCAGCAGAAGTATTACATCATTTTCGCTGTAAGAAGTTCTCAATTTTTCCACCTCACAATATCTATACAATCATTTCCTGCATGGCTTATAGCAGCTAAAAGGCTTTCTGTTCCACCACTGTTTGTATTTTCCGCATCTGTTATCACGATCACTCTGTCATATTTATCCAGATCATAAATAAATGTTGTTCTTTCATCGTCATACAGACTTTTAAGCTTATAACGCTTATGTAATGGATAATCCTCATCACAGCTTACCGCAATCGGACTTCTTGTTGTTGAATGGGTGCGTACATCATAACCTCTTTTTTCAAGCTCCATACCTGTAAATATCGCCGGATACATACATTCCTCAGTACCCAAAACAAGTATTTTCTTCATATTATCCTTTTCGACACCCGAACATATTTTTTCAGCAAGTTTTTCACACGCCCCGCATAAAGTCTTTCCGTCAGTCATAATTCTGGGATTTACTGCACCATTCAATATATGCGAATTTATACGGCAATTATTATAATGCATGACCTCATTATATGTTCCGTCACAATTATAACGGCTTGCTGTTTCGGGATATTTGCTATGATTTGTTTTTACAAGGAAATAAACGTCTACACCATTTTCACTGAATCTATCAAGTGCATCTTTTTCCATGCCGTTGAGTATTGATACAGCTGAAAAATGCAGTCTTTTCTCAGGATAAGCAGATTTTATCGCTCCTACTGCTTTGAGAATGGTATTTCCTGTTGTAAGCTCATCCTCTGCAAAAACTATATTGTCCGCAAATTCTGCAACAGATGACAATTCGTTTTTAACCAGTCTTTGTTCAACAGCGTGACTGTGCGATTCCGTAAAATAGAGATATTCAGCACCGTCAATATCTTCACGGGTAGTCTGCATATATGCTGTTCCAAGTCTTACCGCAAGATGTGAGCCTATTGCTGTTGCTGTTTCGGCAAAACCTATTATCAAAGTTTTTTGTGGGTCGAATTTTCCTTTTATAAGCTGTGCAAGGCTGTCAAACATACCTATAGCTTCACTCGGAACAGTCGGGATATGCTTTGCCTGAAGTCTGTTTACTACAAGATAATTACGTGCATTATTGTTTTCACGCTTTGCTATCATTACTATATCTTTTTCTTTATACATCTCTTTCTCCCCCATAATATTATCAATAGACCAACACTACTATACTACCACAACTATCAATTTTTTTCAACAAAAAAACGGCTGACGTACTTTTAAGCACATCAGCCGATTTTATTCCGTTATAGGAATTAAATGCATTAACCCTTTACAGCACCTGCTACAACACCCTTGATTATATACTTCTGGCATGAGAAGTAGAATATAATGATCGGGATGATTGTAAGAACGAGCATAGCCATCATCTGTGACATATCTATTGAGCCGTAGCCTCCTCTGAGGTACTGGATAGCCATAGGAAGTGTTCTGTCGTTGCTGAGTACGAGTGTGGGGAGAAGGTAGTCATTCCATATCCACATCGCATTAAGAATTGCAACAGTGATTGCCGAAGGACGCATTATCGGGAAGTCGATAGTGAAGAATGTTCTGATAGGGCCGCAGCCGTCTATCATTGCAGCTTCCTCAATTTCAAGGGGAACGGATTTTACAAATCCTGCAAACATGAATACTGACAAACCTGCACCGAATCCGAGATACATGATAAGTATGCCGAACATATTGTCAAGATGAAGAACATTTGCTACATATGACATCGGGAACATCACCATCTGGAAAGGCACGATCATTGAGCAGGCAAAAAGCAGATACATGATCTTTGTGTACCATGTTTTAACTCTTGTTATGTACCATGCACACATCGAAGTACAAAGTACGAGAAGTGCAACGGAAAATACTGTTATGAACAGTGATGTAAAGAAAGCAGGAATAAAGTTGATTTTTTCCATACCTTCAACATAGTTTTTGAATCCTACAAAGCTTTCAGCGGTAGGAAGGGCAAAAGGCTCATTACTTACATAAAGTTTGCCCTTGAAGCTGTTCATAACAACAAGAAGTATGGGTACGATAAAGCCTATCGCAACAATAACAAGCACAATAAAAGCAAATATATCCTTGCCGGTCATCTTCTTGCCCTTTGGCTTCTGAAGCTTCAGCTTATCCATTTCTTCCTTGATTTTTCTCTGTTCATTTTCTTTCTCAACACCATCAAGAAAATTTTTCCATTCGGAAGAAACACTTTTACCGGTATACTTTGAATTTGCTTCGAGCTCCTCATCATCTTTGTCAAGATTAAGAGCTGCGATCTCTTCTTCAGTCAGATCTAATTTGTTATCATTTTCAGCCATCAGTTTTCAACCTCCTTACTTCTTGTGAGGTAGAGCTGTGTGAGTGCTATTGCAGCAACAAGGATTGAGAATATTACTGCCTTAGCCTGACCAACTCCCTGCCAGCCTACTCTGCCGTAGAATGTTGTATAAATATCGAGAGCGAGCATCTGTGTCTGTTTACCGGGAGCACCTGCTGTAAGAGCATAGTTCTGGTCAAACAGTCTGAATGAATTTGTGAGTGTAAGGAACAGACAGATAGTTATTGAAGGCATGATCTGGGGCAGTGTAACGTGGATAAGCTTCTGCCATCCGTTAGCACCATCGATTTCAGCTGCTTCAAGAAGATCGGGGGATATATTCTGAATACCGGAAATATAGATGATCATCATATAACCGATCATCTGCCAGTTCATAAGTATTACCAGACCCCAGAAACCATATTTGGCATCTGTGGTAATGGTTGACTGCCAAGTTAAAAGTACACCGTTGATCATCATACTCCATATGTAACCGAGTACGATACCGCCGATGAGGTTGGGCATAAAGAATATTGTACGGAAAACATTTGTACCCTTGAGTGATTTTGTGAGGAGCATTGCAAAGATAAATGCAATAATGTTTATGCTGATAACGGATACAATTGTAAATTTAGTGGTAAACCACAACGCATTAAGAAAATCTCCGTTTGCTGTAAAAGCCTTTACATAGTTATCAAACCACACAAACGTAGTATTTGTTACAACCTTGAATTTACAGAATGACAAATACAATCCCATAAAAAACGGGAAAAGGAATGCGATCGAAAACGCTACAAAAGTCGGGAGAGCAAACAAAGGAAACCATTTTTTTATAACTTTATCCATAAAAGGTATCCTCCTTTAAGTCAAAATCCCCTCCCGTCCCTCATGGGGGAGCAGGAGGGGGACTGATTGATTTTTCAGTTAGAAAGGCTCTTATGCTGTAGCAGCAGCCTCACGCTCTGTTGTCCATGAAGATTTAGCTTCGTCAACAACTGCATTCCATTCTTTCTGACCCTGTACATACTGGAGAAGGTTTGCACCGAATTCTTTCTTCCAGTTCTCTGAAGGGATACCGCCGAATGTCCATTCTACTGACTTATAGCCGTCTTTTTCCATCCATGAAAGAACGCTCTTAGCAAGCGGATCTTCAGGTTTCTCGTTGTCGCCGAAGGATGTGAACGGAGCGATGAATCCGAGGTCATCTTTAACTGCTTTCTTACCATACTCGCTTGTGAAGAGCCAGTTAAGGAAGTCAGCTGAAGCCTTCTGTGTAGCTGCATCAACCTTGCTGTTGATTGCAAAATAGTTTTCTGTACCTATGCAAAGACCCTGCTTTTCTTCGCCGTCTACACCTGTGTAAATGGGCAGGAATTTAACGTCTTCAGCCTTAACCTGGTTGCCGTCGATACCATTGATCTGACCCCAAGCCCAGTTACCGTTCTGGATCATAGCACATTTGCCTGTTGCAAATTCAGCCATTGATTCATCAACTGTCTTACCGCCGAGAAGTGACTTCTCTGTGCAGGAGTTATTTGTATAAAGATCGAATATCTTCTTGTAGTTATCAGCATATGTGAATTTAAGCTCTGTAGAATTCAGACAAGATGTGATAGAGCTGCCTGAATCTGTCTTGAATTCATAGTAAAGCGGGAGATCCATAAGGTGTGTCTGCCATCTCCAGTCATCACCTGTCTTAAGTGATGTAGAACCGAATACGCCGTCAATACCCAGATCTGCCTTCTTAGCTGTCATATCCTCAACAACTGCACTGAGTTTGTCAAAGCTGTTGATCTCGTCAACAGAAGTAACCTTTGCTCCGCTGGTTGCGAAATATTTCTGCATTATAGCGTCATTATAGATGATACCATAACCCTCAACTGCATAGGGGATACCATATACGCCGTCATCCTTTGTTACTGCGAGTGACTTATCTGAGAGTATGTTGTAAAGATCTGTGTTCTTAAGATCTGCACACCACTCTGCCCAGTTTGAATAACCAACAGGGCCGTTGATCTGGAAGATTGTCGGAGGCTCAGACTTAGCCATTTCAGCGGTAAGTGTCTGCTCATACTCACCTGAAGCAGCAGTTGTTACCTTTACTTCGATGCCGGTTTCCTTCTTGTACTGCTCTGCTATAGCAGCATATTTGTCAGCGATTTCAGGTTTGAAGTTAAGGAAGTAGATCGACTTTACATCCTTGGTATCTACTGATGATTCGCCTACTGCCGCTTTGGAGGAAGTGTCTCCGCCTTCGGTGTTACATGCTGCCATTGCACCTGCCATCATGCAGCCTGCCATTGACAAAGCAATAACTCTTTTTAGATTTTTCATTTGACATACAGCTCCTTTGAAATATAATAAATTTAAGAACTATACCGCAGAATACAATATTTTAATACTGTGCCGAACACTGCGGACTATTCCATCAACATCATAACATCATTTTCTAAAATTATCAATAGTTTTTTGTTATATTTTTTTAAAAAATTTCTACTATAAACAAAACATTTAGATGATTAGTATAGCAATTTAAGCCAATATTTAATGATAATTATAATAAAATGAAAATTTCTTCTATTAATTATTACATTTTGTACAAGTGCAATTATTTTCAAGCATTATTTCTTATGCAATAATTATATATGCATAATTACCCATTTTACAAAAATACGCAAAAATATGCTATACTGTAGAAAAGGAGATGATCACCCAATGAAGAAATTGACTATCGGCATTTTAGCCCACGTGGATTCAGGAAAAACCACCCTCTCCGAAGCCATGCTCTATACTTCGGGAACAATAAAAAAACTTGGTCGTGTAGATCGCAAAGATGCATTCCTTGACACATTTTCCCTCGAAAAAGAAAGAGGCATAACTATCTTTTCAAAGCTCGCACAGCTTACATACAATGATACTGAAATAACACTTGCAGATACTCCCGGTCACGCGGACTTTTCTGCTGAAACCGAAAGGTCTTTGCAGATACTTGATTATGCAATACTCGTAATAAGTGCCACTGACGGAGTGCAAAGTCATACTATCACCCTTTGGAAACTTCTTTCAAAATATAATATACCATGTTTTATTTTCATAAACAAAACAGATTTGACCGGTGCTGATGTAAAATACACTATCCAGGAACTGAAAAATCGTCTTTCCGACAGCTGTATAGATTTTTCCTGTGTCGGCACACAGGAATTTAATGAAGAAGCCGCCATGTGTGATGAAACTCTTTTTGAAAAATATGACAAAACAGGCAGTATAGAAAAATCCGATATTTGCAGTTCCATAAAAAACAGGAATATTTTTCCTTGTATGTATGGCTCAGCTCTCAGACTTTCCGGCATAGAAGAATTCATGAAAACCCTTTGCGGATATACTTCAGGAAATTCTTATAAAAGTGAATTCGGAGCAAAAGTATATAAAATAATGACTGATGAATCAGGCTCACGTCTTACTTTTATGAAAATAACGGGTGGAAGTTTAAAGGTAAAAGATATTATTTCCTATAAAGATAAAGAGCAGACCGAAAAAGTCAATCAGATAAGAATTTATTCAGGAAAGAAATTTACTGCTGTAAGCGAAGTCAGTGCAGGCACAGTGTGTGCTGTTACAGGTCTTACACTCACCAGAGCAGGAGAAGGGTTGGGTTCAGAAAATGACAGCTTTATGCCTCTTTTAGTTCCCGTACTGAGCTATACAGTAGAATTTCCCGAAGGAACGGACAAAAATACAGCCTTTTCCCAGATGAAAATACTTGAAGCAGAAGACCCATCTCTTAATGTAAGCAGAGATATGCACAGAGGAAACATACAAATAAATCTTATGGGAGAAATACAGCTTGAAATTCTCAAAAGACTTATATCTGATCGTTTCGGGATGAACGTATCTTTCAGCAAACCGAGCATAATATACAAGGAGACCATAACCGAAACAGCTGAGGGGGTAGGACATTTTGAACCCCTCAGACATTACGCCGAAGTACATTTTATCCTCCGCCCCGGCAAAAGAAACAGCGGTCTTATATTCAAAACTGAGTGCCGTGAGGATAAGCTTGACAGAAACTGGCAGAGGCTTATACTTACACATCTATATGAAAAAGTTCATATAGGGGTGCTCACAGGTTCACCGATAACCGATATTGAAATAACCCTTACATCAGGTAAAGCACATCTTAAACATACCGAGGGCGGAGATTTCCGTCAGGCTGTATACAGGGCTGTCCGTCACGGACTGAGATATGCAAAAAGCATACTTCTTGAACCAATATATAGCTTTACCCTCGAAATACCTGCTGAAAACGCTGGCAGAGCCATAACAGACATACAGCGTATGGAAGGAACATTCAATACCCCCGAAACAGTTGAAAATACCACTATTATAACGGGAACTGCTCCTGTATCGGAAATGAACGGATATATTTCAGAAGTCATAAGCTATACAAAAGGCAGGGGCAGGCTTACTTGTACAATGGGAGGATATGCACCATGTCATAATTCCGAAGAAGTAATTGCTTCATTCGGCTATGATCCTGATGCAGACACAGATAATCCATGCGATTCGGTATTCTGCTCACATGGTGCGGGACATATTGTAAAATGGGATAAAGTATATGAAAATATGCACCTTGAAAGTACGCTTGCACCCACGAAGCACGAGACCGTCACTCCCCAGAATATTTCAAAATACAAGTCGCAAAAGGATATTTTCGCACTTGATAAGGAGCTTATGGAAATATTTGAAAGGACATACGGCCCGATTAAACGCCGTCAAGTAGCAGAAAGAAAGGAATATAATTATTCAAAAGAACCAACAAAAGCAACAAAAAAGGTTTACAGCGGAACTGATTATCTTCTTGTTGACGGGTATAACGTGATATTTTCATGGGATGAACTCAAAGCTCTGGCAAAAGAAAGTATCGACTCGGCAAGAAACAGACTTATCAATATACTCTGTAATTATCGTGGATATAAAAAATGTGAGCTTATACTTGTTTTTGATGCATATAACGTACCCGGACATGACCGTGAAGTAGAAAAAATCGGAGGAATAAGCGTAGTATACACCAAACAGGCTGAAACTGCCGATATGTACATAGAAAAGGCTTCACATAAACTTGCAAAAGATAATCGCGTTCGTGTAGTGACCTCTGACGGACTTGAACAGATAATCATTCTCGGTGCTGGTGCTTTAAGAGTATCATCTCCTCAATTTCTCAACGAAGTAAAACAGGCAGAAAATGAAATTCGTGAGTATCTGAGAAGTGCGGATAACAGTCAATAACATGAAAATGCAGTACAAATCATTTACCGATCTGTACTGCATTATTTTTTAGTGTCCCGAAAAACCGTCAAAACAGTCTTCACGAGTAAGGAATTCTCCGCACCTTAATTTTTCTATCAAATACATGGATTTCTGCTGTGCCATATTGGCAAGTTCAAAAAAGCTTTCATAATGTATAGTACCGTCTGAGGGTGCTTTCCATGGTTTATGCTTAAGATTTGCAGGATCTTCCGAAAGATCGATCTTCACATTACGCATGAATACCGAAACTATCGGAGGAAGTCTGAGCAAATGCTCAAGTCCTTTTATTGAATTACGCTTTACCGACCATTTATCATTAAGAATAAAAAGACAATTTCTCCAATCGAGCTCCGCACGGACTATCTCGTAATCCTTTATTTCGGGGTATATGCCCGAATCCATAAGATAAGCACTCAAAACCTGTGCAACCTTGAATAATGTATCTTTATCCTTGGGGCAGGTATCTTCCAGACGAAAACGATGTATCGGAATATGCTTTTCATGCATAAGGAAAAGTGTATCGAGAGATGCTTCTATCTTGTTATGGTACATTGAACTAAGCTTTATGCCGTTTGCAATTTCCTCATGTGCATGACTTATAAGAGGCAGTTTCAAAAGCTTTCCCTCAGACATCTCATCGGCATAACTAACTATATAAGGGTGTGCAACGGAATCAAATGCATAATGTGTAACAAAACCGAAGGCGTAGCTGAGTGCCGGTTTATCATCATTCACCTGTGCATATTCATAAAGATAATTGAGCAGCGGTTCTGCATATCCGTTATGCATTATATGCGATATTTTTGATATACTCGGTTGTCTTTGCCATGGCATTACCCTGTGTGCAAAGAAAATATCAGG
>Ga0326511_10003520_pt1 | contig 12617 bp, 13 predicted proteins | sample 0_2496_0518_D_FD_203701 | JGI IMG/M metagenome (GOLD analysis project Ga0326511, IMG submission 203701) | Bovine rumen microbial communities from UC Davis, California, United States - 0_2496_0518 | ecosystem: Host-associated > Mammals > Digestive system > Stomach > Rumen | place: USA...
AACAATGTGAAACAATGTGAAACAATGTGAAACAATGTGAAACAATGTGAAACAATGTGAAACAATATTAATACTTGACATAAGAACATAATGTCTATAGAATATCCTTGTAACTATAAGAAGCGCTCCGGCGCGTGAGAAGGATCCGGAAGGGATCAGAAAGAAGGGTTAAATGAAGAAGAGAACGACGGTGTATTTAGATCATGATACTTGTAAGAAGTTCAAGCTTTACTGTTTGGAAAACGAGGTATCTATGTCCGAAGTATTGGAGCGTGAAATCAAGCGCTTGATCCGTATTGATAACGCACTTAATTATGGAAAGCGTGGCAAGAAATGAAAACCGTTATCAGAACTATTGACATTAACCGCGCAACGTTGGCGGAGCTTCGGCTATTCATAAGCCAGGCGGGAAAGCAAGCGAATCAACGCTTACGACAATTGGAAGCGTCGAAAGTTACGGCCGGATCCAACAAGTATAAATACGTAAAGCGCGCGGCCTTTAAGGATAAGTCCGGAGTATATGGCAAGACAGAAAAGGATCAAATAAAATTCAACCTTAACACGCGGGGCCTCAAGATTCAAGAAATGAGAAAGCGCGCGGCCGAAATCCAAAAATTCATTACGCCGCAAATAAGTAAGAAGACCGGAAAGCCCATGGCCGACACTTCAACAGTAGTCGGAGTAAAAGCTAAATATAAGAAGGCAGAAGAGACTATCCGTAAAACAACCGGCGCTAAAAATCTAACAATGGATGACGTAGCCGGGCTTGTAGAGCGCTCAATGTATCAAAAACTTTCTGAAATATACGGACCTTCGAAAGTTATGGCGTTGTACGCGAAATTTAAAGATCAGGCAACCGGAGACACTTCTATGTTAGCTTTTGAGCGGTGGCTCGCTTCGAAAGAGTGGGATTTTACCGACGAAGGTACCGCACCGTCAATTGATGAAATAGTGTCGCAAATTGATCTTGATTTTAAGGTTGAAAATGTAGACGTACAGCCGGAAGATAATCCGTATATGTCAGTAGACAACCCGGAGGATATACCTTTTAATTAATTATGGAAGAATTCACATATTATACAATTGATAACTTCCCTTATGCTTCCTTTAAAGCATACTTGGAAGAAAACCGTATAAAGCGCAATAACGCCCGCGCCGCCTATAATATAATATGTGCGTTTGATTCTGAGACTTCCCACGATACGCGAGAAGATGAGTATATCAATATCTATGAAGCGGAGCGCGATTATATTTCCGGACATAAGCTTATCGTTCCTGATTACATAAAAGACAATGTAGACGAATATAACGAGATCCGCAAGCGCTGCTTTGCTCAGCGATTATATTTATCAAATAAGGGTTTACGTATAAGTGAATTATACGAAAATCTTGTGTTGCTCTTTGGTTGGGATGATATTAATAATGAAATAGATCAATTCTTAGCTATTACAAATTTTATGATAGACACGGCTCCGGACGCGGAAAACGATAGTGAAATAGCCTGGGTTTACTCTTGGGCAATAACTTTAGATGATTATATCGTTTTCGGCCGTTATCCTTCGGAGTTCGTTTCTTTTCTTGATAAAATCAAAGAATTGATTGAAGACGATACACTTCTATATATCGGAGTGCATAATCTTTCATACGATTATACTTTCTTTCGGCCTTGGCTTATTGACTCTTACGGAAAGCCGGATAAAGAATTTTGGATGTCCCCGCACAAGTGCATATATGCCGAAGTCGGTAACTTTCGTTTATATGATACGCTTATTTTGTCTAATAGATCCTTGCGGAAATGGGGAAAAGACTTAGGTGTTGAGCATATAAAGCGCCTGGAGCCTAAGCAGTATTATTCCGAAATAATTTATCCCGATAGCGAATTAACAGAAGAAAATATACAGTATCAAATTATTGACGTTGTATCCCTGAAAGAGTGCATAAGAGCGCAGCTTGATTTATTCGGTGATCGTTATATCTGGGAAGCACCGCTTACTTCCACCGGTTACGGCCGCCGTGATATGAAACGCTATTATGATGAATATAACCGCCACAATAAAAATGCTGCCTTATGGGAGTTCCAGCGCTCAAAGCTAACACCGCTTATGTATCAGCGCAATAAAGAAGCTTTTAAGGGTGGTTTTGTTCATGGCAACGAAGATTATAGAGATCAGACAAAGAAGGGAAACGGAAAACACGCCGACTTTAGAAGCCATTATCCGACGCAGCTTCGAATTCGCAAATATCCGCGCGGGAAGTTTTTAAAGCGTAATATTAAAAAGCTTTCGGATATATGGAAAGAAAATAAACTTTCTATTATTACGGTTATACTTGAAGACGGAGAATTAAAAGATCATGATAATCCGGTACCGTTTCTTATGGTATCAGACCTTGAAAATGGTGTTGAAATCCGTAATAAAGCCGGGCAAATCATAAGACCGCGCATATTGCCTAAGAATATAGTACGGGACAACGGCCGCGCGCTTGCTTTCAAGGGATCCGTAGCGCTTACTTTTACGGATGTTGACTTATCAATTATATTTGATGAATATAAGTTTAAAAGCGTATCAATATATCTTTGCATGACGGCCGACGCGGACTATCTCCCGGAATGGTTTATTAAGTGCATGGATTATTATTATAAGTTAAAATCCGACTTAAAAGCCCGCGTTAATTATCTTAAAAAGAGCGGCGCTCCTGATTATGAAATTATCGACGCAGAATCATCATTAACAAAAATAAAAAATCTTCTTAATGGCCTGTATGGAATGTGCGCAACTGATATTATAAAGCCGCAAACTATAGCGGATCTTGAAGGCGATTTTTTGGATCCTGAATACTTGCCAATCGGTGAAGCGCTGGAAAGATATTATAAGAGCGGAAACAAGCGCTTTTATAACAAAAACTTCTTGTCTCCACAATGGGGTACATTTGTTACTGCTTACGCAAGACTTGAACTATATCAAATGGCGAAAATGATTGACCAAGAGGGCGGAAAGTGGACCGGTAAACACTTCCTTTATTCGGATACGGATTCTATTTTCTTCTTAGATGATGAAAACGACACTATAGAAAATAAAATCAACGCATTAAATAAGAAGTGGGAAGCCGAAGCAATAGAAAAAGGGTGGTATATTATCAACGAAAAGAACGAAAAAGTAGTATATCATCAGTTCGAGCTTGAAAAAGAACGTATTACGGCTTTCAGATTCTTACATTCGAAATGTTATGCGTTCGAAGATCAGGACGGTTTGCACGCAACTATTGCCGGAGTGCAAAAAGAAATTTTCGAAGGCAATTATACGGACGACGGGAAGCCAATTTTCTTCCACAACTACGACGAACTCGGCAGTATAGACCGACTGACACCGGGGACAGTTTTCAAGAAATGCGGCGGCACAAAGATAAAGTATATTCCCGGAAGAGCTTACACCGATAAAATCAACGGGCATTATATCGAGTCCGGAGCGTGTGCAATTTTAACAAACAATGAAAAAACTTTACACCCCGGAGTATTTGACGATATAAGCGAAATAGAAAATCTATTTACAGAAAGCGAGGGCTATTAATGGAAAAGAAAAATATTAAACTTCCTAACTATGTAAAAGAAAAGAACGTAATGAAAGTTATTAACGCTTCCCAATATGCGCTAATCCTTGGCGCCTGGTCTAACGGTAAAAGCTACGCAACCAAAAACGGAATAGTTAGAGAGTGTGTGAAACGTGGTGTAAAATTCGGTTACTTGCGGCGCTTCGGGAAGGAACTCGGAGACGAGAAAAACGAAAATTATTTCTTGGATTGCAACGTATCTGATATAACCGGCGGGGAATGGTCGAATATAGTAGTTTTTCGTCATAAAATATATCTGGCAAGATTTAATAATGACACGTCAAAATGGGAGAGAGGGCAGCAGCTCGGCGAGTGCTTCGCGCTTAATGAATATATAGAGTATAAGTCCCGCGTATTCCTTGATTATGAATATTTGATCTTTGAAGAGTTCATAACATTAGATAACTATCTTGATAAGGAACCTTATAAACTTTTCCGTATGGCTTCAACTCTGTTTCGAAATAAGCGCGGCCACGTGGCCTTAATCGGTAATACTGTAAGCCCGATATGTCCATATTATAGAGAGTGGGAGCTTTTAAATACAACAAAGCAGAAGCCCAACACGATAGACACTTATAAAAAGGAAGTCGAAGAAGACGACGGCAGCAAGACGGAAATATTAATAAAAGTATATATGACGCCGCCGCTTGATAAGTCGTCGGGTATGTTCTTCGGCCACCTGGGAGAAATCACCGGCGGAACATATCATGTAGACAATCAGCCGCATATTGAAACGGATATTGAAGATCTCGAAGTTATATATACGGTAGTATTCCGAAAAAATGATATTACTTTCCTGATGCAGTTCGTACACGATAAGCGCCTTAACTCCGATTATTGGTATATACAGCCGAAAGTTTCAAAGCCGCAGAAAAACACGCGCTTAGTTGGTGAATTTGATACCATGGCGCAGATTCACACAGACGGTTTTACCGGGCTTACTACTACAGAACAGAAGCTTTTTAACTTCCTTAAAATCGGAAAGTATTGCTTTTCTGATAACTTGACCGGGACACTCTGGAAAAAGTGTTATAAAGAAGTATAAACAATTTAACCGCATTGTATTTGACAATGCGGTTATTTTATGCTATATAGAAAAGTAAATACAACTTATTAAGTTGTATTTAAAACCGTAAACAATTATTTAAATAGTATAAACAATTAAGAAAGGAAAATAATTATGAACGTTAGACAGTGTTACGCGATTAATAATTCAATTAGTAAGCAGCTTTTCGGCGCCGAAGCCGTAACAGCTACAGATTTTACCGGGTTAGTATCACTCGGCAATTCAGTGCTTGCTACCAACAGCACAAAAGAGCGCTATTTGGGAGTGCTTTCCGATCGTATCGGAAAGACAATACTTCGCACTCTTCCCGTTATTTCGAAGTATTCTAAATTTATGATTGATAAAATTACTTTTGGTGCAGCTCTTCAGAAGATCAATATCGCACCCTTCGAAGCAAAAGCCGCTAATTATTGGAAAGTCGGGGACGACGATTTCAAGCCCCAGAACTTCGATATTAATAAGCCTACCGTTACACAGAAGATTTTTTCAGATATCAACTCTTACGAGTTCGACGTTACGGTACCCGATAGGATTCTTGAAGAGTCTTTCACAAGTGAAACCGCTATGCAGTCTTTCTTTTCCGGTATTATGGACGCTCTTACGGCTTCCGTAGTTAATGCCGTAAATACTTCCGGTCAGATCGCCGTAATTAACTTTATTGGCGAGAAGATCCACGCGGAAAATGGTATAGTTAACCTTCTTTCAGAGTATAACACCGCGTACGGTCTTACCGGAGCTTCCGCGCTTACAGCAGATAAGGCGCTTACAGACGCGGCATTCTTAAAGTTCGCTAACATGACAATTGCAAAGTTCGTTGATTACCTTGCTGAGCCTTCATATTTGTATAACACAGACTCTATGTTAAGATCAACTTCACGCGAAAACCTTCATGTATTAATGCTTACTGATTACGTAGCTGCTTCCAAAGCTCTCATGCAGTCGGACACATTTAACAAAGATCTTGTTGAACTTCCTATGTATGACGAATTCACACGCTGGCAAGGAACCGGCACAACAGCGCCCACATTCGCAAATACATCAAAGATTGATATAACAACTTCTTCCGGTGCTTCCGTATCGGCTTCCGGTATCGTTGGAGTCCTTGCGGATAGAATGGCAATCTTTACAATGTTCGATAAGCGCAAGATCGACACAGATAGAAACAATCACGACGAGTACACAAATTATTGTTCTAAGGTTGCTATCAGGTATGCTAACGACCTCGGGGAAAATGGTATTATATTTGTAATCCAGGATCCCACAGCCTAAGCAAAAATAAATTAAGGCGGGTCCTTGCGCCCGCCTTTATTTTTTAGGAGATCAATATGCAGATAGATTTTTATAAAAATACAATACCGAAAAATCGTTTATATAGGAACTTAACCGGGCATTTAACAAGTGAAGGACACTTGAAAGAAGCCACGGATATTTTAAACCCAATAATTACAGTCGCTTATAATGCGTATCATGTTAACATAAATTATTGCTATATCCCCGCCTTCGGAAGATATTACTTCATAAAAGATTATGTCATTGACGGGGATACCGTAACTTTATATTTACACGTAGACGTTCTATATACATACAGAGATCAGATATTACAGTCTCAGGCAATCGCGGCAAGATCTTCTTCGCATGGTAACTTGTTTTTTAAAGATGATTTTGTCCAGGCCGAAGCCGGTTATAGATTCAATGTTTCTAAGTTCCCTTATAACTTTGCGGCAGTCGGCGGAACTTATATTTTATACTTAGCGGGAAGGTAATTATATGACAATCAGAGAAGCAATAAAAAAATATATTGAAGTCAATAATATAAGGTACAACGGCGACTTTTCCGAGCTTGACTTATATTTACAAGATGCCGATATTGAGCCTATCGTTGATGAGCAGCGCGACACGATAAATATAGATATAAGACAGATTGGTAATGATGTAGACATTCAGGGCGAGTTATACGATTATAACTATCTTACGACTTTAAGCCGCCCGGATTCCTTATATTATTTCTTTACTTTTGATATAGCTTTCGATAGCACAAACGACCATATTACAAGATTTTCGCTTCAATTTAACGCTATTGATTCTAACACATGGACTTACATAAATCCTACTTGGGTAGATTTTCACGCCGTGGGATCCTTCACGCGGCTATCGGATCAGCAGTCAATAAATATTGATACTGATTATTACGACGGCGAAACCATACCGCTTATATCTCCGCAAACTTCTATTTTGCGTCCCGGTTGCTGGACTGATTACCTGGACGGAGAGCAGCATATAACAATGCGTATAAGCGACGGCAACGCCTTCAACATCTTTAAAGATGTAAGCGCCGCAATAGCTTATTATCGTGACGGAGATCCGGACGGATTCTTAAATGCTGATTCATACGCAACTAAAAAATTCGAGTATTTTATAAAAAATACTGTATATAAAAACGGCAAGCTTTTATATTACCGTGATTATAAATTTAAAACAGACTCGCAAACGGATCCGCACTGTATGGCGCTTGTTCGTAATGATAGCGTTGGATACGATCATATATTAAACGGACAGAACAGCTCACATATTACGCAAATATTAAACCGTGGCAGAAGTGACCGCGCTAATGAATACGCACCGACAAGCTCAGCGCCTACGGAGTATTTGCGTTTCTCTCAGGAGACCGCCGGCGGTAATGAATATACGGTGTCTTATTGGCGCACTAATATTCATTGCTTTGATAATCAGTCAGATGCAGACGACTATATAAATACCGGCAATACTGAAAATAGTACAAATAATAAGGAAGTAAACCGCGCAAATGATACTATTGTAGACGGGCATATTGGCGACATTGTAAGCGAAACCGACAACGGATCAAGCGGGATTTCTTTTGCTTATGGTGGCCAGATATACGCACTTAGCTCGGTTAACTTAGCGTCGTTTTTTACAAACGTATTATTCAGTACAGATACAAGTATAAAAGACGCTATCCTGGAAGGTACTCAGCTTTTCGGCGCGAATCAGATTAACGCAATAAATGGCGTTATGTATTTACCGATTTCCGATATATCCGACATAGCGTCAGTGTCTTCCGTTAATAAATGTTTTATCGGGACGTATGAAGCACCCATAACAGCACAACGCGTAGTTGCAAACGATAAAATGATTAATTGCGGTAGCGCTCAATTTGATGAAACTTACGGCGACTTCCGCGACTATGAACCCTTCTGTAAGCTTGGAGTACTGCTTCCTTACATTGGATTTAAAGAGCTTTCAATAAGTAAGTACATTAATAAAACCGTATCATTAAAATATGCCGTAGACGTAACGACCGGCGCATGTACTGCGTATTTATACGCGAACAACGTTATTATGGATTCTTTTGACGGAACTATGGGAGTGCAAAGACCTATTACGGCCGTTAACCAACAAGCACAGGTATCCGCCGTTATAAATGGCATACTTGGCACAGCTACACAAGCAGCCAAGACAATAGGAACCGCGGGAACAACGGCGGTAGCCGGTGCAACTCTTGCCGGTGCTTCATCAGTCGCAGAAGCAGCACCACAAGCGGCAAAGTTTGCCGGCGGACAGTCTCAAATAGGCGGCGGCGCAATCAATACTATATTATCGGGATATAGCACTTTGGAAGCTGCTATTGACTCTCCAATATCAACTCGCGGCGCTTATTCCGGAGTCCTCGGAGAGTTCGGAAATCAGTATCCGTATTTTATTTTCGCATGGCTTAAAACATCAAAGCCCGCGAATGAAATAGAAACTATCGGCCTTCCTTCCAACGCCGGCGGCGCGGTCGGATCCTTCGGCGGCTTCTTACAATGCGCCGCGTTCAACCTGGCGAACGGCTTTGGCGGAACAGATACCGAAGCGGAAGAAATTTATAGTATAATGAGAAGCGGCGTTTATGTATCATAAGAAAGGATTTTAAAAATGAATACAAAAGAAATTACGGCAAAGCTCGAAAGTATGTATGATGTGAAAGAAGTAAATACCGGTTACCGCTATTGGTTTATGAAGTTTCTGAATTATACTCTTCAAATCTTCGGCGCCGACGGATTAACGCCGGAGCTTCCGTTGCGCGAGATTGAAGCTAATTTAATCTTGACGGGGCATGACATTATTTTTGACCACGAAAGCAAGTTAACAACTACGGAGACTACTCTTACAGGAGTCGGAAGATTTTATCTTCCGACAAATGCAATATACGCGGAGCCGGCGCTCGGATCCGGCAATCTTAAAATCGGGGAAGATTGCGTTATTATATGGAATTCTTCATTAAAGAATGGCGTTCTTGGGATTCCTATGTATTGCGGGCTTTATGATTTTATAGCAAGATACGCGCGGACGCTTGCGGATCTTGAAAGTACTTTTAACATTTATACCGTAAACGGAAGGCTTACGGCTTTCCCGGTAGCTTCAACTGATAGCGTGATTTCTTCTATTAAAAAGTTCTTCGGCGGCCTTGCTTTAGGCCGTCAGGAGATCATAACAGATAACGCCGTTATAAATCAGTTCCGAACGGTGGATATTATGAAGTCTTCCGTTTCGGATAAAGCTTATGACTGGCTTATTGCAAGGGATAAAGTTCTTGAAGACTTCTTTAAAAATATTGGCGTAAGATCCTATATACCGAAGAAAGCACAAGTAAATACAGAAGAGCTTGAAACGGATAATAAAAAACTGCTTATATCTATATCCGATATGCTGAAATGTCGCCAGGAAGGCGCCGACGCCGTTAATAAAATGTTTGGAACAAGTATTCGTTATTATATTAATGAAGAATTTATAGCAGAAAGTAAAGAAAATATGTTGAAGGGAGATAACGAAAAATGATAAGTAAAAATACGCTTTATTATTACATTAATAAATACAATAATATAATGCCGGATACACCGCCCGCGGCTTCCTGGTATTCTTCAATATCTTCAAATATTAACTCTTACTTAAAATATAATTACGGGCTTAGAGAGCTTATAACAGCGTCTCTTGAATACCTGGAAGACGCGGAAGAAACTGATATATTATCATGGATCAAAGAAAAGATTAATCTTGTATTTATTGCAAATGAAAATAAATACAATAAGCTTTTTGAGATCGAAACGGCGCAGACTTCCGTCTTATCTGATAAGAAATGGACGAAATCAACGGCGTTCTCAGGTAGTGACGAAATCACGCAATCAGGATCAGACAGCACAGCAAACACCGGACACGATACAAGAGCGTTAACCAACGGCGGAAGCGATACAAGCAAATTAACTACCGGCGGGCATGATACAAGTGCATTAACCAACGGCGGAAGCGATAGCGGATCAGAGACACACGGCGGAACAGATACCACTACAAATAGTAAGCCCGTTTTCGATCTTGCCGTTGATGTAAACGCCGGAAGCAGCGCAACGCAGAACGGAGAGACAATAAACACTTCCGCAACGTATGGAAAGACAGAAAATAATACTACAACTTATGGAAGAACCGAAAATAATACTTATTCTTACGGAAAGACTGAAAACGATACTACGACATACGGAAAGACAACCGCGACAACATACGGAAAGAAAGACACATTAAAACATGGGCAATCAATCCTTGAAAGCTACGAAGGAACCGACGACGATATGAAAGCAATTAAGGATTACAAAAACTTTTGGGGCAAGTGGTCTTTTATTGACATTGTAGCGCGTGATATAATTAATGAAATAACATATTCGACTATCTTCTAAGAAAGGTATTGCACCATGAACGAGATTATAACTATTATTCAGACTTTAGGCTTCCCGATTGCGGCGTGTTGCGCTATGGCGTGGTATGTTAAGTATATAACCGACAAAAACGATACTAAAATTGAAACGCTGGAGAAGACACACGGCGAAGCTCTGGACAAGATCACGAAAGCATTAAATAACAACACGGTAGCATTAACAAAGCTTGCCGAAAGATTAGGAGATTGCGACAATGACGATAAACGATAAGGGAATAGCTTTAATTAAATCTTTTGAAGGTTTGCGACTGAAAGCATATAAGGCGCTGCCGACTGAAAAATACTTTACTATCGGATACGGGCATTATGGATCCGACGTTAAGGAAGGCCAGACGATCACGGAAGCAGAAGCGGAAAAACTGCTTCGGGATGATCTTCAAAAGTATGAAGGAAAAGTAAATAAATATAGCGCTTATAATTGGAATAATAACGAGTTTTCCGCGCTTGTTTCATTCGCTTACAATATCGGAAATATTGACGGTCTAACAAAGAAAGGAGAACGCACAAGAGATGAAATTATTAAAGTTTGGCCTACGTACAACAAAGCCGGCGGGAAAGTATTATCAGGTCTCAGCAAAAGAAGAGCTGAAGAAGTTAAATTATTCACTACAAAGTCAGAGCTGGAAACAAGCACAGCGGAAGTTCCAAAAGAGATAAAGCTTAATCACTTGATTGAGCTTACCCGCGCCACAATGCGCGGAGAGTACGGAAGCGGAGTAAACCGAAAAAACCGACTCGGAAGCGCTTATAACGCAGTCCAGGCTATTATAAATTATATCTATCTTGCATAAGAAAAACCCCCGGAGATTTCCGGGGGTTTTCTTATGGAGGTACAAACAAGGCTTTTACTCGTCGGCGCCAAATTTAACGGCTATCACGTCTTTATTGTACTTTGTATTTTTGTACGTGTAAAGCGTAAAGAAGAACTTACCGTCGTTAATTGTTGTGTCGCCTTCCGCGCTCTGATTAATGTAGTCGTTAAGCTCATCATTGTAAGACTCCGGAAGGGAAATGAGCTTGTTTTCGTTACCCAGGTAGATAATACCGCGGTTTTTCTTCGGGTTGATAAACATGTTATGAACATAAAGCTTTTTCTCGGTGCCGAACGTCTTGAAGGCGTCTTCAAGCTTTAAGAACTCCGCGTCTTCCGGAATTTCCCTTGTAAAAATGTCCTTGATTTCATGTGTTCTGATCTTCATTTTTGTTTTCCTCACTTTCGTTTTCTGTTTCGGTTCCGTCTTCCGGTTCCTTGTTTTCGTTATCTATTGAAAAGCCGGTCACGGCCAGCTTATCAATCTTTTCTTTTAACTCGTCCATTTTCTTATGGGAGTCATCAAGCGCTTTTCGCATCTCTTCGGCGAACGGATCCGCCGGGGCGCCGCCCTGATCTTCGGATGATATATCCTTGTAAACTTCTTCGACCATATCTATCAACATATTATACCTACTTTCTTTTTAAGGATCCCCGCGTTACGTGGGCGCGAAGCGCGGGGAAATGAAAAGGAGTTGAAAATGCCGGGTGTAACAACCCAATAACATAATATATATCTTATGAAATAATGTCAAGCGTTAAAATCATCAATCGTTAATTGTTGCCCTTCTCCGGTCTTTCTTAATCTATAACCCAGCCTTCTATATTCTTCATATACCGGCTTCCAAATCAATTCGCATTGTTTACGCTCTCCGGGAAAATATTTTTCAAGAGTATCAAGCTCTTTTTGTAAATGTAAAGCAAAAGGGCAACCTTTGCACCCGGTACGCTCGAAATTATAAGGCGGCTTATAAATATCGCAAATATCAATATTATAAGCTTTTATAAACCAATCTTCCCAAGCTTTATCGACCGGAACTAACGGCTGAAAAGCTTTTATGTTTTTACCGCTAAATACTACGCATTTAGCTTTCTCTCTTCTTCCACCTTCGGCCGGCATAATACCAATAATAGCAATTTTACGCCCGGATTCTTTCATATAATTATGCAAAGGTTCCTTTTTTAACCTATCGCAGCACTTATCAGAAATTTTTATATCATTCCAATCATTATTAAATTGATATAATAACTTATTTGGGCATTTACGACTATTCCAAATGCTCGTACGATTTCTATATTCCGTACATAAAACGTTATTTTTTCGCCCTGTTTGATATTCCCAAACAGCCCTTGAATGAAACTTACTTTTAAAA
>Ga0326511_10003521_pt1 | contig 12616 bp, 7 predicted proteins | sample 0_2496_0518_D_FD_203701 | JGI IMG/M metagenome (GOLD analysis project Ga0326511, IMG submission 203701) | Bovine rumen microbial communities from UC Davis, California, United States - 0_2496_0518 | ecosystem: Host-associated > Mammals > Digestive system > Stomach > Rumen | place: USA: California...
CATTGTTATATTCTGATGATGCTGGTGCCCATCCTTTAATAGGGCAATAATCAAAAGCATCAGTACTTGATAGCGTACATACAGTTTCATCACCTGCTAGTATAAGTGCTTTAAGATGTGTACAATATGCAAAATGCTCACCAGAACTTTCGCCTAGCGTATATAGTTTATCAGTATATACTAATTCCAGGCCGCCTGAGTATTCAAATGCTTCATATCCTAAATATGGAAGATTGTACAAATATATCTGATTTAGTAAAGTGCTACGAAATAGACTATATGTACTTTTCATAGGGTTAGTTAAGTTAGATGACTTAAACACAGCACAGGTCATACCTGAAAATAATCCACTCTTATACGCTGTTAAATTAGGCATAATTACATCAGTGTTAAATTCATCCGCTTTATACACAATACCACTGAATACATCACGATTGTAATAATAATCTGCTAAACCTTCGAATGAAGGTAATCTAAGTTCTTTTAGATTCCTAATACCACCAAATGCAGCTTCGCAGTAACTAGTTGCTCTAGCTAATTTAGGTAGATTTATTTTAGCAGCTGTCATATACGTGAAAGCACCCTCCCAGTTACCTTGTAATTCTGTCAATTCAGGTAAAGTAAATACACCATTTATACCTAGATTTAGTCGTTGAAATACACTACCGTATATAGCGGTTAGTGCTGGAAGATTAATCGTACGGCCACCTTCACCAGGATGCAAGAATATTCCATAGAACGATCCTGTAGTAGCAAATGTTAACTTAGGCATGTTGATATACCTTAAATTGACACAGCTATTAAATGCATTTTCACCTACACTAGTACATTCTGGTAAGTCTATTTTCTCTAGCACATAACTATTACAAAATGCATTTTTAGGTACAGATGTCAGCGAAGTAGATTTAAATTCTGTTATAGTACTAAAACTAAAAGCATATTGCCCTAAAGATGATAATCTATTAAGAACTAATGGCTTAAAATAATTAGTTAATGCCGAATAGAAAGCATATTGTCCTATAGATGTTGCATTATGTATATCTAACTTAGCTATAGCTATATGTGGGTTGGTATCAGAGCTGTTCCAATTATCATGTGAATCATAGTTGTGGAAAGCATACTGACCTATTGATGTAGCATTCGGTAATACAACTTCATTTATCTGAGAATGAAACTTATACGATCTATTATCATCGCTAACTGAAATACGTTCCTGATTAAATGCACAGTCTGCAACATTTGTCACAGCTGAGCAATTAACTCTATGTAAATTGGTACAATAATAAGGATTAAATGCATTAGAATGGACGGTTAACATACCCGGTGCATTATCATCCGTTATCTCGTATAAAGTATCATCAGCATACGCTACCATAGGGTTGATTAAACGATTTGAGTATCGTTTACCAGCCAATTCGAGGCTATACCAATGGCATACTTCAGGTCTATTTGGTGGGGAATAGATTCCCATATACATCGTATCATCATGAGCATTATGTAGTATACCATAAGTCAAGGCATAACTAACAGTACCTGTGTATTCAGTACTAACGTCATTTTCATCAGTGAGCATGATAGAATACTCTATATGGTTTACTACTTTATTATATTCATCTCTAGTTGTATCGCTATGTGTTAATTGCAATACTACATCATACAGTACACCTGGATCTACACTGCATATTTCAACTGGTTCACTTGTAGATAATCCGTTAATAAGGTATAATTTACCGGCTCTAATCTCAATATAACCTAACTGCTGATATCTATCAGGTATATTAGAGATTGTATTTGAAAGACTTGCACCATCATAACTAGTAATAACATCTATACCAGAAGAGTATGTTTGTTCAGTATTTTCATATTTAAACTTAAAGTGCTCACTAAGCTTCAGATCTTCAAAATTAGCTAGAGATATAGAAAATCCTGCAAACATTAATGTAACACGTGAAAAGTCAACACCATTACCGGATGCATCTGCATAAGTATCACCTTCAGTATAATCTACCATGTTAGGTAATATAGCACGTAATCTACGGTGATCATATGCTCTAGTTGGCCACATATAGTAGAAGTAACCAGTAGGTGAATTTGGGTAATAGTTTATCATGTATTCTTTTTTCTTAGGATGTGCGCCATCGTTGTAATATGCCGGTGCCTGTTCATACTGGTTGTATACCAAACTTTCACCATATTCAGCAACATCGAATTTAAATATGTTACAATAAATATCCATAGTCTTGTAGTTACTACTGAGACTATTAATCAATCCAGGCATCTGTGCTAGGGTGTATTTACCACTAGTGCCTAGCACATTACGTAATGCATCTGCTATAGCAGTTAGTTTAGCTACTATACTCATTATCAATAACTCCCTGATTCAATATCACCAAGCATCTCATCTATTTCTGCTTTTGTATAGAAATTAGATGTATCACCACCAGCATTTGCTAAGAGTGCGTCAACCTCAGCTTTAGTGTATACATTGTTATTACTAGCGATTAAATTATCAACTTCAGTCTTAGTATAAGTAGAAGATTTATTAGCTTTATCAGTTAACAAAGTATTTATCTGTGTTGCACTATAAGTAGATGACTTGTCGTATACATTAGCAAATTTATTATCTACATAGTTTTTACTGTATGTATAGTTCTTAACACCACTAACTACAGTACCCCACATTGTAATCATATTACTTTTTGAAACAAATACTGTTTCTGGAGCAGTATCTGCTTCACCTACAATTACGGATGTGGCGTTGTTAAGTATAAGGTCACTGATGTTTATGGTGCTGTGATGAGATACGCTGTATAACAGTTGGAGAGTTAAATTACGCTCCAGTGTATCATTCATGGTTGACTGTTGTAACTGGTCTTCCTCAACAATTAAATTGATAAAAATTCTTGAATGCAGTATATATTCAGCTATGTTAAACGAGTCTGATAAATGTGTACCGTCTGTGATAACAACAGATGCGATATATTGACCATAATCAAGGGTCCCAAGATCTATAGTGTAATAAATTTGGGTATCGCCACTAGATTCAGCGGATTCTTGACGTAATGGCGCTTCACGAGTAACACCATCAGTATCAGTAAATGTTGCACTTATATTAGTGCCCCATTCCTGAGGAGTTACAACATACAGAATCGATGGTGTGCTGTTCGTGGTAGTTTCGAGACCTTTTATCCGTAATGTTACTGTATCAGTCGAACCTGATGTTGCTATAGCTAAATAAACATCATTAGGTAGTTCAACAGTATATTCAGTAGGTGACGTCCAATCACTAGGTTGAACGGTAACGGCATTTTCATCTGTAGTAGGGCCACCAACTAATACAGTAGGTTCGTTATCGTTAACTTGGCAAGTAATATATGGGTACGCAGTCGCCCAATTATCGGGTCTTATAAAAGTTAATTCCATACGAGTATCTCCGCTAATTCAGCTTGAGTTAATTGTCTCACACCACCAGTATCTCTGAGGGCATCTAGTTCTTCACGTAACATATTTATATCGTTTATTTCGTGAGTATGAACACCCTCAGCTTTACTGTTCCATCTATTTACTTTATTGGTATCGAGATGGATATAACCATCATTTACATGAGAATTAAGAGCATTGATAGTTGCATAAGTTGCTTGTATTTCAGCGTTAGTGACTAAATTATTTAGTTTAGTACGATCGGAAGCTGACAAATGCACAATAGAGTCATTAGTATGCTCAGTAAAATCGAGTAAAGGCGCTTTACTATCCAACTTTAACTGAAGTGAATTGTGTATCGCTGCCACTAGTGTATCTAGTTTTGGTAGTTCATTCATGTACTATTCCTCCATATATAGGAACTGATTGTAATATCATTTGATAGAGACGATATAATATTGCAGTTCATATAAAGGGATGATTTGCTTATGAATACAAAGCGTAAATCCGTACAGGATAAGATATATAAAGTAATGAATCAGTTAGACCCTAGTGGTAAAAATAAGAAGATCTATGAAGATATGTTTACTAAGATGTCGGATAAAGATTTTGATGACTATATGAAACGTATACGTAGTGGCGAAGATGTTTTACACTTATACGCTGCCAACTTAGTAGATGATTTACCTGTAGCACATGTAACTAATGTAGCTAAAATCAATAACGTTAAAATATTTGAACGTATCCGTATGTATGATGTTGTTAATGATTGTTACTACTACACTCCGAAAGAGTATGCTGTATTACAACTACCTATACGTCGCATGGTGCAGTTCGCTGACCATAAGCTAACCATAGCGGAAGGCGATAGTAGAGTAGATATGCTTACAGGTCAGGTTGTTAAACCGGATAAAGGCGCAGGCCTATCCGAACCTGAATCACGTATTTTACATGGTTTTGGGTTTAAGAATACATTGAGAGAATTGAATAAATTCCGTGGTGGTGACTTAGTTGCATTCGCCGAATATAAACGAGAATTAGAAGAAACTGGTAGAACTATAGTGGATAGAGAAACCGGCACTAAAGTGCGTTCTGCTATAACTATAGATTTGTATTATAGTGGTATACATATCGAATCCAATGTATCTGGACTATAAAGGAGGAATATATGGCTAATGATGCAACCTCTTATAAATTAGCGTATAAAAATGCGGAAGCAGATTGGCACGCTGCACAGAAAGAGTGTAGAGATGCTGGAGCAGCGTGGGATAAAAACCCAACACCAGAAAATGCGCTTAGAGTAGAAAATTCTATTAAGGCTGCTGAAGCAGCTTCTCAGCGTTATGCAAATACTGGTAGAGAGTATCGAATTTATACTGATAGAAAAATGCTACCAGAGAGCATGGGCGATGATAAAATTAAAGAAGCAATCATGCAAGACCCATGGATTAAGAAACAAGACCAATTTGTAAATAAGATCAATGAGCGAACCAATTACCATAATGCTGAAGCACAGAGAGAGACGGGTGATCCTACTGTGAAGGTAGGTGAGACGATTAACATTAAATCTGTTGACGAGGTCTATAGTAAACAAACGGCAGAAGAGAATAAGTCAGGGAACTCAACGAATAAGTCAGAGAACTCATCATTTCTCAGTGGTCTGACAGCATCTATCTCCAATGCAGTATCTAATACTATCGATACGGTAAAAAACACAGCTGACAAAATGTCTGGAGTACTTAGTGACACCAAAGATAAGATCGCTAGTATGTTTAGTGGCGATTCTAAGAAAAAAGAAGAAACTGCTGCATTAGCCAACCCTAAGAAGCAGGGTAAGAAAGAAACTGCTACTAAAGTTGAGGAAGTCTCATCTGATCAACACAGTGCTATGCAGAAACCTGTTGCTGTTGTAAGTAAGCCTGTAACTGAAGTGACCACGAATACAAAGTCAGCTCCGATTGATCAGAAAAAGGAAGAACTCCCTAAAGATGGTCCATTAAGTAAAGTTGGTGAGAAAATAAAAGAAGCTACTGGTAAGGTAGCATCAATGACAGATGCAGTTAAAACAGTAACTAATGAAGTATCAAGTAATATAAAGAAAGCTACATCCGTGGTTAACGATGTAAAAGCAAAAATTACGGAATCGGTGAATAGTGTAAAATCTGTAGTATCTGAAACTGTAGGTACAGTAAAAAATACAGTAAAAGGTGCTATAGATACTGTTAAGACAGCAGCTAATGAAGTAGTAGGCACAGCTGCTGGTATAGTTAGTAGTGTTACCCAAGGTATAACATCATTTACTAACCCGATAGTAGGAACTATAACTGACACCATATCTGCTGGTAAAGCTCTTACTGATGAATTAGCAAGTTCATTACCTGGGCCATTAGGTAGGCTTGTTAATAATAAAAGTTCACAGTATTTTGCTAATCTCACTAGTAAAGTAGCTAACAGCAAATTAATGAAAGTTAATAATATTCTTACAAGTATAAATGGCTTAGCAACCTCAGATAAGCTAACTGATGCCGTTGGTACAGCACTACTAGCACAACTAGGTAAGAAGTATGCCAAGATAACTGATGCAGCCGGTTTATCATTATCACATTTATTCGGCGATAATGATAAAGATATCATTGATAAATACTACGAGCAGTTAGTTAAGTTTTGTCCAGGTATCGAAATAAAATCAAATGGTACTGTGAATTTTGATTTGAATAAATCTTTATTTGATAGTTTATTATCGCTTCTATCTAGTTCAGGAGCATCTGCGTTGCTCGGTCAATTACTTAATTGTAATGCATCAACTAAGCTCTACTATGATTCATCATCTATAGAAGTACTTAAAGCAGCTGCAGAAGACGCTAGAAAACGCGGTGATGTGGATACATACTACACTATATTAGGTAAGATAGGTAAAGAAAACTTACCTAACACCAAACAGGATATAGTAGTACTAAATGCTAATACAACCACAGAACAAGCTAAAGAGAACGGTACACTATTAGCATATCAGGACGTATGTGATCATGCGGGTATAACAATGAGTGATTTACTGAAAACTGATACAGATAATTCTATATTGGGTTTGCCTAAATATAGGGAGATGGCCGGAACGTCATCTACATTTAGTGGGCCAAGTACTCAGTTATTCTGTGCAAATAACACCTATATCGCAGATGCAGCTATAGGGTCAGATACTAGAAAATTAATTCAAGCATCGATATATATGAACAGATAGAAACATACGTACACTAGGCAGCACAATGCTGCCTAGTGTACTATGCTTATTTCAACAATGCTGAATATATATATTATTAAAATGGAACAGCGTCGTGCTGTTATAAACTCTCATTTTTTACAGGATAAAATAATGAATAAACAACTTAAGAAGATACCTTCACAGAGGTATTTAACATTAGAATCTGCATGCGCATATACGGGGGTTCAGTTATGCAACTGTACCGGTAGGACTATTTACGCCATGGATGCCGATGGTAATATTCGTTGCTTACCATATACTCGCAATTATTATTTTGACGATAACTCCCCAATGATTCTTGAACGTGTCGATACCCGTTACAGAAACGAACCTGTATCTGGTGTCAACAGGTACAACATTGGCGATGCTGCAGGTAGAGTAGATGACGTTTACATCACTAATCTCAGTTCACTTTATACAACAGGTAACATACCAACTGCTGTGTATTTAAAGTATGCTAATGTAGCTGTATCACTTGTTAATAATCCAGAATTACTTAAGAGTGTACATCCAGCATTCCACAATGCCACTATGAATGAATTAAACCGTACACCAGCTGATGTTTTAACTAAGGTAAAGGTAAACCTCTACGATACAACTATAAATGATGCATATGTTGCTAGCAATGCTGGTATTTCTGCAGTAGCAGTTACTCACAATGTAGCTGAACCAGAGGGCATCTCTATATATGTCAGAAGACCACAGGGTAAATGGAATCGTTATTACAAGTTTTTACATGAGATTCCTGATATTAATTGCGAAGAAATGGCATATAAAGTAACAGGTTTAGTGATTGGTATTTCTGCTGAAAAAGTAAGTGCTAAATTTAGAGAACTCAACGAAGCAAAAGACAATGAGCTCGATGTACTTAGACGTAAGCTTGAAAATACTAATAAAGAACTGGAGTTGATTAAGAAGGATAATAGTGTGCTTAAGACACAGCTTAATACAATAATCAACGAAAAGAAAGAAATAGCTGAAATTGAAATGATTAATATGAAGAAAAACATAGCTAATGCTGAATATGAGAAAGCAAAAGCTAGTATTGAAGCCGATATGGAAATGCTTCCGCTGAAGAATGATAGAGAGAATCAGCGTGCTGAATATGATCTCGCTGTTGCACAAACAAAGCTGGAAGCGAATATGGTTGATAAACGTGCAGCCGCATGGAAATCAACTGCTATCGTCGCAGCTTCGGCCGCAACGATAGGTGCATTAGCAACCAAAGTTATGTCGACTAGTGCCGCAGGTGTTGCAGCATCAGCTGCATCGTCTACACCTGTAGGTGCAGCGGTGGCAGCAACGGCTCTGGTCGCTCTGCTCGCATATAAATGTGCGAATGGAGGTAGCGATGGTGTCGCTAAGTTGCTAAAGGGGACTTACTCGGGACTAAAATCTTGTGGTAAGAAAATCGTAGACAAAGTTGGGTCAGCTGCCAAATATGGAGGTAAAGTACTACGTAAAACGGCTGATACTATAAAATCTGCGGGCAGAGCTGCGTGGGATACTACGAAATCCGCATGTCGGAAAGTAGTTGATACAGTGTCCGATATAGGTAGCTCTATGTTCGAGGGTATAAAATCGGTCGGTAGCTCGTGTGCAGGCCTATTTGGATTCTGACCCACAACATCTGCCTCACTGTTTAAATATATAATTTGTTAGTGTATATTGTGTACCACTTAATAATATATTTAGCGTAGTGTGGCATTAAGGAGTTGAAATTGGGTTGGAACAAAATCGTGGGTGAAGTGGCAAAACGCTTACCAGACTTCAACGATGAACTGCTAGTAGGGTACAAGAAACGTAATATCAATAGTTGTCCTGATTATTTACGCGAAGTATTTGTAGCAGTAACAGATCATATAAACATGTCTGTACATGGTATTCATGTTGATTATGTTGGTTACGAAGTGTTAGGACCAGCAGAACAGGTTATGTATACCTCAGAACATGCTAGAACTAAGAAACAGTATAATATTAATGAAAGTTGTACTAGATTAGTCAAATATGATTTCAGAGTTACATCAGTAAATGATGCTGGTGCAACTGTTGTTGAAGATCAAAGCGTTAGATTATATCTGCCATATTGGGTGAATAATGGTGTCACTATCAATGGTAGACAATATTACTTCAAACACGTAATGAGTGACATAATTGTACGTGATTCAGACCATGTGATCATTAAGGTAATGCGGTCGCCTATACAGTGTTGGCGTGACACCGTAGTACAGCTTAAAGATATAAATGGTAAAGAATATCCTACAGCTATTGTCAGCATTCATGCGTACCATAGAGGTAAAGATGCATCACAGAAGGCACGTCATCCGCCGTTAGTGTTGTATTTCTTAGCCGAATTTGGTTTCGATGAAGCATTGAGAAGATTTGATGTTCTCGGTAAAGTTGAGTTAGTGTCTGAGCCGAGTGATGATCCAGATAGTGTAATGTTCGAAATAATCAAAGATTCTCTATATCTCCGGGTAGATAGATGCTTGCTTGATGATTTGTATGAAGCACGTGTCGTTGCGTCTATCTGGTGGATTTTAACCAGCTACAAAGAAGATACTATCCAGTACTATAGCCAAATAAAAGACCCTGTGTTGTATAAGTCTATACTTGGTAAAATTGTATATGGTAGGTCAACTACTTGTGGCTTAGCAGTTTCACATGCTGAAAAGCATCTCGAGTCTCTTAGAACGTATCTTGATGTACGTACTAAGAAAGAATTGGATCCTGATGGACGTTTGATGTTACATGACATTTATGATGTGTTGTTATATATGTTTGGTAGCATTGATATGTGGTTAGTGAATTATAGTCCTAATGATCTGTTCGAGAAACGTTTAGAGGGAATAAATAAGACTCTGTATTTCCTGTCATGTTCAATTTGGTCTAGAGTATATCAGAAGACTAACAAGAAACTTAATGCAAGTATGCTCTGTAAGTCAGTTCAGGTGGATCCGATGTCAATTAAAGACATTCATAGTGCAGAATGTGCGGATACACCTAAACAGTATAATGATAATCAGTTTTTAACTATATTAGTGGATAAGTTAAGACAATCTAAGCCGAGTGATGACGCGAAGCAGACTAAGAGTAGTAATAAAAATAATATTCAGGCACCTGAACATAAATTCCATCCGAGCTTTGTGGCAATAGAATCAGTACTTTCAATACCTAAATCTAATCCAGGTATTGCGGGTGACATAAATCCTTTTGTTCGCATTACTCCAGATGGTAGATTTGATAAAGAAGCTACTACGTGGTATAAAGAAATTGAGCCAATCAAGAAGTATTTATAAGCGTGTAGCGTAATCGTGTATTTTGACGGCGGATCAACGTTGACGCCGTCTTACGTTTTAAGAATAAGGAAAATGTGTAGATGGGTTTCACAACATTAAACTCAAATAACGGTAATTTTACCGGGCGTATGCCACAGCAACCAGTTCAGCAGAATAATGCAACTAACTGGGTCGTTACTAATAGTAATAAATTAGCTAGTATATTACAAAATGTGATCGGTTCACGTGTACAGCGATTTGAACTTAGTCATAATGCTGCACAGCAGTGTGGTGCACAGATACGTAGCCAGATTATGAATGGCATGTATAGTACTAGATTGTTTAACATGTTTGGTAACAATCCAGCCAATGATAATCAGTTGTATAGTTTTGCGGATCTGATAGTTAATGAATGGATTGAGATGCAGACAAGATCAGGCGCTAATGTTAGAGGTAATCCTAATATGTATCAGCAACCAGTTAATCAATACGGTCAACCTGTATATCAACAGCCAGTAAACCAGTTCGGTCAACCAGTTAATCAATATGGTCAACCCGTGTATAATCAACCTGTTAATCAATTTGGCCAGCCTATATACAATCAGCCAGTAAACCAGTTTGGTCAACCTGTGTATAACCAACCAGTTAATCAGTTCAACCAACCACAATTTAATCAGTTTAATCAGCCGACATTTAACCAGTTCAGGCAGAGACCTGCTAACCAGTTTGGACAGCCTGTACAGCAGAGAGTTAATCAGTTCGGTCAGCCGGTTAACCAGTTTGGTCAACCTGTGTATAATCAACCTGTTAATCAATATGGTCAGCCAGTTAATCAATTTGGTCAACCAATTAATGGTGCGGTGCCATCAAACAATCAGTTTAGACAGCCTGCATATCAGCAACCGAATGTACAGGGAGGCAGTAACACGCTTGATGAATTGTATAACTCAGGTGCGCAGGTAACTAATGGTGGTATGAGACAGTCCGCACCTGTGCAGAATGTTTCATCAACTCGTGTACATTCACAGCCACCACATGTAGCTACATGTACTAATGGTGCTCAAACAGTTCCTCCGGCACAACCTGTTAGTCAGCCACAGCAGACGGAAAGCACTCAGCCAGCAACTAAGATCGATAAAGAGGCTATGCTCAATCTAGCTAACGCTACTACATTTGACGATTGTACTAAGGAAGAAATTGAGGAAATGTATCCTGATGATGATGCACATTTCCGCGATAAGTACCTTAAGATAATTAAGGTTATGACTACTGAGTATATCAAGCATGTATACGGTATAGGTGTAGCTCCAGATCTCCAGAAAGAAACAGTTAGCACTCATGTTGTTGAGTTAGCGGATGAGCCATGTGTAAATGATAATCAGGCAATTCGCAAAGTGTTAGCTGATAACAAGAAGCATGATGATTCTAAGCCATTCTCATACAAGATTCATTATAACAAGCAGGTTGTTCTGGATGTTCCATATGACATCGGTGTTAAGGCACATAACGATCTTGCTGCAGTATGGAAGCAGTACCTTGATGGATCTGATCCAATGGGTTCTATGTATGAAATTTATGAAACTAGACCGTTTGATGTAGCTAAGTCAATACTTAAGAAATTTAAGTTTGCACCTAAGCAGTATCAGAAGGCAGTTGAGCCTATCATTCTTAAGAGCTATAACGATGTAATGAACACCGCTGGCTTATTTAAGACTGCAACAGGTTATCAGGGTATGAATGAAGCTAAGTCTATTGATGACATTTATGCTGCTATTGATATAGCTGATACGACTAAGTATGGTGATATTAAACGCTGTGAGTACTATATTGACGTAGTACGTAATGCTATTAACAACTCTCTGTTCGCTATGTATGCTCCTACTACTCTCAAGAAGTACCTTGACTACAAGGATCCTGCAGATAGAGCTGCTGCGTTAGCTAACCCAGCTATCGGTGTGACCGTTAACTATACAACTGATAGAGGTCTTGCTCACACTCATACGTTAGACAATAAGCTGACTGATAAGGATTGTGAAAGATTAGTTAACAATGAATTACGTAAGCACTTTGTTATTGTGATGCGTAAGAGTGTAGTATATACAAATGTAGATGCTCCATTTGTTGCTAAGCCTAAGGCTGTAGATTTCCGTGCTCAGAAATTGGACATCTTCAACGGTGCTACTAAGTTGTTCATAAATCAGACAATACCTGCTACTATTGGACATACTGTACCAAATGTTGTATTTGCAAATGATCAGACAACTATGGCACTTCCATGGGTATTTACACAGAACGCAACCGGACAGCAATTAGCTAGACGTGTTATAGCTTAATAGCTTAATATATGAAATAAGGCAGTCATAGGAATTGATCCTATGGCTGTTTTTATTTTTGGTGGAGAGGAGTAATAACCATGTTGCCTATACGGTATATGTCGGAGATAGAAACATATCGACCCTATATTGACTACAACACTAAGAATGAAAGCTTCATCCGTATGTCTATACTACTGAAACGTATGGGTGTTAAGAATCATTATTTTTTTCTAGTGCTATATGACAAATCGTTACTAAATGTAGATCCTCATAGTAAAGATCTAACCACAGAACAACGCTTAAGAATAGCATACGAGTGTAAGATAAATTTCTGGTATTTCATT
>Ga0326511_10003522_pt1 | contig 12611 bp, 11 predicted proteins | sample 0_2496_0518_D_FD_203701 | JGI IMG/M metagenome (GOLD analysis project Ga0326511, IMG submission 203701) | Bovine rumen microbial communities from UC Davis, California, United States - 0_2496_0518 | ecosystem: Host-associated > Mammals > Digestive system > Stomach > Rumen | place: USA...
ATTGCAGCTTCACACAAAAATCTGTAATTTGTGGCATCTTCTTCGGTAAGTCCGGAGATCTTTGTAAAAATAAGAAGTATTTCTTCTATATCCATTTTAAGCTCTCCTGATTAATATGTAAGAACCTTAACAGCATCAGGAAACAGCTTTGCAAAACCTGTGATACAGCTGATAGAAGCTCTTTCAAGCTGTCTGTCGATAAGCTTGTCATGGTCGGTGATAATATCTCCGGACTGTACCATTTCAAGAGCACAGTTTTTATCAAATGCAATAAGCTTTGAGCCGGAAATATCAGGAACATGATAAAGCTTTGCACCGAGAGGAGTTATCATTTTTCCTGTACCGTGGAAATTCTGACCCGCCTGAGCATCCTTCATTTCTGTCATAGAGAGAAGTTTTGTCATGCCAACGGTGGGAGCGAGCATTGTATTTAGTGAATACGGGGAAAGAGCAGACCAAAGGCTCACAAGATCATCGTATGAAACAGTACCCTGTGTTTCTGTCTGTATTATACCTGCCGCATTACTGTTTCCATCACCGTTTATAAGCACATCCACAGCATCAGAAAGCTGCTGACGTGCGATATATGCACCGATCTGACGAAGTGTGACAGTAAAGAGGTCAAGCTTCTGAAATTTGACTGCTTCATAGGATGCAACAAGCATTCTTCCTCTTTTCTGAAGCTTAACAAGGTTTTCACCTGTTTTGATGGTAGTCTGGGGAAGTGCTGTACCCTCAAGTGCAGGTTTAAGCTTCTTGTCATCTTCTGTAGGAACGGAAACAACAGAACGGTAATCTATACCGTCAATTACAGTTTTTGTTGCCACAATGTCGGAAAGAATATCTGCTCTTTCCATACCTTGTCTTACTGCTCTGGATACATATTCGGGGAAAAGTGCCGCACTGTCTGAAGTCTGGAAAAACTTCTGAACACTGTCCGAATTAGCTCCGCTCACCTTTATATCGTATCTTTTGAGCTGACGCTGAAATGCATCAAGACTTTCAAGAGGAGTACCCTTATATTCTGCTGACGGATCAAGTTCCTCAAGAATAGTGCTGAAAGATTTTGCCGAATTGCCGTACATTCCTTTTTCAAGCTTAATATTGTCAAAATAAGCCATTGTTTTTTACCTCCTTATGATCAAAGCATGATACCCGCTGTTTTTGCGGTTGTGTCTACATCTATAACAAGAAATTCTCTGCCGTTAGTGCTGTCAGCGGTGATTTTTCCGCTGCCTGCCGAGATCTTTGAAAAACCGACAGACGGTGCATTTGTATAGGGAACTACCGCATAGCCCCTGAGCTGAACTGCCGCATAACCGTTTCTTACACTCTTGCATATACCGCAGAATGCACCGCTTGCAGCACTTACTTTGCCGTTTGCCGTTATCATAACAGGAGCACCGACTGTAATAGTACCCTGTGCTTCAAAAGTTACTGTATTTTCGTTGAATCCGTTAAATGATACGTTCATGTTATTTCCTCCTTAAATTCCTTTAAAAGCATTATAATCATTATTTGTTCTGACAGCCGAAGAAAGCTGAGGCTTAGAGGGAACAGTTCCCTCTGCTCTTTTGGCAAGTGCATTGCAAAGCTCCTCAAGCTGAAAAGCATTCATTTTATGTATGATAACTTCCAGAGTATCATGTCTTAGCTCTGGCAGTGCTATTGCGGCAAATTTGTTTATATCTGCTTCAAGCCTTCTCCTGTAGGCTTCACCGTCTGCCGCCTTTTCTTTGAGTGAACGGAATCTGTCCGCAAGAACATTAAGTTCATCAGCGGAAAAACTTTGATTCGTACCGCTGAAAAGTTTCTGTTCAATATCCAATTTTGTATCCCCTTTTTTATAAGATTTGATAACACCTGCCGACCTTTGTGCAGGAACGGCAACAAATGACCATTCATAAGCATCAGTCGGCTGTGTTAGTGTCATATAACACATTTTTCCGTCATAATATCTGCCTCTTATATGCTCACAGTTCACACTTTCATTGCCGCATATCGAGCATATACGCTTTTTAACGGAACAACCCACACTTACTTCTTTTTTTATACCGCTGTCCAGCTCCGTAATAAAATTACTGTTAGCCTGTGTTCTGGGCATATATGCTCTTGCGGTAAGACATTTGTAAGGTTTACCGTCAGAAGTAAATTTATCGTTTGAAATTTCCGTCCTGCAGGAAAAAATACGTGCAGTCTGATTTTCGCTTTTCGGGTCATGATCCATAACACCTGTAACACCGACAAAAAGTTCTGCCATTTTATCAAGTGCCTCAGATGAAAATCTTTCAAAATCCCTGTCTATTTCGTTATCGCAAAGGACAACGGAAAAAGCATATATTTCTTCTTCTTTCAAAGGACGGCGTGTATACTTATTGATAAGTTCAAGTTCACCGTCTTTGAGATTTTTTACGGTTTCATTCAATATTATCATCCTCCTTTTTTTCGAGTCGTTTTTCTATTTCTTCCGCCCTTGCATTATAAAGCCTTGCTTTTGCAAGTTCGGTTTCATCCTGAAGATTTATATTTTCCCATATAATTTCCATATGGTCATCAAAACCTCTTTGTCTTAGATATACCGCACAAATTTTGCGTATAACAGTGTTTAAAACCTTTCTGTAATACTCAAGTTCGCTTGTAAGCATATCAGCCTGCTGAGAGGACATTCTTTCAGTAGTTGACCATGTAAGCCCGAGCAGAAAAGGAGGCAAAGAAAGCTTTGCGATTATCTGCTCCATTATCTGTCTGACAGGTATCTGACTGTCGGGAATAATATTATCCGCACCGATAGCCTTTATGCTCACATCTCCCACAGAAACAAAGTCCCTCACCTCACGGCTTTTCATTGCCTTGCTCCATTCGGAAGCTATCTGTACAGCTCTTTCCTTGGTATAATTTCTGTCATTTTCAGACGGCTTATATGTAACCGCAAAACGCACATTTCCTATTCTGTCCCAGTTTGTACCCAAAGCATTGAATATTTTAAGAAGTATATCACTTACAAAGGGCAGACCTTTAAGAATTGATGTGCCGTAAATTTTTCCGGGTTCAGGCATAACAGCACTGCAGAGAATAAGCTCAGGATGTTTTACGGGTCTTTTTGTGCCGTATTGGTCTATGACACTTATTCTTACATCGAGGGGATTTTCACCGCAGCTGAGATCAACGTCATCAAGAGAACTGTTGTAAAGAGCAGCTATACCGCCGTCATATCCCATTACGATCTCGCCCACAGCCGTACCATATGTAAGAAGCTGTTCAAGGTATATGGAAAGAAAACTGTCTATACCGTTTGAAATACCATTGACCTTAACATTTTTCATAAAATCATCGAGTTCTGACTGAGCATTTTTTGAACAGTAAACTTTAAACCCTCCTACAAGACGCACGGTTTTATATATAGCGGCATCTATAACGGGTATAGCTTCTCTTAGCGAACGATAAAGACTTTTCTCAAATGAAGGCAGTCGGCAATTCATTATAAGACCGAATGGTGTGCTGTCACTTCTTCCCGAAGCAGTCTGAACAGCAGGAGTATTATCATTTTTATTTCTTCCGAACCATTTCAAATAATTCACCTCCTTATTTCAGCGTTCCATAGCGAATGCAAAAATACCGTCATCGCTGTTGTCGTTAAGATAAGTTGCAACAAAATATCTCAGATCATCCATAGCATGATCGTTTTCTTTTATCGGAGCATCCTTACCGCTGCTTTCCCATCGGTAAAGACCAAATTCACGCACACAATCACTGCAGCATCGGCATATTCTTATATCACCCTGTTTAAGAGCGGTACTTACCTGTCTTATGCCGTCTATAACATTGTTTTTTGCCGGCTCGGTACGGAATTTCCCATGACGCTTTATTACTTCAATAAAGCTTGCTGCAGACGGGTCAACTATAATACGTGAAATATTCCTGTCACCTGCAAGATCACATAAGCCTTCATAATGTTCTTCATCAGTACGGGAACAGCCCTCACGGCGTGAACTGTAATAATACTCGTCTATTCTGTACCATACCCCTCCGAAAAGCCCCCATAATCCGAAAGAAGAAGGATTTACTGTACCGTAATCACATGATATGACATAATCATCAAATTCTACGTCAGGTACATCAAAAAACATATTGTCATCAGACATAAACGGATACACAAGACCCTCTGCCGCCACCCACTTGCCTAAAACATAACGCTGATAAAAACTGCCCGAATAAAATTTACGGTAACGTGCGAGCATCGAGGGGGAAAGTGAGGGATTGTCCTCCATTTCAAAATGAAGATAGAAAATATGTTTTTCTTCCGCCTTTTTTATCCATTCGGTATTGAACCAATGCTGAGGATATTCAGGGTTACAGTTGAACCATAATTTTGACCCCTCGACTGAGCATCGTGCGACAGCCTGTTCAACAAATGAACGTGGCATAAGAGCAACTTCATCAAAAAGCACACCGCAAAGTGTAACACCCTGAATAAGAGCAGAGGAGCTTTCATCACGACCACCGAAAAGATAAAAAATATTTTTATTTCCGTTGAAAGACACTTCAAAAATATTTGAAGAAAGTCTGTCATGGATTTCAAAGCCTATATCTCTGAGAGCCGAAAGCAGAGGCGTAACGAGATTTCTTTTTACAGAACGGATAGTTTTGCCGCATAAAGCAAATGCACAACCACTGAAGCTGAGCATCGCCCATGAAATGAATGAAACACTCATACAAAGAGTTTTTCCGCTTCTGACAGCACCATCACATATAATACCGTCATAATCATGTTTACCGTCACACCACCATCTCAAAGCCATAAGCTGCTTTTCCGAAAAGGCAATATACCCCACCCCTGCACCTCCTTACAGACGAATTATGCATTATCATCACCATCCTGTACATTTTCTTTAATCCTGCTTATGCCTCCTACCAAAGCCGAATAAAATTCTGACACATTATTTTTCTTTGTATCATCGGAACATTCAAGCTTTTCAAGAGCCTTGATTCTGTCGAAAAATTTTATTTCCAAAGCACCGTCTTTAGGTCTTTTGATTTCGGCAACATTGAAAAGGTCATATGCATTGAAATTCCCGTCCGGTATATCATTTTCAAACATAAGCTTTACCGCATCTGAAATACTTCCGAAAGCAAGTCTTTCATAGCCTGCCCTTGCTTTTCTGCGGCAGCTTTCAGTACGTGCATCATAGATCTTTCTTATCATTTCGTTTATATCATCACGCATAATAAGAGATGACGCTGCCTTTTCAGGCTGACGAAAACCGGCAAGCAAAGCCGCCTCCTTATAATTTCCGCTGTTTACATAATAGCTGCAAAAAAGCTTTTCTCTTGCGGTAAGACTATCATGTTTTTTATTCAAACCTTCACCCCCTTTCATCAGTCCCTTGAGCAAAACAGAAATTATACCTCAAAAGGTAAACAGAAATAAAAAAACAGATTTTTCTTTGGAAATGTTACAGTCAATTGAAAAAAACATAAAAATGTGGTATTATTTGATTTGTAATTCTAAAATCAATGAAAGGATATGATACAATGGCAAAAAAGAAAAAGAGAAAAAGCACACCAAAAAAATCACCTGTAAAACAAACACCTGCAAAAACAAAAAAGGAAAGTGTTGTAAAACCCGGCTTTATAATCGGAGCAGTTATTGCAGCAGTAGTGATAACGGCAATCATCATTGCAGCAGCAGTGAGCAACAAAAATAATGACGATACAGACAAAACGTCCTCACAAGCCTCCGCAACATCATCCACATCTTCAGAAGTCTCAATAGATGCGGAAAAAACGTATTATGCAGATATTGATGTAAAGGATTACGGACTTATTACTATTGAACTGAAACCAAATGTCGCTCCTGTTACTGTTCAGAATTTTGTAGATTTAGCAAATTCGGGATTTTATGACGGTCTTACATTCCACAGGATAATGGAAGGTTTTATGATGCAAGGCGGAGATCCTGACGGAAACGGCACAGGAGGATCCGGCAAAACTATCGTAGGGGAATTTTCCCAGAACGGTTACGAAAACACTCTTTCCCATGTAAGAGGCACAGTATCAATGGCAAGAAGTTCGGGAAATTTTGACAGTGCAAGTTCCCAGTTTTTTATAGTTCATAAAGATTCAACATTTCTTGACGGAAGTTATGCGGCATTTGGCACAGTAACGTCAGGTATGGAAATAGTTGATAAAATATGCACAGATGCAAAGCCTACTGACAATAACGGAACTATCAAACCCGAAGAACAGCCAATCATAAATTCAATAAAAATACGCAATGCCTGAAAATGAAAACAGCTTACTGCAAAAAATTTAAAGTAAGCTGTTTTTTTGTATTGAATTTTATTTTTAAAGTGATAAAATATAGTTGCAGATCTCAAACGAGGTCATTATAATATCACTTTTTGTATTTGAAAGAAGGTAGATTTTATGGATCTTCAGAAATTCACTCAAAAAAGTATGGAGGCTCTCAAGAATGCACAGGGAATCTCAGCTGAATACGGAAATCAGCAGATAAGACAGGAGCATCTTCTTCTTGCCCTTATGCAGCAGCCGGACGGACTTATATCCGAACTTATAAAAAAGCTTGGTGCTTCCCGTGAAAGCATTTCATCTGAACTTGAAAGAGAAGTGGATAAACTTCCCAAGGTAAGCGGCAGCGGTGTGGATCCCTCAAGGATCTACATTTCAAAAGAAACCGATGATGCATTTTCAGAAGCAGAACGTCAGGCGGAAAATATGAAGGATGAATATATTTCCGTTGAGCATATCATGCTGGGAATTCTTATGAAGCCGCAGAATAATATAAAACGTATACTTGATAATGCAAACATCACCATTCCTGCATTCCTCAATGCTTTAAAGGAAGTAAGAGGAAATCAGAGAGTAACAACCGATACTCCGGAGGATACCTATGATGTTCTGAAAAAGTATGGTCAGGATCTTGTAGAGCTTGCACGTCAGCAAAAACTTGACCCTGTTATAGGCAGAGATGAAGAGATAAGAAATGTTATCCGCATACTTTCCCGTAAAACCAAAAACAACCCTTGCCTTATCGGTGAACCTGGTGTAGGTAAGACTGCCATAGCTGAGGGACTTGCACTTCGTATCGTAAAGGGAGATGTACCCGATAATCTTAAAAACCGCCGCTTGTTCTCACTTGATATGGGGGCACTTATTGCCGGTGCAAAATTCAGAGGAGAATTTGAGGAAAGACTTAAAGCAGTTCTTAATGAAGTAAAAAAGAGCGATGGAAATATCATACTTTTCATTGATGAACTTCATACAATAGTTGGTGCAGGAAAATCAGACGGTGCAATGGATGCCGGAAACCTGTTAAAGCCTATGCTTGCAAGAGGTGAACTGCATTGTGTAGGTGCTACCACGCTCAACGAATACCGTATGTATATCGAAAAAGACCCAGCACTTGAGAGACGTTTCCAGCCTGTACTTGTAGCCGAACCGACAGTTGAAGACTGTATTTCAATAATGCGTGGACTGAAAGAGCGTTACGAAGTATATCACGGTGTAAAAATTCAGGATCAGGCACTTATTGCCGCAACGGTTCTTTCACATCGTTATATTTCAGACCGTTTCCTTCCTGATAAGGCTATTGACCTTGTGGATGAAGCCTGTGCACTTATAAAGACCGAGATGAACAGTATGCCTATCGAAATGGATACAATATCCCATAAGATAATGCAGCTTGAAATCGAGGAAGCAGCACTCACCAAGGAAACAGATAAGCTTTCACAGGAACATCTTTCACAGATACGTGAGGAACTCGCAAATCACCGTGAAGAATTCAACTCCATGAAGGCAAAATGGGAAAACGAAAAACAGGGTATCGAAAAGGTACAAAAACTCCGTGAAGAGATCGAACATACAAATGCGTTAATAGAAAAAGCACAGAATGAGTATGACCTTGCAAAAGCAGCAGAACTCAAATACGGCAAACTTCCTCCCCTGCAAAAAGAGCTTGCAGAAGAAGAAAAAAAAGCCGAAAACAGCAAGAATACACTTCTTCGTGACAGGGTAACAGAGGAAGAAATTGCCCGTATAGTAGCAAGATGGACAGGGATACCTGTTTCAAAGCTTATGGAGGGAGAAAGAGAAAAACTTCTTCACCTTGATGACACTATCCATAAGAGAGTTATTGGTCAGGATGAAGCTGTAGAAAAGGTATGTAACGCTATACTCAGATCACGTGCAGGAATACAGGATCCCAAACGTCCTATCGGTTCATTCCTTTTCTTAGGCCCTACAGGTGTAGGTAAAACAGAGCTTGCCAAAGCACTTGCACAGGCATTGTTTGATGACGAGCATAATATGATAAGACTTGATATGAGTGAATATATGGAAAAACATTCCGTATCCCGTCTTATCGGAGCACCTCCCGGATATGTAGGCTATGACGAAGGCGGTCAGCTTACAGAGGCAGTACGCCGCAAACCGTATGCTGTAATACTGTTTGACGAGGTGGAAAAGGCACATCCTGATGTATTCAATGTACTGCTTCAGGTACTTGATGACGGACGTGTTACGGACAGTCAGGGCAGAACTGTCGATTTCAAGAATACAATTATTATTCTTACTTCAAACCTCGGTTCAGACCTTATACTTGACGGTATAGACGAAAAGGGAGAAATAAGCGAAACAGCAAGAAAAGCTGTAACAAATATTCTCAAACGTTCCTTCCGTCCGGAATTTCTGAACAGACTTGATGAAACTGTATTTTATAAACCTCTTACAAAGGAAAATATTTTCGGTATTGTTGATCTGCTTATCGCATCACTTGACAAACGTCTTGAGGACAAACAGTTAGATCTTTGTGTAACAGAGGCAGCAAAGAATTATATTGTCGATAACGGATATGACCCGATATACGGAGCAAGACCTCTCAAGAGATTTTTGCAGTCAAAGGTTGAAACACTTCTTGCAAGAAAACTTATTGCAGAGGATATTGAACCCGGCACAACACTTACAATAGACCTTGAGGATAACGAGCTTGTCATCAAATAAATAATAAAAGCTGTGAGGACAACCAAAACCTCACAGCTTTTTTGTTTGCTTATAGCATTATAGTATTTTATTTTTTCAGTGGAATTCAACCTTATTTCACACCCTGAGTTTCCACTTTTCAACATTCGAATGTTGAAAAGGTTGAAAACTCTGTTGTTCAAGCCGATACTTTTAAACTTTTAAATGTTGATAATTCAGCTTTTATCAACATTTAAAAACAGGATAACAAAATTTTCGATTTGTCAATAGTATTATTATAATCTATCAGGTCTGAGGTTTCACCTTATCCGAGAACAGAAGTACAAGGTCGTCATGCTCTGCATAACCGTCTTCTGTAAGACCGTTTTGTTTTTCAAAAGCCTTGAATGCCTCCGCAGTCTTTTCTCCGAAGAAATCCGTTGTACCGTCTTCAAATTTTCCGAAACCGAGTTCTTTAAGACGATTCTGTATTTTAAGCACATCATCACCCATTTCACCCTGACCGTAAGCCAGACCGTCAGTTATTTCAAGTGATGTATCAGCTTTTACCTTTGAAACTTCCTGTTTACTCTCCTGCTTGCTTTCTTGTTTACTTTCCTGTTTGCTCTCCTGTTTACTCTCTTGTTTGCTCTCCTGTTTACTCTCTTGTTTGCTCTCCTGCTCACTTTCCTGTTTACTCTCTTGTTTGCTCTCCTGTACACTCTCTTGTTTGCTCTCCTGCTCACTTTCCTGTACACTTTCCTGCTTTGAAGTATCAGACTTTTCTCCATCCTTAACTTCAGGATAAACAGTTTCTATTATGAACGAAAGCACCTCTGTCATTGTTTCTCCCTGTCTTTTGAAAACATTTTCATCTATTTCATAGACGTTTCCGTTTTTGACAGCATCAACAGCCTGAAATTCTTTTTCGGCAAGAATTGAAGCCTTTACTCCTACAGGACAGAATATGAACTTAGGATTATCACGTCTTACAGCATTAAGAACATCTTCGTTACTCATAAAATCCGAGCAGATATTGATCATGTTGGCATATTCAAAAAGTCTTCCACAGAAACTGCTCTCTGTTGCGGCATTACCTTTGGTGTCATAAAGATAACAACCTGTTACAGGAATATCTCTTTTCGGTACAATTCTTTGAAGGTCTGAAAGAGTTATAAGCAGATTTGAAGCTTTTTTCTCGCCCTTTTTCTTACCTGTTTCATTACCGTCCATAAGAGTACCCAGACTTTCATAGAGGATTTTGAGATCATCACCCGTCTGTGCGGTTATCATATTTAGAACTATGTAATTATCTTCTGTAAGAGTTGATACAGATAAATTTGTCACAGTGCTGTCGATAAGTATAAGGTCGGGAGATGCGTCTTCTATTTTCTGCACACTCGGAGAGTTTTTTGAGCCTACTGTAGGAACATCCGAAAGCTCCTGCTGTGTACATTCCTCTGACCTTGCCTTTATAAGATTTGCATAACCGCATGAAATAAGTATATCTGCTACAGAATCACTGAGGCATACAATACGCTGCGGTCTTTCATTAAGTGTGTAGCCCGCTACTTTTACAGGATATTCACCGTCTGACATGACCGAACAAGCCGATATTGAAAGACACATTGCAGCAGCCAGAACAGCCGAAATAAATTTTTTCATAATAATATTGCTCCTTTTTCCTTTTGATCCTTAATCTATTTTAATAAGTCCTGCTTTAACAGCAGCAATAAACTGTCTTGCACATCTCGGTGAACGTCCACCTCGCTCCAAAGCCCACTTTTCAGCAGATGCAGCGAGACGTTTTTCATATTCCTCGTCATTTATATCATCAGCAAGACTGAAAACGATTTTTAGATATTCATTCTTATCAGGTTTACCGAAATTAATGCTGAGTCCGAAACGGTCTGAAAGAGAAAGTGTTTCCTGCATTGAATCATTTCTATGCAGATCATCACCATCTCTGTCAGAAAAACTTTCCTTTATAAGATGTCTGCGGTTTGAGGTGGCATATATAAGGGTATTATCGGGTCTTGCAGCAAGACCTCCCTCAAGGACAGCTTTTAGTTGTGCATAACTTTTATCCTCACCGCTGAACGAAAGATCATCAATAAAAATAATGAATTTCAGCGGAAGTCCTGCTATCTTGTCAACAAGTATCGGAAACTCCCCAAGCCTGTCCTTCGGCATCTCAACCATACGGAGACCATCTTTATAATAGCTGTTGAGTATAGCCTTTACAGTAGAGGATTTACCCGTACCTCTGTCACCGTAAAGCAGACAGTTATTGCAAGTAACACCGTTTATAAATGCTGTAGTATTATCAACTACCTGTTTTCTCTGATATTCATATCCCTTAAGCTCCGAAAGAGAAACCGTATCGGGAAAAACAACAGGCTCAATACTTCCTCCACGCCAGATAAATGCCCTGTAACGTGCAAACATACCGCATCCGTGATGTTTATAATAATCAGCAAGAAGTGATGCTGCCTTTTCTTCATTTCTGAACTGTTCCACAGGCTCACCGACTTCCCATTTCGGAAGGCTAAGTGCCACACTTCCAAGACTTGCCTTGTTCACATAATCACTTATTATATCGATAGGTCTTATCCGGCTTATCTTATTTATAGCGGATATATCCCTGTTCACTGCATCAACGGTAAGTTTTTTTAGTTCATCAGCCTTGCCTGCCGCACACATTCTTGAAAAAGCGTTTTCATCAAAAAGTGCTGCCTCAGTCAGACATTTTGCAAGCGAATCGGCATATCCTCTGTCACTTAGCAAAGCAACAAATTCACCCCATGCTCTTAGGAAATCATGCACAGGTGCATCAACAGCACAAAGCAGTCTGTAATACGCACCGGGTACTGTACGCTTTATTATCCCCTTGTAAATCGAAAGTGAGGACATAAGCATAGCAGCTTCCTGAGTTTTACTTATCATCATTCATCATCCCTTTTGAAATACATACTTTATTTTACACTGAAATTCCGTATTAATCAATTTCAAGATTGTTACAATTAAGCTGTTAAGCATTATAAATGATTACAGACGGGTCATTATGTGCATAATAACAACATGAATACAAAAAATCTTATTTCCGAAAAGCTAAAAAATGTTGTCACACTTAGAATGACACTTATTTATATTATAAGTCTTATCATATTATTTATTTTGCTTTTATTTATAAACAGCACAATTATAATTCTGATTTTTTACATCGAAACCATATGTGCTTTTACAGCGATAAAAATAGTACCAAACATTTGTAAAAACTGTTCATGCAGGATCGAACAGGACGGAATTATAATAAAAAAAGATTTTATTTTTTCAAAGACATCATTTATCGGATTTGAAAATATTGAATATTGTATTATGATAATATTTCCGATAGATAAGTTATACGGACTTTGCAGTATTATAATACTGAGCGGAGGGTCACATGAAATAATTCACGGACTGACTGAAAAAAACGGTGAGCTTATCAGCAATGAAGTGAGGAAAGTATCATATGAAAATAAAGTTATATAAACGTGAGCATATAGCTGCCAAGATTAAAAAGCTGAGATTACCTACCGTAATATCAATATTTGCAATAGCTGAACAGATAATAATACACCCGTCAGATATTT
>Ga0326511_10003523_pt1 | contig 12609 bp, 24 predicted proteins | sample 0_2496_0518_D_FD_203701 | JGI IMG/M metagenome (GOLD analysis project Ga0326511, IMG submission 203701) | Bovine rumen microbial communities from UC Davis, California, United States - 0_2496_0518 | ecosystem: Host-associated > Mammals > Digestive system > Stomach > Rumen | place: USA...
TGCTTTAATTGCTCTTCCTTGCTTTTCTGCGTCTAATTTTCTTTTGTAAACTTTTCCTGTGGATCCATACTTATATCCACCTTTTACTTTTCTTACGGGCATTTTAACCTCCTATTCCTTGGTATAACCCAAATAATCCACCATATCAATTATGTTCGGGCGATCATGCATTTTTGAACACCGATCTATATCCATTTCGGGATCATTATCAATTACCTCCTGTCTGAACTTGCAGGAATAGCATGAATTACAACGAAACCAAGCAATTAATGCGGTATCTGATAATACATCAAGCCGTGTAATTTCGTGTTTTGGTTTTGCTATGTAAATTTTGTGTCCTTCATAAGGATTTTTCTTATTCATTAATTACCTCACTTTCCTTTATGCCCTCTAAAGTTACTGACTGTTGGAATTTCTCTGTGTTCTTTCGGGAATTTTCCATATTGATATTCATACCCGTTGTCCCTGCACCATTGCTCCATGTAATCATCAAATTCCCACCATAAACCAAGTTCACCCCTATTAAAAATTCGATCGTAATAAGTGTAAAATTCGGGGTAGTGGACCCTCACGTAATAAAGCACTGGTCCTTTATAATCACCGTTAAGCACAAGGTGTTCAATCCACACCGCGTCACACTTACCAGTTACCTCCTTAATGATCACGGGAATATCCGTAATTCCGGGAAAGATTGGAGATACAAAACACACTGTATGAATCCCTTTGTTGTATATTATTTCCAACGCTTTAATTCTCTCCTCAATTGTAGAGGCCCCGTCCATGTCTGATCTAAAACCCTCGTCAAGAGTGTTAATAGAAAATGCCACAGTTGCATCGAGTTCTTTTAGAAGTTCCCAATCTCTAAGCACTAAGTCAGACTTTGTTACTACTAGAACATTGGCCTCTGTTCCTCTTAACTCTTTAAGCAACGTCTGTGTTCTTAAAAATGTATGTTCTATTGTCTGGTATGGGTCTGTTGCTGAAGAAATGAAAATCTCCGCTCCTTTAAGCTTTGCTTTCTGCTTCTCCGTCAGAGGCTCCCAATACTTTACATCAATATACTCGCCCCATCTTTCTTGTTCGTGTCCTGTCCAATCCTTAAGATATTGAGCGTAACAATATACACAATTATGTTGACACCCTGCATAGGGGCTTGCTGTATATCCATGATGAACAGGTGATTTAGTGAGTATCGATTTTACCCGCTTTTCGTTAATCTTCATCGACTTCACCTGTGGACACTCTATATTCAATCTCTGCCCCGCAGTTAGTACAATGACAGATGTGAACTACACCCTCACCCTCGTACCCGAAATCTGAGAAATCAAAATCCGCGTCCCAGATCACCGATTTTGTACAACAATGGAAACATTCGTACATTCTTTTTCCACCCTCCTCTTTGTAATCTCCAGGTATTCTGGGTTCAAGTCAATCCCAATATAGTTCCTTTTGTTCTGCGCGGCAACAATTCCCGTAGTCCCGCTTCCGTTGAACGGGTCGAGTACCCAACCACCTTCTGGGCAACCTGCAAGAATGCACGGTTCAATTAGCTCCTTAGGAAACACCGCAAAGTGAGCTTCTTTAACCGTTGAACATACTGACACATTCCATACATCACGTTTATTGCGCGTTGGTATGCCGTCTTTAAAATTCCATCTTTCGTGACCACCCCTTACCATAGACTGTTCGTGCACCCCATCTGGGAGACCCATATTTTCTCTTTTGGGGCTACCATCGTGTATAGTCTTCTTCCTGCCATCGTAACCGGATGCAGGTTCCTGCATAGCTTCATGGTCGAACCAATACTTCTTATTCTTAGTAAGCATGAAAATGTATTCATGTGATCTTGTACACCTGTCTTTGACGGATTCGGGCATCGGATTGTTCTTTGCCCAAATTATGTCCTGTCTAAGATACCACCCGTCTGCACGAAGAGCAAAAGCAAGCATCCAAGGAATACCGATTAAATCTTTAGATTTATAGGTTTTTGTCGGTTTCTTAGTAAAGCCCTTTCCACCGCCGTTCGCATTTTCCATTTGACCGCTGTTGTTAGACGATAATGTATTCTTACCCGTCTTTCCATCACCGGTCCCACTATAAGAATCACCAATGTTTACCCATAGGATACCATCATCACGAAGCACCCTCTTTACTTCTCGAAACACCTCAACCAATCGGTTGATGTAATCCTCTGGCGTCTCTTCCAGACCGATCTGGTTATCGACTCTTACTGCTCCACACAAGGGGCACACTGTTTTATAAATTGCATCTCCCATGCCTCCAGATTTTTCAAAAGTATTGGCATGCCCTGTACCAGTATGCTCTTTAATTAATTTGCTTCGTCTGTAGTGTGGACAACTGGGGTCACCACCAACCCATGTTCCCGTACCATAATCCCGAAGCCCGTAATACGGTGGAGAAGTTACACAGGTATTTATGCTGTTATCTGGTAGTATTCGCAATTTCTCTATTGCGTCACCGCACAATAAGTTAAACTCCATTAGTTATCCCCCTTCGCACGCCATTTTCCATCCGGCATATGCTCCACAAGTCCGGCGGCTTCTAGTTGCCGCATCTGACGTGATACTGTAGATCTACTTTTCCCCGTTCGTTCGCATATATCCGCTTGTGACATGTCTCCATTTTGCAGTATATCAAGTAAATTTGCCTGCGCAGGTTGTCTTGTTTCTGCAGGAGCCATCTCATATCCACGTGTAGTTACTTGATATTTCATTGGATAGACTGTAGATATATCAAATGTAAGAGAGATTGGTTTCTGATTTCCCATTACCTTTGAATGTCTTCTGACCACTACTTCATTTTGTGCAAGTTTCGGGTTACGCCTTATCTGCCAACCTGCCTCAAGGAACGCATTGAGGAACTGAGACCCCCATGAATCCTCTCTCGCTGTACTATCAGGATCAAGGTTTTTCTTGCTGTGGTGGGCAATTACGAATGAGCACCCGTACTTGTCCCTCCACGTCTTGAGCACCATCATCCTGTTGGCAAGGTCTGCCATGTAGTTGTCGGTACTGTCCGTGGTCGAGTATAGAGGGTCTATCATGATGACCTTTGGTTTTATGATCTCAATCTGCCTCTCAAGCTCCTCAATTACCTTCTTGTTTCCAAACCTAAGCTGACGGTCTGGGTGAATGTATATTGGAATATCAGGCATTGTGGGAATTTGCCAAACATCACCTTCAAGCTCAGTATTCATCTTAAGTTTTTGCTCCATAATTAGCGCCAAACGATCTGTTAACCCCGAATGTGAATCCTCTTGTTGAATTATTATTGTCGGACCTGTCTGATATACTTCGTATGATCCAAGAAATGGCGTTCCAGTGGATATCGACACTGCAAGATCAAGTAAAATCCACGTTTTATAAGATTCAGGTGGTGATACCAAGAATGTAATCGATTTGTCGGGTAACCAGTCGGAGACTAACCATGACACTCCCTCACTGCCATATCCTTTAATATAATCGCACATTTTAAGCACGTCAAATCCATTGTTCTTTTGTTCCTCTTCGGTTTTATCAGCGGTAAATTCCACCCGTGTAGGCGTGTTTTCTCCCCCTACGTGGGATCTTTCAATTGACTTAATTGTGGTTCTTACTTCTCTTACAGGTAACGGTGGATTGTTCTTTTCATTCCACTCCATAAGAAGTGTTTCTACTATGTCCGCAGTTAATCCCTTCTTAAAAAAGTATCCTGCCAGTCTGGCGCAGGTGTCATTTCTTCCGCCTTCGGATACCCCTCGAAGAGCTTCTGTGATCCAACCTTCATTCTGTACCGTTGATTTACTCTCAAGTTCAAGAAGAGCCAAAGGAAACACCCCCGGAATACCTTTTTTAATCCATTCGTACTGGTTACCGTTCGGATGCCTTGTTGGAGGTAACACTATAAATCCTCCGTCTGCTCTTAGATCTGCCCCATCAAATAGCCCAACCCTGTTCGATACTTTAGATACATTCTGCGGATATTGATAAAACAAGTGATATCCGCCCGACCCCGTCTTACTGTACATCTGTGTTGGATATTTGTTCAAAAGTTCCTCTAATGAAATTTTACAATAACTTTCTACATCAAGTACGATTATGTTAGATATTTTACCTGTAACAACACCAATTCCTGCATTCGATAGAGATCTAAACCAGTTATACACCATATTATTATCCGCCCTAACTTTGGTGTATTGTAACCAGTTAGTCATAAATGGTCTTTTTTCTTCGGGCTTTACGGGCAAAATTGACCAACCACTTGATAGATATTCGTCAATCAAATTATTCATCATCTTCCGCTACTGGCTCCATAAATAGTTGATGTGTGGGTACTTTATACAACGCTGAATACTTGGCAATTGCTTCCTCTGATAATGACCTTCCACCACTTTCATGTCTTGATATACTTGGTACTGCAAACCCTGTGATCATGCTTACTTCTTCCAGTGTCAGTCTTGAGCGATCCCTCAGTTCTTTTAGCCTGTTTGGTTTTGCTGAATTGTTTTTCATGTGTTTAATTCCTCCTTTTGTATTATTATAACACTGTGTTCTTTTAATTGTCAATTGTACTTTTTCCTTTGGGCCACGTTTAACAAAGATACCATTTTTATTTAATATTGACACTATTGATCCTTTCTTCATTCCATAACGATCTGCAAGTCCATCTGTTGTAGCGCCGTTATTATACGCCTGTATTATTTCATTGTTTCGTTGCTCCAACTGTTTCTTTTTGTAGTACGCTGATTGTCTGTTCAGATCTTTTGTTGTTGCTCTGCAGTCGTCAAAAGGACAACTAAAGCATGAATCTGGACTATTATATGAACATTTTGATTGTTCTTTACTCATTTTAATCCCTCCTTTTCCTCACTTTCCTGCTTTTTCTGCTATTTCGTCAAGGGTTCTCATGTTTTTCCTCCATTCGCCCATTCTTCAAGGGACTTTTTCCAATCCTCATACGCTTTTATCCATTGTGGAGACCTAAAGCCTTCTTTTGTCAGCGCATATCCGTTTATTGGCGGCCTTGCTTCGCATACCAGTTCCCGGTATTCCCCGATACTTTCAACTGCCGGGCAGCCCTGAGAGGTATATTTTACATATCCGTCTTTCATAAGCTCCTTTAATGCCTTTCTTGCGCCATATTTTGTCAATCCTGTTCTTTTCACGATCCCACTTATCCGCAAAACTGCCTGTTCAGGTCCATACATTGTCATATATGATCCGATTTCTGCGGATATAATGGACTGTAAGACTCGTTCCTTTGCCATATTAAGGCTGATTTTCGTTTCTCTCATTTATCCCACTCCCACTCTAAATCCATCAAATCACAGGCTCTTATTGCGCTTGTATGACCGCCGTATGAAGTATGATACGATATAAAATCCATAAAGGTTTTCACGGCGCTGTTCTGCTTCCCGAAATCGTACAAATTAGGGTATCCGTCAGAATCTTCGTCTTTTTCCAGTACATCATCACCGTAACGCTCTTTTAGCCAATCCTCGTCACTATACTGCGTGGGGTTCATGTAGTAGTCGGCGTGTTCTATCACCTCATGGACTTCCTGATTGACGATTTCCCTCAACCGTATTATCAATTCCTTTGCCTTTTTAGGCGTTATGCCGAAATCCTTTACAAATTCTTCCTCGGTCATTTTTTCAATAGCACTCATACATCATCCCTCCTGTTATGCCTTATGGTTTTAATGTCCTTTTCGGATATTGCTATGATATTTTCCGGTAATTGTAAATAAATCATACCGTCTTTTACCTCTATTACTTTGCCGCCTACTGTAATATCATCATCAACCTTTACTTTCAATTTTCTCCTTTCTATAAGACACGGGACATTCTCCGGCAATCTGCCCCGTGATAGACATTCCCTTACACAATATATTATAAGTCGGAATAACATTTACTTTTCTAACGATATTTAATTTTTATGGTTTACAGTTTCATGCCGGAAAGGGAATATTTTACCAACTCCATATTACACGGATTGTCCATCTGCAACTTATCTTTTCCATCTATATCTACCTTTATCTCTTATATTCCCCAATTCTGCAAATAGCATTTCCATTTCCTCATCCTCGTCTAACTTCTCCATCAATGCCTTTTCTCTTTCGTTTGACTGGCATTTGATACAGGATATTTTTTCAAGGCAGGGTTCATCGGTATAAGGGCATCTGCCGTTGAATATATCTTTTGCGTAATTTTTCATATCCTCACCTCTAATTTGTTTTTAACTTGTTTTTAACTTGATTGCAACTGGTTTCAATACGTCGGTTCTCCATCTAAAATAATAACCTTATCACTATACCCTATGTCCGCAATCCCCTTAATCTTGTAATTATAGAGAATCGGAAAAGGTGTATGTATTCCGTCATGCTTGAATGTCATATAGGTCAACTCAATATCAAAATCAGGATGTTTTAGTAGTTCATCTGCAAGTTCTTTAGCTTTCATTCTTCTACCTTCTGCATCTTTGCTCCACAATTAGGACAAACATTAGCACCTATTGCTTTTTTATTACTTTTCCTAAAGTAGAATAAGGACTTACATTCAGAACAAATGAATTTATAAATAAATTGTCCGTCTTGGTTTATAAAGAACTCATTTGTCTGTATCCACCGCCCTATCTTTGGCTCTTGCGGTTTGACGGACAACAATGTTAAAATGTCAGATATAATATCCTGTGTTACATCTTCGACATTACTCTGCGATTCACTATAACCATCAACTATATCAAGCACAACTTTCCGGCTTATTGCATCATCACAAGATTCTTGCTCTAATGCTTCAATAGCCAAACGACTATATCTTGCACCATCAACCTCTTTTTCTGCGACTTTTTTGAAAAATTCAATCGCGTCATTTCTTTCTTCTTTTGTCATGTTATTCCTCACTTTCTGCCTTGTACTTGTCGATTATCTCTAAACACTCATTAACCTTTTCTGCCGCAAACCAATCGTCACCACCATCTGAAAGGCTTTCAAGCACTTGTTCCTCTATCTCGGTCCTTATCTTGTCAAGAATAGCTACCATATCAGTCTTTAATCTTGCTTCATATCGGTCTTTTGGAGTAGGAGTAGTTTCTACTGTTGGTTGCATTACGACATAATTCCCACAATTATCAGATTTTATGTGAGGTGGCATATAAAAAGCACATTTCGTCCTAACAATGCCGGATTGGAATTCACACCCAATATTTGTACAGGAACTGCATAAATTATTGAGTTTCATTCCAATCATCCTCACTTTCGATAAACAACACTTGCTTTAATGAAAAATTCATCATTTCATATTTTCCTTTTGTCAAATATTGATACCCATATTCAACCAAAGCGCCAATCAATGTGGAGCAATAGTAATGAAAAGGCTGCCCTTGGCAACAAACAATTACATCGAACTTTGGTTTTTTACACTTTCTTTTTGTCATTTAATTCCTCACTTTCCTGTGGCTCATTCGATATGTTCTGAAATATAACAATCTGCTGTAGTATCAAGAAATGCCAATATTAAATCTTCTTCAGGTCTGTCAAATTCAATATCGTTATGACTTGTCAGCCATTCTTTCTGATAATCCAGGAAATCATTTATTAAGGATTTAATCAATAATTCAAGTGTTGCTTCTTTCATGCTTCCTCACTTTCTGCTATGTGATTCGTCCATAATTTCAACATCTTTTAGTCGCACTCTTTCAAGTTTTGAATCATCGTCTATCAGAGTGTCACATACGACTATCAGTATTTCTTCGCTGTAACTGTGTATGACATTCTCATGTGGTATTCTCCCAAATGGTAATTCTTTCCATACATTTGAGACAATGCCGTCATTTACAATCCTATAGACAAATCCTTCTTTCATGTTGGAAACGTGTTTAATCCGGCATCTTTTTCCAAAAAGTCCTAAAGGGGGCATATTATAGGTATCGTTCATTCCTTATCCTCACTTTCTGCCGTATGCTTATTAATAATATCCAATATATCTTTTACCAATACAACACCATCTATTGTGATAGCATTACAAATGTATACAGACCCCTCTTTTCTCAATATCCCATCTTTGATATTTAATGCTTCTTCTCTTGTCATATTTCCTCACTTTCTGCCTTAATGTTGAATCCTTGATATATTGCATTTCCCAAAGCCTGTACTAACTGCTCGTCCTGTGCATAATCGTTGTACCCAAGATGGACAAATATGCCATGTACTATTTCATGGCAAAGTGCCTCGTCCTTGCTTTCCTGTGACATATCTTTGTTGATCCTGATTTCGCAGGCTTTATAATCTATCTGACCAAAGTGAGAGTCAACATTAAAGTTGTCCTCGCACTCAATTACTTTGTGTGGTATTCCGCATATATTAACAATCATTCCTCATCCTCACTTTCCTTGATAAATAACCACCTAAAATGCCAAATAAATATATTTAATTTTAAGATTATATTTTTCTCCCTATACACAGGATTATCTATGTGTACTTCAATCGTTGGGATAAAAGTTATCCATTTAGTAAAAGTCTGTAATTGAAAATTATACAGTTTCATTTAATCCTCCCATTTAATTGCTTGTCCACATTCAGGGCAAAAATTTGCTTTATAGCCCGTAATTGGATCCCTGATTATTCCTGCGCAATTCTCTATTGGGCATATGCGAGAGTCCCCCCGTGATTTCACAACAACAGGAACCCTCTTTTTTAACACGTGAACACAAGTTTCTGCTTCGACTTCGGATAATGGGTAATTCTGCGGGAACATTCCATAATTGCTGATATTATTCATCACATCAATTGGTCTCATTGTTAAAAACATAACTCCTCCTTTTAATGAATATAGCCAAAATCAAGATTTCCTGATTTGATCAAATCTATCATATTTTCTTTTCTCATAAGCGAATTATACATAGCCGTATCTATTGTATTTCTTGCAATTAGATGAATAAAAGACACGGGGCTTTTCTGTCCGGGCCTATAAAGTCTGGCTCTTGACTGTTCGTATTCTGTAAGAGTGGGCACTGTGTAGTATACCGCATGGTGTGCTTTTGTCATATCAACACCCTCGGATCCTGCCTGAATTTGCACAGCGATCACAGCGCCATCCTCCTTTTTCCATTCTTCCAGTGTGTTCTCAGATCCACTTAACTCATAGCACTTTCTTTGGCTTTTCTTTGCCGCGGAACGTATGGAGGCTATGTCATGCCTAAACCGACAAAAAACCACAAGAGAAGTCAAAGGAGACAGGTCCGTGAGTATATCAACAAGGCCATCTTGCTTAGACGTGTTTAATTCCTCTATGTCAACGCTGTCTTCGATTATATCTTTGACGAAACAAAATCCTGAAGTAATTTGTTGTAATCTGAGTAATTTTACTAATACATTATTAACTACAACATGCCCGGAACCACACTCGGCTATAAATTCTTTTGTTAATTCTTTCATAGTTTTGAGATCTTTTTCAGGAATGTCTATATATCTTGTAATTGGGGGTAGTGCATTAGGTAATTTAATCCTGTCTGCTACATCAGACATTTTACAAGTATACGCGATTGACTGAAATTTAGACTGCAAAAGTTTTTGATTTTTGTATCCAACAACAAATTTAAGATCCGGTCCGCCCATGATTGCATACTCCTGTAAAAATAAGCCATGGTTGGTCCCAAATATTGTGGGATCTAAAAATCTATACTGTCCATATACGTCAAGCGGACTATTGGCCATGGGTGTTCCCGAGAGGCACATCTTGTATTTTACTCGTCTTCCAAGCATCGCCAAATATTTAGATACTTTAGATCCCGCTGATTTTGCCCGATGGCTTTCATCTAAAATGATCATATTGGGGGGCTCCTTGTACAAGAAATCCCCCATCTCTTTTCGCCACACTATATCATAATTAACTGTTATAAATGCTTTTTTCTCACAGTTTTTGACTTCGGATATCCACTTTTTCAGTTTCTCGGTCTTTTTCGGTACACTTTCCTTACCCTTTAGATTTAAGCAGACCCACGACTTCGGATCTTGGAATTTATTTAAATTTTTCTCCCACACTCTATCAAGAAGAACGGACTTCGGACATACTACCAAAACTACTTTTATATCCTCTCTTGCGAAAGCAGTGTCTATTGCCACGCGAGTTTTCCCGGTCCCCATATCCATATCAAGCATTACAGCGGAATGTGATAACGCAAATTGCATTGCTTCTTCCTGATTCTGCCACCTGTCATTCATTCTCTACCTCCAAAAGGTATACTTTATGGTCACCTACTAAATCCCATGATTCTGCATGTTCATGAGTATCAACTGCCACGTCTATTTGATTAGTCGCAAGTCCTCCTCCTGTGTCTTCAACAACACGAATTCCAACATCTTCTATTAACACCACCGATCCATATGGTATACTCGGTAGCAATTCCTTGTTAATTGCAATTGATACATCTGGCTTAACGAGTTCTCCAGATGATGTAGTCCCAGTTCCTGTACCGCATATATGCGCTCTCTTTTCCGTACAATACGCTGTACAATAAAAAGTCCCTATATAGGATCCATTGTTTATTTTAGTTGATGTTACGTTGGATGCCTGTATATTTTGCAGATGGAGCATTCCAAAAAATGCCCCTATCATCATGCCTATCACCAAATCTCTTATTTTATCAACCATTGTTTCAACCTCCTATTACATTATATCACGGTAAAAAACTTATTGTCAACACATTTCAATCACTTTTTTTGCAGTAAATTCTCTTCCATCATTCTGACCCTTCATATACGCTAACGGGCTAAAATCCACTTTCCTTGTTTTTACGCTCTTATTATGTAATTTACTTTCGTATTCTCGTACTTCCTCGGGCTTCACAACTACCAGTTCCCATTCGGGGTGTTCATCCCTTTGATCCTCAAAAGCCATTTCAAGCCCTATTATAAATCCTTTTGCATACGAATCCGACAGTACCTTCGGGTTTGAGTGACGGTACTTTTTCTGCAGAACTTTGACGGCCCCCATCATAAACCCTACTATATATTCAACCATTACTTTACAAAGATTTGCGTCTTCTTCAAGCCCTGTTACAACCAGTTTATGTGTTCTTGTTGCGTGGGGTGTATCCCATGCTGCATTGCAAAGATACTCATTCGCGATCAGGTTTGAGAGGTCCACCATCCATGAATTTCCACTATCTGTAGTCCACGTCACATCACAGGAGAGGCTTACCAATTTTGTATCTTTTTTGTCAAAGTCCGCCTCCGACAGTTTGTTTTTTGCCATAAGCTCTTTTGCCTTGAGCAGTGCCGCTTTTGCTTCGTTCTCATTCGGTGATTCTGACAGTGCCAGTAACTTCTTGATTTTCTCCCTGATTTCCATTATTCTTCCTCCTCATACTTACTGTAAAGATAATTCCTCACGTCTTTATCTAACTCCTTAAGTGTTTTGTGTTCATGCACTCTGTACATCTTTATTTTATACTTCATCCATTCCTGCAGATCTTCATCATTCATCGGAATTATTATTGTGTTCATTTTCTGATCTATTAAAAGAAATCCTTTTGTCATTTCTAGCCCTCCCTCTTTTATGTATTCCCATTTCAAGACGCACCATTACTTCATCATAAAGTCTCTTGTTTATTGTAGGAAGTCTTCTCTGAAAGCACCACCATAATGTACTATGTGATACCCCCCCAAATTCTGTTCCATCGTTAACAATGAAACGTATCTGTTTGACGTGTGCATTCTTGCCCACTCCTGTATATCGTTATCCGTCCATTTATGTCTCACGTTACACCTCCTATAAGGGAAGTGGGCTTAGCCCACTGCCTCAATTGCGTTGATTATCGGGTTCATACTTACCTTGAAGGTGGTGTTCACAAATTTACCTTCAAAGCGATCATCCCTCTTGCCCGCGGGCTCCTTGTGAGTGATGAAATCAGTGTAGGCGTTGACCATGCCCCACGCCGTTCCTTTGAAATTCCTGTTGTCCTCTGCGTTAATTGCCGCAATGAACTTCTCTCTTGAGGTCTCAAGGCTCTTGCGCTTAAATGGGTTGATTGCTGTATCTTCGGGAATCGGGAAGAGGTATTTCGTGATTCTTTCGGCTCTCTTCGTGTCAATTTTCATGTTCGCAAAGTTCTCCGCCATTATCGTGAGTTCCTGCATATAATCCGAACACATTTTCAAAGTTTCCTTTGCCTCTTCCAACTTGGATTCCGCGTTTTTCACGTGGCGAATTGTGATCGCATTCGCGGCGTTCTTAAAAGCGAAGTTGAACTGATTTTGACAAACCAGTCTCAGCGGCGTGATTGCAGCTGTGATCTTGGTCTTTCCGTTGAAGCCGTTCCGGAAGATCACGTGCGGAACGAATGCGTCACCGAGAATGTTGACCTCGGGCAGTTTGCCGATGATATAAACCATTCCGCTCTGAGTTTCTCCTGCCTTCTCAAATGAAAGGTCCTCGCCCATATAATTCACGAAATCGAACGCGTCCCTGTTCTGGATGATCTCGAACTTGTCGGATACCACATCATAAGTATGTCCGTCCTGCCTGCGCACTGTCACAAACCTGTTGGGTATTTCCATTCTAGTTCCATCATCCTCAATGTCGGGGTATGTAAAAACGGGCCTCTTCTCTAC
>Ga0326511_10003525_pt1 | contig 12606 bp, 10 predicted proteins | sample 0_2496_0518_D_FD_203701 | JGI IMG/M metagenome (GOLD analysis project Ga0326511, IMG submission 203701) | Bovine rumen microbial communities from UC Davis, California, United States - 0_2496_0518 | ecosystem: Host-associated > Mammals > Digestive system > Stomach > Rumen | place: USA...
GATACACGACAGCCGGCCCACGAAGGAGTCGGCTCCGTAGTTTTTCATAGCCTCCAGCATCAGACCGCGAGCACCGCTGCCGCTCAGGGGCTTCATGAAGGCCGTGGGTAGGGCTCCGACGAAATCTGTGTTCAGTCCGCATTTCTCCACGCCCCACGAGATGCCGTTGATGAGCATGTCCATGGCTCCGCAGGCGCGGAAGACGCCCACGGCAACGAGTATTGCCACGAGATAAGGGATGATGCGCACGGCTGTGGTGAAACCGTCCTTGGCTCCCTCGATGAAGGCGTCGTAGACATTGATTTTCTTTATCCAGCCCGCCACGATGAACAGCGTGATGATGCCGAAGAGTATCAGGTTGGAAGCCACGCTCGTCACGGTGCCCATCGTCTGCGTGTCCATCTGTCCGAAAGCCCAGATGGTGAGTCCGACGAAGGCCACGAGACCGCCGATGGTCATCAGCAGCACGGGTTGCAGCAGGTTGATGCGCTGCCACAGCGAGGTGATGATGATGCCCGCGATGGTGGCCACGCTCGTAGCCAGCAAGATGGGGATGAAGACGTCGGTGGGAGTCTGTGCGCCATTGGCGGCACGGAAGGCGAGAATCGTCGTGGGGATGATGGTCAGTCCCGAGGTGTTGAGCACCAGAAACATAATCATCGGGTTGGTGGCCGTGTCTTTCTTGGGATTCAGTTCCTGCATCTGCGCCATGGCCCGCAGTCCGGTGGGCGTGGCGGCATTGTCGAGGCCGAGCATGTTGGAGGCGATGTTCATGAAGATGGTTCCGATGACGGGATGATTCTTGGGGATGTCGGGGAAGAGTCGGGAGAACACAGGACTGAGTGCCCGCGCCAATACATTGACCACTCCGGCGCGCTCACCGATTTTCATGATTCCCAGCCAGAGCGAGAGCACGCCCGTCAGACCCAACGCCACCTCGAAAGCGCTCTTTGAGGAGTCGAATGTGGAGTCCACGATGTGCTGAAACACCGCGGTGTCGCCCATTGCCAGTTCCACAGCGCCTGTGACAAAGGCAATGACGAAGAATGCTATCCAAATATAATTCAAGACCATAGCAGTTGCAAAGTTACAAATTATTTTATATAGAGGGCAATATGGTGGGCAAACTTTCCTTTTTACGGTGTGTTTTTTCCTATATTTCCGTTTGCTGAGCTTTCCACATCGGACATTATTAGCTGTAATCCACCCAGCAGGATGCAGAAAATCAACCTTCGTCTGCTAGGCGTTGACAGCACGAAATCCGATGACTCATGGTTGCTGACAGCTGTCAGCAGATCTGCTCTCAGCTGTCAGCAGTTCTGCTCTCAACTGTCAGCAGTTCTGCTCTCAATTGTCAGCAGACATGGAAAATCGCTTTCCAGGGTTTGTCTTTTACAGAAAAAATCTCCCGCTAAACGGCCAAAGTTCAAAAAAAATAGCTATCTTTGCTCATTATCATTAACAACACAAACCCTATAGAACCATAATCATGGACATTATCTTCATTCTTTTGGGCATAGCCGTTGGTGCCGTGTGCGGTATCCTCTATGCCAAAAATGCCAGTGCCGGACAGATTGCCAAGACCAGTATGCTGCAGGAAAACTATGACCGCGCCGATGCTGAGGCCCGTCAGCTGCGCGAGCAGACCCGCCAATTGGACAGTGAACTCGCTGCCGCCAAGACCGCCAAGGAGTCGCTTGAAAAACAGCTCGACGACGCCAAGCAGGACTTTGAGCGGCAGAAATCTGAAATCAACTTACAGCACAACCGCCAACTCGACGAACTGCGCCAGCAGCAGCGCGAGCAGATGGAGAGCCAGTCGAAACTCATCCGCGAGCAAATCAACACCGCTTCGGAGGATATACTGAAAAAGCGCGCCCAGGAACTTAACGTCACCAACAAGCAACAGCTCGACCTGTTGCTCAACCCTCTGCACGAGAGTCTGAAGCAGATGCGCGACAGCGTGGAGCAGAGCAACAAGGACCGCCTGGCCTCGCTCGCCAACCTGCGCGCCACCATCGCGGAGAACCAGAAGCAGGCTGAGGCTCTCGGCGAACGTGCCGACAAACTCACGGCTGCCCTCACCGGCGAGACGAAGACGCAAGGCAACTTTGGCGAGCTGCGGCTCTCCACTCTCCTTGAGAACATGGGACTGGAGAAAGGCGTGCAGTACGAGGAACAAGTGCTGATAAAGGACAATGGCGAGGCCCTGCGCGACGAGGAGACGGGACGAAAGAAAATTCCTGACGTGATACTTCACTTTCCCGGCGAGCGCGATGTCATCATCGATTCGAAGATGTCGCTCACGGCACTCACCGACTACTACAACGCCACCGACGATGCCGCCCGCGAGAATGCCCTTCGTCGCCACCTCACGTCGATGCGCAAGCACGTTGATGAACTCGCCAGCCAGCGCTACCAGTACTATAAGCCCAAGGGCAGACGGCAACTCGACTTCGTGATGATGTACGTCTACAACGAAGGCGGTCTGCAGTTGGCCCTCGCCAAGGACCCGTCGCTCTGGAAGGATGCTTACGACAAGGGCGTCATCATCTCCGGTTCGCAGACGCTCTACATGATGCTGAAGGTGCTCGAGATGACGTGGCACCAGGTGCGTCAGGCTGAGAATCAAGAGGACATCATGCGTGTGGCCAACGAGCTGGTCAACCGCGTGCAGCTCTTCTATGAGCGGTTTAAGGCCGTCGACGAACAACTCGCGAAGACCACCAAGGCTTTCGACGACCTGAAGAAGACCACCGCTCCTTCGGGCACGAGCATCACCACGGCGGCGCGCAAGTTGCTGAAATGCGGTGCTACGGAGAATGCCAAACGCAAATATCGCCTTCCCGAGAAGGAAGACGAGAGCGAGGAAGAGAATTAAAAGACCATTCGCCGTGTCGTTGTGGGGGCTGTTGGGCTTAATAGACCAGCAGTCCGATGATACCACAGACGAGCAGGGCCAGAATGGGATTGACCTTATAGCGCAGCGTGGCAAAGAAAACGGCTATACAGAGCGCTATGCTCAACACGAACAGCAGCAGGCTGGCCGACGGCGTGCCGAAGTTCTCCTTGTTCATCAACAGCAGGGCAGCAGCGGCGATGAGACCGATGATGGCCGGGCGCAGTGCGGCAAAGACGTTCTTCACCCAGGGTGCATCCTTGTGGGTGAGCAGGTAGTGGCTGATGCAAATCATCAGGATGAACGACAGCCACATGATACTCAGTGAGGCCAACACTGCGCCCAGCACTGCCGCCCACGCCGGATAGCCCGCGTTGATGACCGACGTATAGCCCACGTAGGTTGCGGCGTTGATGCCGATAGGACCCGGTGTAGACTGACTGATGGCCACGATATCGGTAAACTCGGCATTGCTCAGCCAGTGGCTCTTCACCACCGTCTCGCTGTAGATGAGCGACAGCATGGCATAGCCACCGCCAAAATTAAAGATGCCTATCTTGCTGAAGACATAAAATAACTTGAGAAACAACATATCGCTTTTTCTTTTCTATCTAACTGTTATCCCTTATCTCTTTTTCGTTATAGTGTTGTGTACCGCGTCTTATCAAGGCATGAATAAGCACGGAAGCCTCATGGCTTGGGCGCGCCCTCTTTCTTCATTCGACCATACGCGTAACCTCCAACTCCTGCCACAAGGATAATCCATATCGGCGAGACGCCCAGGGCCGCTATGAGCAGACAGCTCACCACCGGTATCCAGCTTGTCGCCCACGTGATATGGGCCGTACGTGCCATCTTGAAGCACGGTGCGGCGATGAGCGCCACCACGGCCGGTCGCACGCCGCGGAAGAATTTCTCCACGTAGACGTTGTCCTTGAAGTTGTGGAAGAAGATGGCGATGAGCAGGATGGCGATAATCGACGGCAGGGCGATGCCCAGTGCTCCCACGATGCCGCCCCACACGCCGCGCAACTTGTAGCCGATGTGGCTGGCGATGTCGATGGAGAAGATGCCCGGCGTGGTCTGCGCCACTACCATGATATCCATAAACTCCTCGCGGCTCAGCCAGTGGTTCTTGTCAACATACTCGCGTTCCATGATGGGAATCATGGCGTAGCCGCCACCCAGCGTGAACGCACCTATCTTATTACAGGTAAGGAAGAATTTCAACAACATTTTTCTCGTCTTATTTTGTTATCTTGCGGATGTAAAGGGAGAATATATCTCTCTTTGCGACTGCAAAGGTAGGGAGCTTTCTCTGCATGGACAAAAAATGGAGATTAGAAACCTTTAATCTCGAATGAAAGCATTCTCATCGGTTCTGTTTCAATGGTTTGCGCAAAGTGAGTAATTTTGCGGCCAATGAAAACGATTAAACTTTCTTTCATCCGCTTTTGGCTCTTGCTTCCGGCGGTCAGCATGCCGCTCTTGATGCAGGCGCAGAAGCTAAGTTTCCGACAGGCCGACAGTCTGTTGGTCATGCATAGTCACGACCTGCGGTCGGCCCGTTTGGACGTTGTCGCCGCCGAGGGCCAACTCGCCCAGTCGCGCCGCTACGACAATCCCACGGTGAGCATGATGTACAACGTGCGCAACCCCAACAACCGCCGCTGGTTCGACGCTGGCCGCGATGGTGAGCTCGACGTACAGGTCTCGCAGTCCTTCGCCATTGGCGGTCAGCATGCCGAGCAGGTGCGCCAGAACGACGCCCTCCTGCAGGCCTCTAAAAGTCAGTTGCGCGTCACCGGCCGCGACCTCCTCACGCAGGCCCACACCACGCTCGTCGACCTCTACTACCAGCAACGTCAGGCCGAGGTCTACGACCTGGAGATTGCCTCGGCCGAGAAGATTCTCGCCGCCTACAAGGAACAGAGCGCCAAGGGCAACATTGCCGAGATGGAGACACAGCGCATCGCGACGATGCTCTACCAGCTCCGCAAGTCGCGCGCCGATTTGCTCATCGGGGCCGAAGGCTTGCAGAGTCAACTCCGGCTGCTACTCGGACTCAACAATACGATGCCCGTCACGGCCGACATCGACGAGGCTGTAGCCCTCGATGAGGCTTCGCGGCTCTACCTCTCGCTGCAAGGCGACCAGCAGATGGCGTTCGACACCCTCCCCGAGCTGCGCTTGCTCAACAGCCAGGCCGATGCCGCCCGCCACGCGTTGAAGTGGCAGCGGTCGCAGGCCCTGCCGCAGTTGGCCGTTCAAGGCGAATACGACAAGAACGGCAGCATCGGCCACAACTTCTACGCCGTGGGTCTGAGCATTGCCGTGCCCTTATGGAACAGCAACCGCGGCAACATACGAAGTGCGCAGGCCGCCGTTGAGCAGGCCGCCATCGCCGTCGACCGTCAGCGCCTCGCCCTCACGCAGCAGCGCCAGGCTGACCTCGCCACCGTGGGACAGTATCTGCGCCAACTGGGCCAATCGTCAACGCTCGACGCTGACCTCAGCACGATGCTGCAGGCCGCCGAGCAGCAGTTCATGAACCGCCACATCTCGCTTGTGGAGTTTGTCGACCTCTATGCCAACTACCGCGACACGATGCTCGCCCGCCTCGATGCCAAGAGCCAGGCCCTGCAAGCGGCTGAGAGGCTCAAGGGAGTATGGGGCGGAGGCCTTGAAGCGAGAGAGTAGAGATTAGTTGCTATAGGGGCTATAGGCTCTATAGTTTCTATAGTCGCTATAGTTACTATAGTTTCTATAGTTGCTATGGCCCCTATAACTATAAAATACAAGATGATGAAAAACAATATTCTTTTCCTTGCCAGCCTCTTGTGTCTGGCAGCCTGCTCGCCGTCGAAACAGAAGGCGGGCGGCGACTATAGCTCTCTGCGCAGCGAGACCGTCGAGACGACACCCGTCGAGCTGGGCAGCTACGGCGATGAGCTCACGCTCAACGGCGACGTGAGCTGCGATGAGAGCCTCGTGCGCAAAATCTTTATTCCCTGCTCGGGCCGCGTGAGCGGACTCACCGTTGAGGTGGGCGACGCCGTCAGGCGCGGACAGACGCTCGCCGTCATCCACAGCGAGGAAGCCGCCGACTACAACAAAGGTCTGGCCGATGCCGACGCACAGATTCGCATGGCCGAGCGCGACTACGAGATGAAGCAGGACATGCGGCGCTCGGGTATGGCGTCGGACAAAGACGTCAGCGAGGCCCATGCCGCCCTCGTCATGGCACGCGCCGAGCGCAGCCGACTGGGGGCTGTGGCGGGCATTAATGGCTTTGGCCGAAAGGCTACGGCCGTGCTGCGCTCGCCCATCAGCGGCTATGTCACCGTGAAGAATGTCTACGACGACAGCTACGTCAGTCCCGACGGCGAGGGTGGCGGTGAGGCACTGGAGATTGCCAACCTCAGCCGCGTGTGGATTATCGCCGACGTCTATGAGAGCGACATCGCCAAGATTCGTCAGGGAGCGCCCGTCACCGTCACCACGATGGCCTACGACGGCGAGGTGTTTCACGGAACTATAGATAAGGTATACAACGTGCTCGACAGCGAGAGCAAGACCATGAAGGTGCGCGTCACCCTCGACAACAGCCGTGGGATGCTCCGTCCCGGCATGTTTGCCACCGTCCACGTCAGCACCGGTGGTGGAGGCAAGGCCCTCTGCCGGGTGCCCGCCAAGGCCATCGTCTTCGACGGAGGTAAGGACTATGTGGTCGTCGACAGCGGCAACCGCCATTACCGTCGTCAGCCGGTCAAGACCGACCACGTGGGCAGCGACTATGCCTATGTGACCAGTGGTCTGCGGGCCGGTGAGCAGGTGGTGAGCAAGAACGCATTGTTGGTCTTTAATACGTTGGGTAATGAATAAATTCATCGATTCCATCATCGCTTTCTCTCTCCGCCGCAAGTATCTCATCCTCGTGGTGACGCTGGCCGTCATCGTCCTCGGTGTGGTCAGCTTCCGCCAGACGCCCATTGACGCCTTCCCCGACGTGACCAACACCAAGGTGACCATCATCACGCAGTGGCCCGGCCGCTCGGCTGAGGAGATAGAGAAGTTCGTCACCATCCCCATCGAGATTGCTATGAATTCGGTGCAGAAGAAGACCGACATCCGTTCGACGACGCTTTTTGGTCTCTCCGTGGTCACCGTCTGCTTCGAAGATCATGTCGACGACGAGTTCGCGCGCCAGCAAGTATACAACCTCATCAACGACGCTGACTTGCCCGATGGCGTGGAACCCGACGTGCAGCCGCTCTCCGGTCCTACGGGCGAGATTTACCGCTACACGCTGCGCAGCGACAAGCGGTCGGTGCGCGAGTTGAAGACGCTGCAGGACTGGGTCATCGAGCGCAAGCTGCGCTCCGTGCCCGGCATTGCCGACATCGTCAGTTTCGGCGGTGAGGTGAAGACCTTCGAGGTCAGCGTCAATCCCAACCAGCTTGCCACCTACGGCGTCAGTTCGCTCGAGCTCTATCAGGCCATCGCCAACAGCAACGTCAACGTCGGCGGTGACGTCATCGAGCGCAGTTCGCAGGCCTACGTCGTGCGTGGTATTGGACTCATCAACAACGTTCGCGAGATTGGCGACATCGTGGTGAAGAATGTTGGCGGTACGCCCATCCTCGTGCGCAACCTCGCCACCGTCCATGAGAGCTGTGTGCCACGTCTAGGACAGGTAGGGCGCGGCAAGGAGGATGATGTCGTTGAGGGCATCGTCGTCATGCGCAAGGGCGAGAACACCGGGCAGGTCATCAAGGCGCTGAAGTCGAAAATCAGTGAGATTCAGCACGACGACCTGCCCAAGGACGTGAAGATTGTGCCGTTCTACGACCGCGAGGACCTTGTCAACCTGGCCGTGGGTACGGTGATGCACAACGTTCTGGAGGGAATCGCCCTCGTCACCCTCGTGGTGCTGCTGTTCATGAAGGACTGGCGCACCACGGTCATCGTGGCATCCGTCATCCCGCTGGCCCTGCTTTTCGCCTTCATTGCTCTGCACCTCTGCGGCATGAGCGCCAACCTGCTCTCGATGGGTGCCATCGACTTCGGTATCATCATCGACGGAGCCGTGGTGATGGTCGAGGCACTCTTCGTGGCTCTCTCGGCTCAGGCGCGCAGCATCGGTATGGAAGCCTTCAACCGCCGCAGCCATCTCGGCATGATACGTCAGACGGCACGCGGTAAGGAAAAGTCTGTGTTCTTCTCCAAACTCATCATCATCACGGCCCTGCTGCCCATCTTCACTTTCCAGAAGGTTGAGGGCAAGATGTTCTCGCCCTTGGCCTATACCCTCGGCTTCGCCCTCCTCGGCGCTCTGCTGTTCACGCTGACACTCGTGCCTGTGCTCTCGTCGATGCTGCTCAAGAAGAATGTCAGGGAGAAGAAAAACCGTTTCCTCGACTTCGTCTATCACTATGCCGACAGCGCCTTCGCCTATTGCCATCGCAACAGCCGTAAGGTCATCGCCGTGGCGCTCGTAGCCATGGCCGTGGGACTGGCCTGCTTCAAACTGCTCGGTTCGGAATTCCTGCCCGAGATGAACGAGGGTTCCATCTACGTGCGTGCCACGTTGCCGCAGAGTGTCTCGCTGAGGCAGAGCGTGAAACTCGCCAATGAGTTCCGCGGCATCCTCAGTTCTTATCCCGAAGTGAGTCAGGTGATGACGCAGACGGGCCGTCCCAACGACGGTACCGATGCCACCGGATTCTACAACATCGAGCTGTTCGTGAAGATGTATCCCGAGAACCAGTGGCACACGGGACGCTCGAAGGATGAGGTCATCGACGACATGAACCGCCGGTTGAGCGTCTATCCCGGCATCGACTTCAACTTCTCGCAGCCCATTTCCGACAATGTCGAGGAGGCCGTGAGTGGTGTCAAGGGAGCCATCGTCGCCAAGGTTTATGGCAAGGATCTCGCCGAGAGTGAGCGTCTGGCCTGGCAGGTCTACAACACGATGAAGCCCATCCGCGGCATCACCGACCTCGGCGTCATCCGCAATATGGGACAGCCCGAACTGCAAATCGACATCAACGAGGACCGGTTGGCGCGCTATGGCGTGAAAAAAGACGACGTGCAGAGCATCATCGAGATGGCCATCGGCGGTAAGGCGGCCTCGCAAGTGTATGAGGACGAGCGCAAGTTCAACCTCGTCGTGCGCTATGCCGAGCCCTACCGCGACAATGCTGAGGCCATCGCGAAGATTAAGGTACCCAACGACGACGGGCAGATGATTCCCATCGGTGAGCTAGCCACGATACGTGCCATCACTGGTCCGCTCATCATCTATCGCGAGAACCACGCCCGCTACTGCGCCGTGAAGTTCAGCGTGCGTGACCGCGATATGGGTTCTGCCGTCGACGAGTCGCGTGCCAAGGTGGCGAAGGCGGTGAAACTGCCCGCAGGCTATAAGATTACGTGGAACGGCGACTTCGAGAATCAGAAGCGCGCCTCGGCCCGACTGGCACAGGTGGTGCCCATCAGCGTGCTGCTTATCTTCGTCATCCTCTACGTGCTCTTCGGCAATGCGCGCGACGCCGGACTGGTGCTCACCAACGTGCCCTTCGCGGCTGTGGGCGGCATCCTCATCCTGCTCCTCACCCGCACGAACTTCTCTATCTCTGCAGGTATTGGCTTCATCTGTCTCTTCGGTATCTGTATTCAGAATGGCGTCATCATGCTCATGGATATCAAGCATTTCCTGCGGCATCGCTATGCCTTGCCCGATGCTGTCACCCGCGGTATGCACTCGCGCATCCGCAGTGTGCTGATGACAGCCATGATGGCTACTCTCGGTCTGATGCCTGCTGCTTTGAGCCACGGCATCGGCAGTGAGAGTCAACGTCCGCTCGCAACGGTCATCATCGGAGGTCTTGTCGGTGCGACCATCTTCACGCTCTTCATCTTCCCGCTCGTGGTGGAGAAGATTTACAAGCATGTGAATATTAAGAAGATGAAGTAAGCCCCTCAACCCCATAAACCCCATAGGCCCCAAAGCTCCACCCCCGGTCTCAAAGACCCACCCTGGCCCTCCCTACAAGGGAGGGAAAGCACATCACAAGTTACGCACTAAGAATAAATATGAATAAGAACATGAGAAAGAATAAAATAATTGCAGAAACACCCAACCTCCTTCAAGTTTGTTTATGTGCGTTGGCTTTCCTGCTTCTCCCCCTTGTAGGGGGAGCCAGAGGGGGTCTTGATGTGAGAGTGGGTCTTGAAACTAGGCATTGTCTCCAAACGGCGAAGTTCTCGGTGCAGGCCAGTACGGAGCAGAGGGCAGTTGTCGACTCCACGATGCGGGCTCAGCCCGGCGTGTTCTCTGTGTCGTGGAGTCCGCATCGCCAGATTCTCATCGTGGTCTACAACCGTATGGTGACGAACAAGCGACGGCTGAAAAACCACGTTGAATGTATCATTCATGAACAGTCCTCAACATTGCAATAACATCAATGACATTTTCAGAATTAGAGAAAACACTCAATTTTAGTTACTTCATTTGTACCTTTGAAAAAATATAACTATCTTTGGGGCAAAATCGTGATTTATCATGAAAGAGGTCAATATTAAAGACAAGGCGGAATATATCATTGCGTCTATCAGTGAGTTTGGCAAGCGGCATTCGTTGACGCCTGTGGAGGCTTATCGTTACCTGAATCGATATAGAGGCATTGAGATGCTCGACAAGTTCTATGATGTGATGCATACGCTGAGCTTCAAAGATACTACCGATGATCTAACGACTTTTTGTCATCGCAACGGAGGAGGATTGGTATGAGATTATATCATGGTTCAACGGTCGAGATTACGGATATAGATTAGTCAAAGTCAAAACCGAATAAAGATTTTGGACGTGGCTTCTATTTAAGTGCCGATAAGCAATAAGCACAGAAATTAGCCGAGTATAAGGTATTCCAGACAGGTGGCACCCCTATGGTTAATACTTTTGAGTTTGATGAAAAGTTGCTTACCGATGGGACTTTAAAGACTTTGGAGTTTAACCTGCATTATTCATGAACATTAAACGCTACTTTTTTGAACATGAATTATCACAAATTACCCATGAATTATTCGTAAATGATTATATTCATGAGAAATTTATGGATAATTTATGGATATTCGTGTGAAAAATAATCTCCATGAATAATGTAGGTTAAAGAATATTCTAAGGAATGGGCCGAGTTTGTATTTGCCAACCGTCAGTCGGCATCTGGCGAGAGTGTTCATGACTATGATGTAGTGATAGGTCCAATTGCAAACGACAAGGTTGGTGTGCAGATTCGTAAATATGTAGACAAAGAGATCTCTTTAAAGAATCAAGAAATACTTTTGTTGCTAAAATACGTCCTCTAAGTGACTTTATGGGCATCAAGTAATCGATGTAAATGCGAAGGCAGAGAAGAATATTTTAAAAACAAATGATATGGCAAAGACGGATACAACTTCACTTGACGTGTTGACCGATGAAGTGTTTGGCAAAAAAGGCACTCCAAAGCGCGATGCAATGGAAAAACAATTAAAAGAGGTGGTAAATGCCTATTATGTGGGTGAGACAATCCGCAAGATGCGCCAGGCCCGAAAACTCACCCAAGAAGAATTTGGTGAACGTGTTGGCGTGAAGAAAGCTCAAATATCAAAATTGGAGAAAGGAAAGAGTATAATCACGTTGCCTACAATGAGCCGAATTTTCCAGGCTCTCGGTGTAGCATCCGCCACACTTGACTTGGGCATTGGCGGCAAAGTCGCATTATGGTAAGCAAATTATGAAACGTATCTTATTGGCTGAGGACGAGGAGAATATCGCAGACTTCGTCAGTCGGGGACTGGAGAGCTTCGGCTACGAGGTAGACAGCGTGCGGCGCGGCGACGAGGCGTGGCAGCGGCTGCAGGAGCAGCAGGACTACGACCTGGCGTTGCTCGACATTCGTATGCCCGGAATGACGGGACTGGAAGTGTGCCGCCGGCTGCGCGAGAGTCAGGGCTACGTGCTGCCCGTGCTGATGCTCACCGCACTGGGCACTACCGACGACATCGTGCTCGGTTTGCAGGCTGGTGCCGACGACTATATGGTCAAGCCTTTCAAGTTCACAGAGTTGCTTGCCCGCATCTCGGCCCTGCTGCGGCGCGTGGAGAGTTACCAACAGGCGGCACCGCTGTCCTCGGCCGACCTCTCTATAGACGCGGCCACGCACAAGGCCCGTCGCGGCGACCGCGAGGTGGACTTGAGCACGAAGGAATACCGACTGCTGGAATACCTGATGCGCCACGAGGGCGAGACGCTCACCCGCCGCCAACTGCTGCGCGACGTGTGGGACAAGGACTTCGACACCAACACCAACGTCGTCGACGTCTATGTGCGCTATCTGCGGCAGAAGATTGACGAGGGCTTCGACCACAAACTCATCCATACCATCGTGGGCACCGGCTACCGCTTCGGAAAGGAGGACGACGAATGAAGCCCGGACATAAAATCTCGCTCATCTACTCGGGCATCACCATCGGACTGGTGCTCGTGGCCGGGATGGTGTTTTATTTCTTCGCATCCAACTACATCCGCAACCTCTACTTCCACTATATGGAGGAGAAGGCGCACGCCGTGGCTGAGGAGAAATTCTCCAAGGACGAGCTCGACCCCGTGAAATACCGCAATGTCGTCATCCGCCGGAAGAACTCCATACCGACTTCGA
>Ga0326511_10003526_pt1 | contig 12602 bp, 12 predicted proteins | sample 0_2496_0518_D_FD_203701 | JGI IMG/M metagenome (GOLD analysis project Ga0326511, IMG submission 203701) | Bovine rumen microbial communities from UC Davis, California, United States - 0_2496_0518 | ecosystem: Host-associated > Mammals > Digestive system > Stomach > Rumen | place: USA...
CCTTTACTCTTGATCTCTGGATTAAACTGCTTCTTAGCATTTGCAGCAGCTTTCTTAACAATCGCAGAGTTTGTAGCTTTCTTATTGTGAAGAGATGCATCAAAGTTCTTCTTTCCAAGAGACTTAGCCTGTTGTCCATATTTCTTATGAAGTTTTTCTTCCAGCTCTCTTTCCATACGCCAAACAGTTAGCAGTTTTCTAAAATCCCTGTCACCTTTCTTTTTAGCGATTTCGAACTCAGCCATCTTCTGTGCACGACTCAATTTAGTTTTTCTATCTAAGCGTACAATATTCTTTTCAGTAACAATCTCCTGACGAATTGCCTCATTTACAGCTGAAGGGTCAGATAAAAATTCCTGAATCTCTTCATTTGTACATGATTCAATGATAGCTTGTTCCATGATATTACCCATTTCATCTACAGTAAAATCCATAGACTCAGCTACTACGGATGCTCCATTTTCGTTAAATAACATAGAGACCTTCCTCCTTTTCTGTTTTATTTTTACTAAAATGTTCTCATTAGAGCATTTTATATGTTTTAGTATTATAGTAAAAGATATAAATATATTATTTATCTGTATATACATAACGTGTATACCTGTATAACAAATACAGTTTACTATGTTCCCTATCAAAAAGATAGGAGAGAAAGGCTATGTGAGTGTTATGAAATACTTAGAAAATGAATTAAAAGAAACTATTGACTCAGCTACTACGATATATAATGGTATTAAAATCGTTACATGGGCAGACGGTAGCTGGGAAGATATTAGTGTAATGATTGAAGCCCATTACAATGGTGATATTGATATTACTGATTATTGGAATAATGGAGACAACAGACGAATAAAACTAAATAATGGTGAGTCCATTGATTTAGTTTTAATTGGTAACAATCATGATGACTTAGTAAATCCTATTAATGGTAAATCTAAAGCTGTTTTTACTATACAGACTAAAAATTGCTTAGAAACAGAAATGAGTATGTTTATTGACTGTGACGGACCTAAATTTTCATTATGGAGCGAATCTGAAATAAGAAATTATTTGAGTACTGAGTTTAAGAATACATTACCAGCAGGTTTAGTATCTCTAATTAAAACAATCAGAAAAGTGACTTATAGATATGCATATACATCATATTCTTCGTATAGAGGTTCTACTACTACAGAAGATGATATATTTCTGTTATCTGAAATGGAAGTATACGGTACACAGGCAATGGGTACGGAATCTACTTATGGAAGTGGAAGCGATGGAACACAATATGAGTATTATAAGACTGCTTCTAACCGAGTGAAGTACTTAGGTATAAACGGTACTTCAGCCAAAACTTGGTGGCTCCGTTCGTCTTTTGTGGACAGCGGCGGGTGCTCTTATTCCCGTCTTGTGAACAGCAACGGCAACGTCAACCTCAACTTTGCGGACGACACTTATGGACTTGCGCCGGCTTTTTGTATTTAATCACGCCATAAGGTGTTTTAATCCCAAGTTGATAGGGATAAAGTGGAACTGAAGCCCCTGTGGCTCTAGTCCACCCCCATCACCGTTATTTGAAACCAGAGTTAACATGCTAGAATACAAGTTAAAAAAGATGAATAAAGGAGGTAGTATTATGAAGATAGATGAATTCAATGCGGATGCAGAAGAGATACTTTCACTGCAAAAAAGAAAGAGTGAAATCATTGAGCAACGAGCCGCATTAAAAGAAGAGATGAAAATTATCGATGAGAAAATGCTTGCTATAAAGAAGGGAATGAAAAATCCTTTTCTTAATAGCAAAGGAGAAACTGTATTTCAAGCTTATACGGCTTTCTCTGCATTTACAAAAACTCCTGAAGATATCGACAGAAATTTTGAGAGATTTATAGGCTCCCATTTTTCATCAGATTTTTTAAATTATTTAAAACCTGAAGAAATTACGACTTGGGTCGACAACATGCTACGCAGAATATTTTATACAGCATGGTATTCCGGTATAGACGCTAGACATTTTTCTATATTAGTATTACAAGAAAAGATGGACGAAATAAAACATACTTCTTTAGATTGGCAAAAGTTTTTAAAGTTTATTGATTACTTTGAGATGACGTTTGATGTAGAAAACTTCGAAGTAGTAAATCTAAGCAAACAAATTGAAAGAGCGAGGAAACATAAATAATCTAATAAGGGTAGTTCTATAAACGAACTACCCTTATTTTTTGCTTTCTTAAACTTTTTCTAACATTTTTTTATAGAGAAAGGAGAAAATTCTTATGATGGATAAAAGAGAATGTAAAAAGCATGTCTTTATAAAAGATTGGACAAATCATTATTATAAATTATTGAAAGTAATTTTTCCTGATTATAGTAAGAAAGAAATTAAGAATTTTTTATATGACATAGCTGCAGAAAATGTACAGAACCCAGAAGTAAGACTGGATTAATTTGAATTAGTCCAGATTAAACCTATCTAATTGCGGGGAAGTCTTGTTAGACTATAGATACTAAACTAAGATGGTAACATACTTAGTGGCGAGGGGTAACTCCTTAGGTATAGTAAAAAGTCTATAAGTAGAGGCAATCGACGCAGCGAAGTATCTTACAATGTTAAGATATGAGTTCAACGACTATCGAAAGGGTATCTTATAGAGAAATCTATAAGAGAGTAACTGAGTAGAGTAGACCTCAAGTGAGGGTGGACTATTTTATAGTTCTTTACGAAACGGTAGGCGTATATACACTGGTAACAGGTGTATATATGAAGATATAGTCTGTACGTCTGGTGAGAATCAGAGAAATTATCGATTTAAAAATATATAACCTTTCTAGTATGACAGGATTTTAAGCTTCGCACGGTAATGTGCGTGATTATAGTTTGAGATTTTTAAATCAATAATTTAGTTAGTCTAACGAACTAACTTAACACATTAGAACAACTATGTCCATGAATTTATTAGATTGAATTTATTGGATATTCCTGATTGGATAGAAAAAACAAAACCAATTGTAGCAGGTCATGGTGTATTTTTTAGAAATCAACATCAAGTAATAAATCCACCTGCCCAATTATTATCTAATAGTATGGCTAAGAGAAAAGCCTATAAAGATAAAATGAAAAGCTGTGAAGAGGGTACTTATGAATATGATATGTATGATAGATTCCAAGGTGCGGAGAAAGTAATTGCGAACTCGTAAATTATAGTGCGAGGCAATACAGTGATGTATTGTATAAATCCTTACCTAAGTGCGGGAACAAGCTCGTTAGTTTTCTAACTACTAAACTAAGATGGCGACATACTTAGTGGCAAGGGGTAATTCCTGAGGTATAGTAAAAAGGTTAGAAATAGAGAAAATCGACGCAACGAAGTATCTTATAATGTTAAGATATAGGTTCAACGGCTATCGACAGCTAGACAACTGCATTGATAGAAATATCTAAATAACTTATGTTAGGCAGTTTGAAAATAAGATGAGATAAAATCTCATACGAAGCGTGTAGAGTAGACCTCAAGTGAGGGTGGACGAAATGGGTCCTTTGCGAAACGGTAAGCTCTCTTATATATGGTAACAGTATATAAGAGATGGAGATATAGTCTCAACTTCTATCGAGAGATAGAGAAGTTCATAAGAGAACTGCATGGATTAACGACCCATGTGAAGATATTGTCTATGGGGCTCAGGGAGCCACAAGTAGTGATTACTATAACCTTTATACAGCGACAAGTGTTACATCAACAGCGCAATCTTTAATTAGTACAGCAAGGTCTACATTTGAAGCATTTATATCAGGTACAATTGGCTTCTTTGATTTAGATGATTGCTTATTCTATGTGAGAAGTATTATAGATGAAGAATATAAAATAAGTGAAGATTTTCTTCCAATTGTATTTCCAGAGATGCTATATAATAGATTGAAGAATATGTTTCATGAATGGAAAGAGTCATATTCACAACCGTTACAGGAATTCATATATTCTTTATCCAGAAGAAATCTAAAAAGGATTTACTATAAAAATAATTTACATGAATTTATGGAAATTCCTGATATGACTGCCTTACTTGAAAGCATATTCCTTAATACAGAAGATTTTAAAAATCCAAATAAAATTCCTGCTGAGATAAAAGACGATATAAATACATTATGGCGTTATGGAGAACAATTTGTATTTACGAATCAATTCTTTTTTGGTCGTATTAAACGATTAAAATCATTTAAGCGTAGAGCTGTAGTGACTATAGATACAGATAGTAATATGGTTAATTTACACCCATGGGTAAAAATGTGTAGGAGATTAGTTATAAATAGAAATGAAATCTTAACGTCCAGAGACAAGGAAACAAATTTATTTATTTCAATCAATACCATGTGTGCATTATTAACTAGTACTATAACGGCATCACTAAATGAATATACAAAAACTTCTAATATACCATTTGAATTTAGGTCACATATTAATATGAAGAACGAATTTTTTAATCTTCGTATGGTACTTACAGAGAAAAAGAAAAGATACGGAGCGGCAATTAAACTTCGTGAGGGAAATGAATTTAAAGTTCCTAAAATAGATGTTAAAGGTGCAGATTTTATGAAAAGCTCTGCTCGAGAAGAAACCAAAGAATATTTTACTAATCTTCTTAGAGATGAGATATTATTACCAGAAGAAATTAGTTTCTCTAGAGTACTAAGAAAAGTAGCTGATTTTGAAAGTATTATTATGGATTCATTGAAAAATGGAGAAAGGCATTTCTTAATACCTAAGAATGTAAAAGAACCCGAAGCATATAAGAACCCTTATGGTCAACAAGGATTTCGAGCTGTTTTATTATGGAATGCCGTTTATCCTGATAATCCAATTCAATTACCAGAGAAAATAGATATGGTTAAAATGTCTTTAACTACAGATGACGAATTAGAGAAATTAAAAGCGAAATATCCAGATATTTATAAAGCTATTTATAATGCGGTATTGATGCATCCAAATCAAAAGTATGCAGAAAAGAAAGCTGGGGTTATAGCAATACCTAGCGCTATAGATAAGATACCAGATTGGATATTAGAGTTCACAGATTACGATATTATTGTATCTGACAATGTGTCTAAGTTCAATTCATTTATAGATTCTATTGGTGGTAGTAGAATTAAAGGAAGTAATAATGCAGAGCATTTTAGTAATATAATTAAGATATAAAAATACGGATATACTTACTATAGTTATAGTAAGTATATCCGAAATGAAAGGAAAAAGGTTTAATGAAAGAAAGAATATGTGATTGCTGTGGAAAAATGATTATTGGGCGGTATAAAACTTTAACTATAGAAAAAGATTTACCAAATATCTCAGACACGTATAAATATTTTCTATGCTCCGAAGTATGCCTCAGTAAGAAAATAGAAGAAGTATCAAAATTAGATATTATTAACAATACGAATAAAACATTCTCAATACGCCATATATAGTATAACTACAATTCATGTTTATATATTATTTATATGACGTGAAGAAACTTAGTAAACCAGGAGGTAAAGAGAATGTCAAATGAAGGTAATACGATTGGAGTACGTGGCTAACAAAGCACGTTAGGCACAAAAGAAGATGAAGGTAAGCATTATAGACCCGCTTACCTTCATCTCACATTCTCTTTTTTTTTATAACGATTAACGATTTTTTCTATTCTTCTTATTCTTGTTAGAATAATTTCCTGTAACTGTATCCATTTCTGTTTCATCGTTATCTAATGAAACTTCTTCTGGTTTAGCATCTTCAGGAATTTTATCTGGAACAACCTCTTCATTACCTGAAAGGTCTACTGTCTCTGCTGGCGCAGGAGATACTGGTGTAACTACATCTTCTAATGAAATTTTATCCGTTGGTGCTTCCTGTTTCACAACATCTATGACTTCGTTGTTATCCAGCATATAATTTTCTGCATTTAATTGCAACTCTGACCCATCTTTCAATATTTCAATAACAGTAGCACGGTCTCTAACCAGCATATTGCGAATATTGAAGATAGATTCCATATAAGGTCTCAATACAGGACCTCTAACTCCACCTTTAGTTGTAAGTGGACCATTTGAAGTGATTTTAATTCTCTTCATAGTAGTATGAGCTAAGTTCTTTTTTGCTTTAACCGAAGCTCCTTTTGTTGCTACATTGATATTAATTTCTTTTGTTCCCATATTTTTATTACCTCCATATAATTAAATATCTAATAAGTCAATGAGAAGAGATTCTTCAGCCAAGTTTTCACCTGGGTCCGCTTCATCAGCTTCTGGTGTCTCACCATTATCATCAGATTCATAAACACCAACATCTTTGATTTCTTGATTATCGGCATAATAATCGTCATGTTCAATCTTTCCACTTGGAGAAGTTTTGTACTTATCTTCAACTGGCTCATCATCTGCATAAAGATTAGCTTCTAATAACTCCAATTCAAATGCTTCCTCAGCGGTTAAATCTAATTCAATATCTTCAACTAGACTATCATAATATTTTTTTACTCTTTGAGCGGCTTCCACTCTATCATGATAATCTTGAGCTGCAGTCATAGGCTTCTTATTGATAGCATCTGATTTTGAATAATCCATATTACCTGCATGCTTTGCATTAATATTATGCTCGCCTGTACGTTTTTCATAGTATTCTCTTTTTTCCGTATTAGCTTCAGCTTCACCTTTTACTTCCATCGCAGACCCGCAACTATTTCCACACTCGATATCATCATCTAAATCCGTTAAGTCTAAGTCCTCATCTTCATAAATACCGACATCTTCGATTTCTTGATTATCAGCATAGTTGTCATTGCCAGTTCTTTGGATATTTGGAGATGATTTGTACTGGTCATTGATTTCCTGTTCATCAGCATACATATCTGAGGATTCTGATAAATCTGTATCGCTTCCTGCCATAGCAGCTCTTCTACCACATGCATGCGAATCAATTAGCATTGCATTGAGCTCATATTTCTTATCCGATAACTCATCATGGTATTTCTTAAGTTCATCTTCACTAATTCCTTTGCGTTTACCGTCGGCAATCTTATCTTCTAATGCAATGACCTCTCCTTTTAACTTAAGCATTTTATCATCTTTAGCAGATGGATAGAAAGATGCCTCGTTCGTAGAACCACATTTTTCTTCACATGAACCTTCAATGCTGCCGTCGTCATTCAAATCAGTCAAATCCAATTCATCTTCCTCATATACTCCGACATCTTTAATTTCTTCATCATCTGCATACAAATCTTTTGAAGTTCTTGTATTATTGAAAGAACTCTTATACTGGTCATTGATTTCCTGATTATCCGCATATAATTCAGAACCTTCAGTCAAATCAATTTCAGTATCCTCATATGTTCCTTGGTCGATAATTTCCTCTTTATCTGCATAAAGTTCTGGAGTAGTTCTTTCATTTTTTGCTGAACCTTTGTACTGGTCAACAATTTCCTCATCATCCGCATATAATTCAGAAGATGCCTCTTTTACACCTTTCTTTTTTGCAATTTTTGAAAGAACCTTAATTTGTGCCTGATACTTAGCTAACTTTGCTTTTTCTGCAACGCTAAGCTTATCTTTCTTCTCAAGCTCTTTTACCTTTTTCTTCAAATCAGACAACTTATCAGGAACTTCTACAGCACCTTCAAATACATAATTATGTTCATCAAAGATATCTGTATAAGATTCACTAAGTTCTTTGATTTCATCTGTTGTGATACCGTTAGAATCTGTTTCTGGAAGATTCTCAATAAGGTCTTTAATCTTTGCTTCAGTTACATCATTAGGAAGAAGGTCACCGTCTTCATCGAGATAAGCATCTCTGATGCTTGTATCGATGTTATCAGCTATTAAATCCTCGTCGTTTTCGGTAACTGCTTCTCTATTGATACTTTCTAATAAACTTTTGAGCATAGTAGCACTCCTTTCTTTTTCTTTTATAAATTTGTTCATAGTAGAATAAAGAACGTATTTTCCTAAAGTAAAGGTTTACTATCAGAAACGCTTAATTCTTTTTTATAAATTGACTTCAATACATAGAGTAATACTGGTAATAATCTGTAACTAAATTCATCTTTCTCATTAATAAAATCAAATTCCTCTTTATATAACCTATTTAAGTCCATATTACTAACACTTAGGTTCTCATCATAGAAATATCGATTAAACAATTGCAAGATATACTCATTCATATCTAAACGAGTTGTTATCTCTTCGTTGATTTCCTTCTTAGGAGGTTCGTGATTTGGTGTAATAATTTCACCATCCTTTGGAGTAAAACTCCAGCTCATATCTTTAAGCAATTCTTTCTTTTCCAACTCTTCTTTTTCTTTCGCAATTTTATCTAACCCATCAGATGAAGAGATGGCTAAGAATAACTCATGAGAAATATAATCTCTACAATTAGGATGCTCACCTTTATCTAAACGAGTTGTAGCAACATTTTTCATATTGAAATACTCAAAAATAGATTGCTTCATTCCATGTACATCTAACCAGTATTTTCTATTAACTGCCCATCTTGCATTCTTCCGCATTACTGCATTAAATATAGAACGCTCATACCTCTGTTCAAATCTTGGTTCATAATCCTGCTTTTGAGTATATATGACTTTCATATCATTCTTCTTAGCAAATAATTTATTATCTGTAATAAATTTATTCACATAAGAATCATACGTTATATATACATCATCTTGCCCAAAGACAAATGTATTAGTCTTCTTGTTATAGAAATACATTTCATATGCATTAGCAATACGAAAATACATTTCATTCAATGATTGAATAAGCTTATACGTATCTGATTGAATAATGCATCTATCATCGGAACCGATATTTTCGTACACGCAATCATAATTCTCAATAACTTGTCTATCAATATCATCTTCTTTATCTAATGAATACAAAGTAAAATTGATACGGTAATAGTTATGTGCTTTTACAGTATCTAATTCTATTCCTGTAATCATAAATAAGAATTCTTTTCCAAGATGGTTGATTATAAAGAAGTCATTTTGAAGAGGTTCGATTACATCTGGAAGCATTAATGCGTCCCCCTCATAGTCCATATCTAAACCCTGCTCTTCATCATTTAAAGAAAAAACAATTGGGTCAATATCTAAGATAGGGACATCATGAATTATATTGTAACGTAATGGGGAATTCTTTCCAATAATACGTTCCACATGTTCAAAACCGTCATTGATAGTCGAACCATTTGCATTCAAATGGTAATAAGTGACAAATGTAGTACGTTTATCGGTATATCTATTTAATTGGGTAGACATCCTTTCCCCAACTTTTACTGCGTTCCCTTCGATAAACTGTTGTTCATTTAAGAGAGTTCCCATATTTTCCACCTACCTTTCACTATTAGTTAGTTGTTTTTAATAAAAAAATAAGAAGATATAGATACTAATTATCTATATCTTCTTATTCAGTAGTTTAATTTTATCTTTTCTTACACCATAATCTTTTTCTCCATTGTATACATTGTAATGAATATAGATATCTTTTACCCATTGTTTTACATGGCTATCTTCTATTGTTTTCCTATAGAACTGTATCTTTTTATCAGAATCAGAAAAGATATGGTAATGAACATTGGAACCAATGAATCCTAACTTTATAAAATAATTGATTACAATAGTATATCCACATCCACATATAGCGGTATATACCATATTCTTTTTTCTTCTTTCAAATACATTGAAATACAGTCCTAATATATCAAAGACACCTTCTGCTAATATAATATGAATTTCATCTGTAGACAAAATATCTATTTCATTCGGTATGGTATAAAACTTTGTTGTATTATCTATATTTTGAAATATAGAATACTTATTATATCTGAGTTTATTCTTATTCGTACAATCACGAAAAATAGAGAACTCATTCTTTACAGACACAAAACCTAAGTAGTCACTATCTAAACAACGAGCTACATCAGGTTTAACAGTTAATCTTTCGATATTATTTAATTTAAGCAAATCTGCTAAACTAAATACCGTTTTTAGTTCTTTTAATTCTTCATAACTTATATCTACGCCTAAACGATTACAGATATATTTTCTTTTCCATTCATCTCGTTCAGGTTTACCCAATGGTATTCCTAAAGCAATTTCGTTCTTTTTACCATTTGAACTCTTGCGTGTATAATTTGAGTGTTTATTGTAATTAAGCAATCTTGAAGATAACTGTAAGTTATTTGCACCAAGCATTCTCATTACTTCTCCATTCAAATAACCAGACATTTCGCATCGAAAGCAATGAAATAAAATAGGAAAATCACTACTTTCATCTACTGTAACATAGAAATGTCCATGGTCGGTATCTCTTAAGCAAAAAGGGCAGAAAAGAATAATGCTCTTTCCTGCCGGTTTTGCATGTGGTAATGCAAGGAGCTTCTTTCGAAGCTCCCTTTTTAGTTCAATGTCATTCATTTCATCATGCCTCTTTATAGAAGTTCAGAAATTCATCTGAAACAACGTCGTTTACTATTTCTATATTTTCCCCAAAATGGTCTTGTAGATCATAATCTACTAACGTAAATGTATTATTGATTAAGATACTAATCTTATTCAATATAGCCTTTGGGTCATATTCAATCAGATATCTGTACTTGTTATTTATCAAATCTTGATACAAGTCTGATGTCTGAATTTTTGTCAAGAACTTGGTATTCTGTATAGTTCTTACATTCAATTTCGTATGAATGTTTCCTGATATGATAAGTGGCAGATATTTCTGTCCCTCAATCTGTAACCTTCTCTTTAATAGAACTAGCAGAGTCATATATTCCCTCTTTGTAGGTAGTGATAAGTCACTATAACCTCCAAAATCTGTTGCATAAAATGTGTTTACTAACTCCACATGGAAATCACTTGGTTTATGGAATTCCATATAATATTCAATCTCCTCTTTAGGCATATCAATCATAATCTTCTTTTTAAGTCTAGAAATCGTGTCTGGTATATTGATATCACTAAATATAATCCTGCTCTCATCTGCATGGAACTGCTAATGTGTTAAGTTAGTTCGTTAGACTAACTAAATTATTGATTTAAAAATCTCAAACTATAATCACGCACATTACCGTGCAAAGCTTAAAATCCTGTCATACTCTAAGCTATAATCTCTTTAAGTCCATATTTAAAACAGTTATAGGCAGCATTAACATCTCTATCTATAATATTACCGCAACTTACACATTTTAAATATTTCTTACCCAGTTTAAGATGTTCATTAACATGACTACATCTACAACATGTTCTTGTTGTATCTGAAGGGGAATCAATATAATTACAGTTATACCTATCAGCCATCCAACGTAAATCTTCCATAAAATAGTACATACCTAAATCAGTATTGAACTTATTAAGTTCTTTTGTCTGCCTAGTTTCTTTATTACTAATTGGATTAGTGAACTCATCTACTACTATATTATCATAGTGATTAACTATATAATGAGCTAACTTTAATCTCCAATTACGTTTTACATTGAATAACTTTCTATGACTAATACGAAATTTCTTTCGTACTTTCTCATAGTTTCTAGTATATACCGTGTGTAATTCTCCTTTCTTAACTCTTTCTTTGTTAATTTCCATCTTTCTACTCATTATCTTATTGAGACGACTAATTCTATTCTCAAGATGTTTTATATGTCTATACTCTTTATCAGGCATATTAAACTTCTCTATGACTTCTTTACCGTTATCATCAAGATAACACATTGTTACTGGGTTTCTTAGACCTAAATCAATACCTGCTAAAAAGTTTCTATCATGCTTATCATAATCTAGAATTTCAACTTCTACTATAAAATTGATATAATATTTGTTAAGTTTCTTAACAAAAACAACTTCCTTAATATCTTTATTTTGGAATCTATATCGTTGACTAGTAAAAGATTTCTGCATAGGGTTAGAAGAATCTTTCATCTCGAATTTAAGTGGTTCTTTCAATTCAAGAATCTGTTTATTACGACGATTGAAAGTGAACTGTACATGTGTATCATCTAATATCATGCATTTAGATGATGTAGGATTACCATTCTGTGCAGCCATTGGTGGTTTTGTAGCCACTTTAAAACTACCAGAATATCTATCAAAAGATGTAAATCTAAGTTCTGACTTATTACCTTTAGTTCTCTCATGTATTACTCTTTTCACGCTCTTAAACAAGTCTTTTGCACATTTCTCTCTAATACCCGTACAATAGTAATTATAATCGAACTCAGATAATTCATACTGATACATATCTCTAGATGCTTTATTCCAGTCGAATAGCATTCCTATTTCTCTTGTACTGTTCCATTCCTTAAACATCTCTACAAATTTATTGTAGATTTTTCTTCTATACCACATATTATCTTCTAGATAATTTTTAAGCTTAGTAGTAACTTTAAGCTGTCTACTGATTGTAATTGTTTTTCTTTTCATAAGTAGTTTGCCCTCCTTTCTTTCTAAATTCTTACGAATTTGTTAGAAAGGATATAGATTTTTAAATCAATAATTTCTCTGGTTCTCACCAGACGTACAGACTATATCTTTCCTATTATACCTGTTACCAGTATAATAGAACCTCCCGTTTCGTAAAGAACTATAAAATA
>Ga0326511_10003527_pt1 | contig 12598 bp, 11 predicted proteins | sample 0_2496_0518_D_FD_203701 | JGI IMG/M metagenome (GOLD analysis project Ga0326511, IMG submission 203701) | Bovine rumen microbial communities from UC Davis, California, United States - 0_2496_0518 | ecosystem: Host-associated > Mammals > Digestive system > Stomach > Rumen | place: USA...
AGTAACAATGAGCTTACTTTCAGGTAATACAAGCACAAGGTACTTTATCATTATTATCCTCAATGGAACATTCTTGACGTATCTCTTCGCCTATATGTTCTTGTCTTACAGGATTCAACTTAGCGCTCCTCACCATTCACGTTCTAAACGCTCTAAGCGATTTAATGCCTCTATTCAACTTAGCGCTCCTCACCATTCACAATGGTAGCAGGCAAACTTGATACAAGAACTGTGTCCTGGTTTACAACGCATTTTGGCAATAAATATTCATCATATTTAATCCAGAAATTAGACCAACTCATTATTTTTGTTCACCTTTATGGATTATACTTTCATGAAGTTATTCTAGGTTTGAATTTCTTTTAGTCCTGATCCCCAAAAGCATAGTTTTTTGACTTCAGTATTTTCAACGAAATAAAAGAATAACGCCACATTGTGATAAAGTGAAAACAACACATCTAACCATCTTATGTAATAAAGGAGCATACGGATCTACAGATTAACTGTCTGAAATTTAATCCGTAAACTTAAATTATGAAAGGACTGTTACTGTTATTAGGCATTATATCCACTATGGTCTTTACGAACCAAGCACTATCCTACAGTATTCAAACCAAATTTGAAACCAAGAACTATGCCGTATTTCAGGTAATTTTAGGGCGCAGTGAAGTCTACGGGACCAATCTGAAAAAAATCATCGCCAAGGATGTAGCAGGAAGAGGAAAATTTCAAACCACGACCGCTATCTATCCAGAAGGTAGTAAAGGCATGGACGCTACCATTAGAGAAAAGCTTTTGGGAATTATTACCACGGAAAACTATGACCGCAAGCCTCAGGTAACAGTAAATTTCAATGATAAAGTCAAATACTCTTCATATGTTGGCATTTATATGAACTTCAAGCAGTTATCAAAAATTTCCGACAACCGTTCACTCTCAACGCTAGCCTCAGAACTTGCACAGGTACCACTGGTTCTAGAAGATGTGCCAATTAGCGTGGTATCAAAGGATTTTAACGGTAAGACAATCTACACTGCATCTTCTGGAGCAATGATTCTCGATTTTATGGTTGTGGATTCTCTTTATTACGATAAAAAGAAACTAGAAGAAGCAACAGATAAATGCAGAGTCAATCTGCTAGTGATCACTGATCGTTATACCGATTTTAGTCCTTTTTTCATGGGCGCCCACGGTGCAGTCAACGATCTCATATGTGATACTCCTAAAAAATAAACTTATCGTACTGCACAGCAATGATACTTAAAAGAAAATGTACCGCAGAGACAAAGACATTCACAGCCACGCTCAAAGGAGATACGTATCAATTAAATTTTGCTGTGAATAAAGCAAAAATGGCAAACCTAAAGATAATTTGCCAGATCTTTTGCATAAGGTAGAATAAAATGCGGATTTAAACGTTCAAGAGCATCTCCTGAGTAAACTCCGCTCTGCACTCCCAAAGAGTAAGAGCCTGATTTTTCATACATCAAGATATCAAGACCGGAGTCACCTACGCCTAATATTTCGCTACACTTAACCTGTAATCTTGAGCCTATGATTTCCATCATGACGGGGCATGGCTTAGACGGACATTCAGAACCACCACATAATGCATCACAGTACTGTCCTAGAAAAGTCTGACTTAAGGTTCTTTTTATGCCCATTACCGAGCGTCCCGAGGCATAACCAATGAGATATCCGTGTGTTCTTAGTTTTATGAGCAGTTTTTCAATCCCCGGGAAAAGACGGTCTTCACTGTACTCACGATGACTAACGCTTATTTCACGGTACAATCTCGTGACATAAGCTCCATCCCCTTTTTTATCCTCAGGCAGAAGAGAGGTTAATCCTTCTTCAAGCTCAAGGCCAATGGTTTTCATAATAGCTACATCCGAAGGCTCCGGTAAATACAACTCACGGAAGGTGTGTTTGGTACAGCCTATTATCTGCGGCACACTGTTAGTCAGTGTGCCATCCAAATCAAAAACCACCGCTCTGACTTTTCTTAAAATCTCATCAAGATGAGCGATCTTTACGACATTGCGACGCCCTACGGTAACATCATCTGTCATCTTTTCCATTTTTCCTAAGACATCTTTAAATATATAAGATGAAAAAGTGGCTAATCCTGTTGTATCCTTAGTTTATCTACTATATCAAGCAGTTCTTTAGGAAGAGGAGCCTCGATTTTCAAAAGACGGTGATCTTCTGGGTTAAAGAAAGTAATTCTCTGCGCATGCAGAAACATACGATTAAATCCTAAACTTTTAAGAAACGCGTTAAATTCACGATCTCCATATTTTTCATCACCGCCAACAGGGTGATGTACATATGCAGTATGCACCCTAATTTGATGCGTTCTACCAGTATGCGGCATTGCAGCCACAAGCGTAGCCCCCTCAAGTTCCTCAACCACATCAAAACCGGTAGATGATGGAGAACCAAGTTTGAAATTTACCTCTACCATACGTTCTCCGGAACGCAGCTCATTACGTAACAGCGGTGCATTGACACTGTGTACACTCCGATCCCACTTCCCAGGAACCAGTGTGACATAACGTTTTTTTACCTCGCGCTGTCTAAACTGCTCATGCAGGTTTCTTAAGGCGGCACGACGCTTAGCAATTATAATACAGCCAGAGGTTTCCTTATCGAGACGATGCGCAAGTTCCAAAAAACGGTACTCCTGTCTTAAGGCTCGTACAGCCTCGATAAGCCCAAATTCAATACCGCTACCTCCGTGTGCGGCTAAACCTGCCGGTTTATCAATAACAAGGAGCTCTTCATTTTCAAAGAGAATACGAGAATTTAGATCCTGTACAAGATGCAAATTGGAGGATGGAATATAAGTTGCACCTTCCTTAACATGAACAGGAGGGATCCTCACGACATCACCTAAAAGCAGCTTGTAAGATGGCTCACAACGCTTTTTATTACAGCGCACTTCTCCACGTCTTAGAATGCGATAAATCATACTGCGAGGAACACCTTTTAGAATTCTTAAAGATAGTTATCAAGACGCTGTCCGGCATCATCCTCTTCAATCGTATGATAAGTTACACCCTGTTTTATTTCCTGTGATTCTGACATCTTGCAACCTCTGTTTTTCCTCCCATTTTACAGAAAACTTTCTTTCAAAAAAACCAAAGATTGTTCTTTTCTTCGCAACACCTCAAAACTTCTCCATCAAACTGCCTATTCTCCTGTAGGGTAATATATCAACTGTGTTCACAGAATTGAAACGCTAGTTTCATGTTCTTAAACTTTGCAAAAGCACTTATTTTTCAAAAAAACTGTGTCAAAAAACAAGCAACTTACCACAATATGTGGCATAATAAAGTGTGCAGTGTACGATAATCGCCTTTATCATGATTTCTACCTGCATTGCTGATTTCATTTCTGCAAGGGATGCCTTGCGTTTTCAGTGTGGTGATGCATGTGCATAAACTGCAACATAACCAAGACCTGAGAATAAAGATATGACATCGTGGTGTCTGTAATTTGACCCCGCTTTCAAGGAAGTTATGGCGCGTCGATTACAGATTTTTAAAAACTTGTTCTAATACAGGGGCTCGGCGATGTGGCCGAATGAGAGCCCTCGTTGAGTTTTTGTATTTTTAGAACCTTTTTTAAGGAAATATTTCTCGTGAAGAGAATGCTAATTAACGCAACACAGTTAGAAGAAATACGTGTTGCCTTAGTCGATGGTCAGAAGCTGTATGATCTAGACATTGAATCCCCACAGCATGCAAACAAAAAGGCCAATATCTACAAGGGAACAATTACTCGTATTGAACCTAGTTTAGAAGCGGCTTTTGTTGATTATGGTGTTGATCGTCATGGTTTTCTCCCACTTAAGGAAATTGCCAAGGAATACTATCCAGAAGGCACCAATTTCAGCGATCATGCCCAGATGCGTTCTGCCATTAAGGAAGGACAGGAAGTTATCGTTCAGATTGAAAAAGAGGAAAGGGGCCTTAAAGGTGCTGCCTTAACCACTTTTGTCTCTCTGGCCGGAAGCTACCTCGTACTTATGCCAAACAACCCACGTGCCGGTGGCATCTCAAGACGTATTGAAGGTGATGATCGAACTGAACTTAAGGCTGCCCTTAAAGGACTGACTGTTCCTGAAGGTATGGGTGTCATCGTCCGTACTGCAGGTGTCGGAAAAAGTTCCGAAGAGTTAGAATGGGATCTCTACATTCTGACTAAACTGTGGGAGATGATTAAAGAGGCATCTGAGAGCCGCAAGGCTCCATTCCTTATTCATCAGGAGTCTAACATTGCCTTACGCGCTATACGTGACTATTTAAGACCAGATATTGGCGAAATTTTGGTTGACAGTGAGGAAGCCTACAAACAGATCCTCCATTATATCAATTTGGTTCGTCCTGAGTTTTCATCAAAGGTCCACTTATACAACGGTGATATTCCTCTATTTTCAAAATTCCAAATCGAAAGTCAGATTGATACCGCATATCGCCGTGAAGTAAGACTGCCATCAGGTGGAGCTATAGTTATCGACCCCACAGAGGCTTTAACCTCAATCGATGTGAACTCGGCCAAAGCCACCAAGGGCGGCGATATCGAAGAAACAGCCCTGCAGACAAATATTGAGGCAGCAGAGGAAATTGCAAGACAATTACGTTTAAGAGATGTTGGTGGACTTGTGGTTATCGATTTTATCGATATGACACCGCTTAAAAATCAGCGTGAAATTGAAAACAGAATGCGTGAGGCGGTAAGACAGGATCGCGCCCGTATTCAGTTCTCAAAACTCTCTCGCTTTGGGCTTTTGGAAATGTCTCGCCAAAGACTGCGTCCTTCTCTTGAAGAAAGCAGTTCACACGTCTGTCCAATGTGTAACGGTCAGGGTACATGCCGTGATTCTCAATCATTAGCCTTAACCATTTTAAGACTGATTGAGGAAGAAGCACACAAGGAAAATGCAGGTGATGTCTTTGCTATTGCTTCTGTTGAAGTTGCCACCTTTATTCTGAACGAAAAACGCGCTGCTTTGGCTGCAATTGAAGAACGTACTAAAACGCGTATTACCATTGTTCCTGAAAAAACCTATATGCCACAGGAATATCAGGTCAACCGCTGTATACAGACACCAACAGCCAAAGAAAGTGAAATTCACTCTTTAGAGGTATTACGCGACCTTGAGAAAGAAAATAGGGAAAAAGCTGAAAATTTTTTAGAGAATCCTCTGCTGCAGAAAGTGGTCCAAAACGTCGGGATCAGCAGTTCTGAGGACACTCCAGCCATCAATAGAGATGTGATTACCTCCAATATTACTCTCAACAATGTTCCAAAGCCAAAGGGGACAAAGTCAGTAAAGGCAGATGAGGAAAAAGAGGAACAGGGCTCTATTTTAGGTTCTATTAAATCCTTCTTCGGCAGTATCTTTGGTTCTAAAACTGAAGAAATTAAGGATGAAGTCGACAAAGATAAGAACAAAAAAGGTCAGAAAAAAGGGCGTCCAAGGACTCGTGCCGAAAAACCTGAAAATGGCAGTAAAAAACACACGAGACAGTCCAAAAATGCCAAAGGGCCGAATACCAAGGCAGATAAAACTGACAAGGCTGAAGGAAGTACTACGCGCAAAAAAAGCGAGAAAACAGACAAAGAAACAGTAACCTCATCAACTGAGTCCAAAACTCGCAGTACACGTGCTCATAAAACCAAAAGTGCTGATGAAACTGTCAAGAAGGAACCACGTAAAACTAAAACTAAAACAGCCGAAGGCAGAAAAGCCAAAGAAGCAACAGTCTCCACAGAATCAACACGTTCAAAAAAGGTATCTGCTCCTGTAGAAAAAAAGCTCCTGGAAGTTCCTCCATACGAACACAAGGATATGATCTTTACAGAAGAAGGTGCCATGCAGGGCGATGATTATCAGGTAGGCTTTGAAAACGTTCCAAATGGACGTGGCTATGACAATGGGATGTCCTTTGAGTTATCAAGAAAGGCTGGAGGTCTTAAAGATACCGAACTATTCGGAGTGGAAGGTATTTCTGAGCCAACTGTTTCTGACGTTGACTACAGTAATGTGCCAACAGGTCGTTCCTATGATAACGGTACTGACTTTGAAAAATGTGACCGTGCAGGAGGCCTTAACGGCAGAACTTCCATGTCAGCCACCAAAATGATTGATACTCAAAGACCAAGTGATCCGTTTATTGAGTAACTAATCGGTAACCCTGTGATAAAACACAAATTTTATCGTCAATCATTGGCAAAAATTATAGCCGGCTTTAGCCGGCTTTTTAATTTACTCTAAAATATAAAGCATAGAATTTATTACACTGAAAATACTGTAATTATGGATAAATCATTACTACCTAATATTTACGAATTTGTCTCCAAGACCTATCCTTTCACGTTATTAAGCGAGTTTGAAAGAGATATCATGGCTACCAAAATCAAGATAAATTATTATAAAAAAGATGAAGTGCTTGAAAACGACAGCATAACCGGAGTTGGTTTGTTCATGATCCGTACCGGACTTGTGGAAACTCGTAATACTGAAGATAATTCACTGCATGGTCGGTTCAGTATGGGCGATATCTTTGGTTTTTCGCTGATGGAAAAAGAAGGCAAAAGTCATTATAAGGTAATATTTTTAGAAAACACACTCCTCTACCTTTTACCTAAAAGTGTGCTTAATTATCTTATTGCCAAGAATTCTACCATAGGTACCTATTTGAATTCAAAAGAGTGGGTGCGTCTTTCGTCCTCACATCATTATGCCGATGAACACAACAACGAAGAAACCGGCAAAACCGTAGCCATGATTGCAAGTCATGATCTATCCTTGGTCAGTCCTGACGACGATATTAAAAAAACAGCACTCAGTATGGAACAGCATAACTCAGATATTTCTTTGGTAATGGAAGACAACAATCTTGTGGGGATTGTAACCAAATCAGATATTACGCTTAAGGCTGTAGCCAGAGGTCTTGAATTGAACAAAGCAATCTCCACAATCATGACGCGCTCGGTAAAAACCATTAATTCACATCAGTCACTTTTCGATGCCATTGAAATGATGATTATGTATGATGTTAAGAATCTTCCGGTTTTAGATGAGGGCAAAGTATTCGGAACAGTTTCCACTACTTCTCTCATGCGCAATTCAAAACTACAGTGCATCTACCTATCTCATGAAATTCTGCAATGTCATGAGATCACAAGACTTATTGAACTTTCATCCCAAAAACAGGAAATTTTTGAAACCCTAGTCAAGACGAATGTTAAACCACATACTATCCAAAAAATCATGAGTCACATTGCTGATAATTTTGCACAGGTTCTATTGCAAATGGGTGAACAGAAATTTGGTACCCCACCCTGCAAATATGCTTTCGTTGCGGCAGGATCACAGGCACGTTCCGAGGTGCAATTTCTCTCAGATCAGGATAACTGTATCATTACTGCGACACAAATTGACGACACACAAAGGCAGTATTTTGAACAGCTGGCATCATTTGTGAATGATAACCTCGATAAATGTGGTTATCCATTATGTGACGGCAATTATATGGCCAAAAATCCACGCTGGCTACAAAGCCTTGAAACCTTCAAAAAATATTATGATGAATGGATCTTAAACAATAGTGAAGACGCACTACTGTCCGGCTCGGTATTTTTAGATATGCGAACTCTCTACGGGGATACCAATCTGGTTAAGGATCTAAGAGAACATCTCATTAAAAGAGCCCGAAGCAATACAAGATTTATGGCAACTCTAATGAAAATATCAGCGGCAGTTGCCCCACCCGTGGGAACCTTCCGCCAGTTTGTGCTAACCAAAGATGGAGACAATAAGCCTTATCTTAACATCAAAAAGCAGGCTATCAACCTTATCATTGAAATGGCTAGACTCTATGCTATAGCCGCCGGTTCTACAAGTGTAGACACATACGAAAGGCTGCAGAGCGCCTACAAAGCCAATCTCATCAAGGAAGAAAACTATAAAGAACTTACTGAGGCTTATACATTCTTAAATTATGTGCGCTTTAATCACCAGTTGCAGGCACTGCATAACCATGAAGAACTTTCCAATCATATTGTGCCAAAAGAGCTATCACAATTTGAAAGGAATCATCTGCGCGATGCTTTTGTCATTATTGCCAAACATCAAAAAGGTGCGCTAATGCATTTTTCACACTCACTTGGAGTATAAAACATGTGGTTGAGACGATTGTTTGATCCGGTACTAAAACACCAGCATGCGTGTCATTGCTTTCTTGAAAAAGGCTGCCCCGCAGAATTAAAAAAATATTATGAAAAAAACTTACCATTATCTTCAGCAAAGGTAAAGGATCACAAGATAGTGTCTATTGATTTTGAAACCACCGGTATTGATCCTGCTAATGACTATATTCTTAGTATCGGAGGAATTGAGATCATCGACCTTACAATCGACTTTTCAACTTCATTTCATTATTATGTCAACAATTCAGCACACATTAAAGAGGATTCAGCCATAATCAATCAAATCACACCTGAAATATTGTCAAATGGCAAAGAACCATATCAAGGAATCATTGAATTATTAGATAGACTTGCAGGAACAATTGTACTGACACATTGCAAGTTCATTGAAATGAATTTTATCAAAGAAGCGCTGAACCTAAAAAAAAATGCGCCACTCCCCTTTCTAATCTTCGATACCATGGGCCTAGAACGCAGCTTACACCGTAACGAAAATAATCTTGATGTAACTTTAAGCACCATCAGACAAAGACGGGGACTGCCTGAATATACAGCACACAATGCCCTGGTTGACAGTCTTGCAACAGCAGAAGTGTTTTTAACACAAGTAAAAGATATTTTTGGAGATACCGAGGCCACTGTACTTGAATTATACAGACGCTCTTAAGTAAACAAAAAGAGCCTTCCATTTCGGAAAGCCCTTTAAATCACATAAAGTAACTCAAAAGATTAGGCGTTTAAAGCAGCCTTTGCCTGCTCAGCAATACACTTAAAAGCCTCTTTATCATTGATAGCAAGATCAGATAAAACTTTACGATCAATTTCAATATTAGCCTTCTTAAGACCGTTAATTAACTGACTATAGGAAAGATCATGCTGACGAGCGGCGGCATTGATACGAACAATCCATAAAGCACGGAATTGACGTTTCTTCTGTCTACGATCGCGATAAGCATACTGTCCAGCCTTAGTTACAGCCTGAACGGCAACACGATATGTGCGACTTCTAGCACCCTGATAACCTTTTGCTGCCTTAAGAACCTTCTTGTGACGAGCATGGGCGGTAACACCACGTTTAACTCTAGCCATTTGTCATTCTCCTCAAACTATGCATAAGGTAACTGACGGGCAAGTGCACGTAAGTTACAGGTCTTAACACAAACCATCTTGCGTAACATGCGTTTACGCTTTGAGGTTTTCTTGGTTAGGATGTGACGAAGGTTCTGGTGACGGCACTTAAAGTGTCCGCTACCGGTTTTTTTGAAGCGCTTAGCAACGCCTCTATCGGTCTTCATTTTGACCTTGACTTTACTAGCCATTATTTACTCCGCATTAATGCTTATATAACACGTTACAGGAGCTACAAAAGCAGACTTTAATCCCTGCAACTATTTCTTTTTTGGGGCTAAAACCATAGTAGCCTGTCTACCTTCAACTCGTGAGGCTGACTCTACAGTAGCTATACCCTTTTCGACGCATAGATCATTTTCTACACGTTTGAGAACATCAAGGCCTAAAGACTGATGTGCCATTTCACGACCGCGATAGCGCAAAGTAACTTTAGCCTTATTGCCCTCTTCCAAGAAACGGATCAGGTTGCGTAGTTTAACCTGATAATCCGCTTCATCTGTTCCAGGACGGAATTTTATTTCCTTTACCTGAACAATCTTTTGCTTCTTATTCTTCTGATCTTTACTCTTCTGATAAAGATACTTGCCATATTCAATAAGCTTACAAACAGGTGGCTCAGCATTAGGACTGATTTCCACAAGATCAATATTCTGCTCTTGTGCCATCTTTATTGCCTCGGCTGTTGGCATAACCCCGATCAAATCGTTGTCAGCATTCAACACACGCACTTCTTTACATCTGATATCACTGTTAATCCGGTTTTTCTGTAAAGTTTTACCGGTCTTTCTATTGTTGTTTATAGCAAATACTCCTATACAAATTAAATCTCAAAAGACTAAGCAAACTAGTCTTTATCCTGAGCCTCAGAACGTGACTTCTCAATTTCCACATCTGCATCAGGCATATTTTTGCGCTGTATAATATCTGATTTTACAAGATTTATCAAGTCCTCTATGCACATGCTTCCCAAATCTGCACCTTTTCGGGTACGTACAGCAACTTTGCCCTGTTCCGCCTCCCGAGCACCACAGACTAAAAGATATGGAATATGCATCAACGTATGCTCTCTTACCTTAAAGCCAATCTTATCATTACGGATGTCATAGCGGGCACGCAGTCCTTCTTCATCAAGTCTCTTGGCCACTTTAACAGCATAATCGGCCTGATCATCTGTGATGGACATTACCATGGCCTGACATGGGGATAACCAGGTTGGGAATGAACCGGCATACTCCTCTGTTAAAACACCAATAAAACGCTCTAAGGATCCTAACATGGCACGATGAATCATGACAGGGACATGCTCCTGATTATCCTCACCGATATATGCAGCACCAAGACGCCCTGGCAGAGAAAAATCCAACTGCACGGTACCGCACTGCCAAGCGCGCCCCAAAGAATCGTGCAGAGTAAACTCAATCTTAGGACCATAGAAGGCACCTTCACCAGGTTGCAGTTCATACTCTAAATGGTTTGACTCTAAGGCTTCAACTAAGTCTTTTTCAGCCTTATCCCAAATTTCATCAGAACCAATTCGTTTCTCTGGACGGGTAGAGAGCTTAATATCAACATCATGGAAGTTAAATACATCATAAACGTCATAGACCATATGAATGCATTCTGTAACTTCCTCTAAGATCTGACTCTCTGTACAAAAGATATGAGCATCATCCTGCTCAAAACCACGAACACGCAAAAGTCCATGCAGGGAACCAGAAGGTTCATTACGATGATCCTTTCCAAATTCAGCCATTCTGATTGGTAAATCGCGATATGATCTTGTTCTTGAGTTGAAAATCTGAATTGCACCTGGGCAGTTCATAGGCTTAATGGCATAATCACGATTCTCAGACTGGGTAGTAAACATGTTTTCTGCGTATTTATCCCAATGTCCTGAACGCTCCCATAGTACCCTATCCATGATCTGAGGAGTATTAACCTCAATATAGTGATACTTATGAAGCATATCACGCATGAAATTCTCAACTATTCTATATATAGTCCAGCCATCGTTATGCCAAAATACCAAGCCCGGAGCCTCCTGCTGGAAATGAAAGAGGTCAAGTTTCTTGCCTAAGACACGGTGATCGCGTTTGGCTGCCTCTTCACGGCGCTTGAGATAAACCTTAAGTTCATCCTTGGTGGCAAAAGCACAACCATAAATACGCTGTAGCATTTTATTCTTAGAATCACCTCTCCAGTAAGCACCAGCAAAGTGAGTCAGTTTAAAATGCTGACAGAAGGACATATGAGGCACGTGTGGTCCACGGCACATATCAATATATTCGTTATGATGATAAAGACCAATACTCTTGTCATCCTTTGAAATATTCTCATCTAATATCAGTTTCTTATATGGTTCATTTCGTGATGAAAAAGTATCATAGGCTTTCTGCCAGTCAACAACTTCCTTAATAACCTGATAATCTGTTTTAGCAAGTTCATGCATTCTAGCATCTAAGGCTTCTAGGTCTTCGGCAGTTAATTTGTGCTCAATGTCAACGTCGTAATAAAAACCATTGTCAATAACAGGACCAATAGCCATCTGTGTTTCAGGCCAGAGCTGCTTTATCGCATGTCCCAAAAGATGAGCACATGAATGACGAATGATCTCAATACCCTCTTTATCCTTAGGAGTAATAATTGAGACTTCAGCATCCTGACTGATTAAGTCACAAGCATCATGCAATTCACCATTCACTTTACCTGCAACACAATTTCTTGCAAGGCCAGGACCGATACTAGATGCTAATTCGAAAATAGATACTGGCTTATCAAATTCTTTGATATCACCATTAGGAAGTGTAATTTTTGGCATTTTATAAACCCCGATGCATACAGCGCATCTCAAGGCTCCATGTATTAAAAAAAGAAAACCTCATTTATGACTATTCTTGCACTACTCGACAAGACCTTGCATAAAAGAAGAAACCGAGCGTAATTATCCGCTACTTGTATGCATTATGCAATACCAAAAGTAAACCATCACTTGGTGAATAATAAGGAACCCAATTTTTACTTATTTTTTTATTTTAAACTGTTGAAATTTAATTTTTAATTGCTATAATAAGTCACGTTCGCGTCGTTAGCTCAGCTTGGTTAGAGCATCACCTTGACATGGTGGGGGTCGGTGGTTCGAGTCCACTACGACGCACCATCCTAGAAGGCAACCTTATGGTTGCTTTTTTTATCCGTTTATAGTTTTCTATTTTTTTCTCTTTATAATCCATATAATCTTTAAAAC
>Ga0326511_10003528_pt1 | contig 12597 bp, 11 predicted proteins | sample 0_2496_0518_D_FD_203701 | JGI IMG/M metagenome (GOLD analysis project Ga0326511, IMG submission 203701) | Bovine rumen microbial communities from UC Davis, California, United States - 0_2496_0518 | ecosystem: Host-associated > Mammals > Digestive system > Stomach > Rumen | place: USA...
CCTTCTGCGACCATCTTCCACAAAGAGAGTCGCGCTACTGGACAGGACAGTCCGTTGAAGACGTATTATCTGACACGCAATCGCTTGCTCTTCGCCCAGCGCAATATTAAGCTGCCAAAACGCTGGCTGACATACCTTTACCTGTTGGGACCAGTAGCTGTTCGCGACTTCTTGCGCAATCTTGGCTGTACCCGACATCCGCAACTATACGCCAGCAGGACAGCCTACTGCGACTTCCTCGCTGGACGCTTTGGGAAAAAACAAGAGAAAAGACAATAAAGAAAACAGATTGATATGGGATTCTGGCTAATATTATACATCATAGACTGGACACTTTTCATAGGAGTGGCCTTGACAACCTTATACCTTTTTTTCTTTTCCATCACCTCGCTGTTTTCAAAACATTCTACCGTCTCTAAAGCCAAACGTCAAAACCGTTTTATCATACTAATCCCCGCCTATCGTCAGGACAAGGCTGTTTTACAGGGTGTTATGTCCGTTCTGGGAATGAATTACCCCCAGAGGATGTTTGATGTGGTTGTTATCAGCGACCACCAGAGCGAGATGACCAACATGAAACTGGCACAGATGCCGGTAACATTGCTGACGCCAAACTTCGAGAAAAGCACAAAAGCGAAGTCGCTGCAGTATGCCATTCTTAATCTTCCAGAATTCAAAATCTATGATGCTGTTGTTGTTCTCGACGCCGACAATCTTGTTGAGCCACAGTTTCTTGAGCAGGTTAATGATGCCCTTGAAAATGCGGGAACAAAAGCCATCGTCACCCATCGTCTGCCAAAGAACCGCGACACGACTGCAGCTCGTCTGGATTCCATCTTTGAAGAGATAAACACCTCCATCTTCCGTCGCGGACATATTACGGTTGGCCTGTCGGCAGCCATCAGCGGCTCGGGCACCATCTTTGAATTCGAGTGGTTCAAGCGCAATATCATGAAAGTCCGTACTGCCAATGAGGACAAGGAGCTGGAAGCCATGCTCATGCGTCAACGCATTTTCGTTGACTATTTCGATGATATCTATGTCTACGACGAGAAATCGCGCCGTACCAGCGAACTCAGTCAGCGTCGCCGCCGCTGGGCTATCGCTCAGTATAAAACCCTCATAAATTACATTCTCCACTTCCCCAGTGCAGTCCTAAATCGTCATTATGACTTTGCTGACAAGATTCTTCAGTGGATGCTCGTTCCGCGTCTCTTAACTGTTGCTATCATTTTGATAATGAGCATCGTGTTGCCGTTCATCTATTTCTCACTAGCCCTCAAATGGTGGATTGTCGGTGTCATACTGGGATTCTCATTCTGTTTTGCCACCCCCGATCATCTGGTCGATAATAACTGGGACAAAGATTTCCTATTGTTGCCATTCCGTATGGGACGTAGTCTGGTGACATGTATCGTCGCCCGTTTCAAGAAATAATATTAACCACATAATGTCTGCTGTATGTTCTGGACCGTCATCCATTATGTCGACATCGCCCTATGGCTCATCGTAGCTGCATCAACGGCCTATGTCTGCTTCTTTGCGATCATATCACTATTCTACAGCAAAGACGAAAACTACACATACAATCGCTCGCCACATCTCATCGGGCACGAAATGCGTCGGTTCCTGGTGCTATATCCTGCTTATAACGAGGATCGCGTCATCCTTAATTCCGTTAACCAGTTTGGTTATCAGGACTATCCGCAGGAATACTACACCGTAGCTGTCATCTCCGACCACATGCAGCCCGAGACTAATGATCAACTTGCAAAATTCCCCATACGCCTACTGCAACCCACTTTTGAGAAAAGCTCAAAAGCAAAGGCTATGCAGTTTGCTATCACAACTATCGGCAATGAACAATTTGACAACGTTGTCGTCCTCGATGCCGACAATGTCGTCCAGTCGACCTTCCTCAGCCAGTTGAACACTCTGTGCAATGCCGGTTATGATGCCATCCAGTGCCACCGCTGTGCCAAGAACGCCAACAATGACGTTGCCGTTCTTGATGGCGTGAGCGAAGAAATCAACAACACAATCTTCCGTAAGGCACATAACCGAATAGGCCTTTCATCTGCACTGATAGGATCGGGAATGTGCTTCAAATACGATCTCTTCCGGAAAAATGTATTCATGCTGACTACTGCTGGCGAGGATCGCGAGATGGAGGCCTTGCTGTTACGTCAGAACATCTTCATCAAATATGCTGCCGACATTCATGTCTTCGACGAGAAGGTGAGTTCGCAAGACAATTTCCAGCGCCAGCGTATGCGCTGGATGACGGCCCAGATTCAGAGCCTGTTGAGTATGTTACCGCGCATTCCTCATGCAGTCATCCATGGCAATATCAATTTCATTGACAAAACCATACAGCAGGCCCTCATCCCCCGTTCCATACTCATTATGTTGCTCGGCTTCATGTCTATACTGATGACCCTTGTCGCTCCTGTATGGAGTGGGAAATGGTGGATTCTGTTCGGCTGTCTGGCTGTGGCGCTCTTCATCGCCATTCCCGGGCCCTTACGCATACGTTCCTTCGGCAAGGCATTAGCTATTCCGGGACTTGTCCTGCGTATGCTGAAGAACATCCTTCACATAGATCACAAGAATACCGATTTCATTCATACTCAACACGGATAATTATGAGTAATATCACAATTTTCATTTGCGCGCATAAAGAAGTGGAACTTCCACAACACCCATATTTCCTACCCATACAGGCCGGAGCTGCTCTTCATGATGCTATTCCGGGCTATCAGCCAGATAACGAAGGGGACAACATCTCCATTAAGAATCCGCATTTCTGCGAACTCACCTGTCACTATTGGGCATGGAAGAATCTCAAGAATGTAGATATTGTCGGGCTCAACCATTACCGTCGTTATTTTGACTTCCAACGGAAATGGCCGCAGTTCTCTGCGGACAAACGATTCGTTTCCACAGAGTCCTTCCTAAGTCAGGAATACCTTTTTCCTGATTTGGAGAGACTCTTGCAGAAATACGACATGATACTCCCTGTAGCCCGCCATTGGCGTGTCAGCAATACCCAACAATACGCCAACTATCATATTGCTAAAGACTGGGAGATGCTTCGTCAGATCATCAAGGAACGCAGTCCTCAATACTGTTCTGCTTTTGAGAAGACGATGGACAATAGTAACAAGTCAGTAGGCTACAATATGTTTATCACTCACTGGAAGTATTTTGAGGCCTATTCTGAATGGCTTTTCGATATTCTGTTCGAGGTAGAACGGCGTGTTCCGCCTATTGAAGACCCTGTCCAAAGTCGCATCTATGGTTATATGAGCGAACGCCTCATCAATGTATTCTGTGAGTACCATCATCTTCGCGTTAAGCACATTCCTTTAATCATGCCACTTGATGATGCACATGAAGGAAGTAATATTGATAATTGGCATGCTGTGTATAGGAGAATTGTAAATGATTTACATTATCTGAGAAACAGATGAGTGAACGTGTCCAAAAAAGTATAAAAAATGCGGAAGTAAATCTTGTATTTTATTTCCTTGCTCTTTTTTTGGCTTTTTTTTCACGAAAGATTTTCCTTGAATGTCTCGGAGCAGAGTTCATAGGCTTAAACGGCACCCTTTCCAATATCTTGGGCTATTTGAACCTTGCAGAATTAGGTATTGGAGGCAGTATTGGCTATCTGTTATATAAGCCCTTACAGCAAAAGAACCAAGAAGACATCTCAGAGATTCTCTCCGTTTTTGGCTATTTGTACAATTGGATTGGCGGAATCATACTTGGAGCTGGTGTCATCATAAGCCTTTTCTTTCCTCTTATTTTTGGAAACACACCGTTGGGATTAGGAATTGTCTACTTCTCTTTCTATTCAATTCTTGGTTCGTCTTTAATAGGTTATTTCATTAACTATCGACAGATTCTCTTAAGTTCTGATCAGAAGAATTATCTTGTTGCAATTTACACTCAATCTGCTAACCTGATAAAGATTCTGCTCCAAATTTATCTTGCCTACAATTACAAAAACCTGTATTTGTGGGTTGCCGTAGAATTCATCTTTGGCGTCTTCGGATGTATTATCCTTAATTGGAAGATTAACAAGGAGTATCCATGGCTTAGAACCCACAAGGGGAATGGGCGTGCGCTGCTTAAGAAGTATCCAAACATACTGACATATACTCGTCAGATTTTCATTCATAAGATTAAGGATTTCCTTATTTATAAAAGCGACGAGTTGTTCATTTTCCTTTTTGTGTCCCTAAAAATGGTTGCTTTCTACGGGAATTACACAATTATCGTTACTAAAATCGGACAATTGTTTAGTTCCATTTTGGGAAGTATGCAAGCTAGTATTGGTAATTTGGTAGCAGAAGGTGATCAACAAAAAATATTGAGGGTTTTTTGGGAAGTTACAACAATTCGCCATTTCGTTGCAGGATTTCTATGTTTCTCAATATATCATTTTATTGAACCATTTATCACCATTTGGCTTGGCCCAGAGTATATCCTTTCACGAGAGATACTCATATTGTTAGTTCTATCCATTTACATTGGAACATCACGAGGTAGTGTAGATATGTTTAATGCCACACATGGTCTTTTCGCGGACACATGGACTGCATGGTTAGAATTATTTATGACAATAGTTATTACGCTAATTGGCGGTTATCTCTGGGGTATAGCAGGTATACTACTTAATAAGGTTATTACAACAACCTTGATTGGACTGATTTGGAAGCCCTATTACCTTTTTCATTCCGGTCTTCACCTCAGCTATTTCACTTATTGGAAAGGAGCAAGTTGTAATTTTATAGTATCCATCATCAGTTTCGCGGCTGCTCATCTGCTACTTGGAATGTTTGACATCTCTACGAATAATTATTTTCAGTTAGCATACTTTTGTGTTATAGGGCTGCTTATTTATCTTGCTATCAATTTAACTCTAATTTATGCTTTTTGTAAAGGTGCCAAAGATTTTTATATGCGTGCTATTACAATCCTTCACTTAAATAAATAAAATAATGCTCTCATTTTCAGATAAAGTTATCATTAAGGTCTTTAATGCAGTTAGAAAAGTTCACACAACTTGTTGTGGAACATATAAACTCCCTCAGCCGACCCCGAGTAGAGACCCTGCATTTGCTAATCAAACGATATACGACTTGTTATGTGCAGATAAGCCATGCATGATAGGTCGTTTTGGTTCAAACGAAATAGAAACTACCGTTTTCACAAGAAATCGATTGTTTTACAAATATGACTTGCTCAATTATGCACGTGGAATAAGTGATATATGGTGGTATCCGGAAAATACAGTGAACAGAATGTATTATAATGCTGGTTTCTTTTCGCCAACCTTAGAACAATTAGACAAATTCGGTGAAGAGATGATGAAGGCGATGCCTCTAATTGATGTGTTAGGCTCATGGTGCAAAGAAGAAGGATATTTCATGGAGAAACTATCTAAAACAACATTTGTAGACTTGGAATTATTAAATCCATTATGGGGTAGTAATTCCAAACCATGGACAATGGCATTGGAAGGAAAGAAAGTCCTGGTTGTTCATCCATTTACAAAAACAATACGAGCTCAATATGCCCAAAGAGAACTTGTGCATAAAGATTCCAGAATACTTCCTGATTTTTCACTTAAAACAATTAAAGCAGTCCAATCCATTACTGGGAATAAGCCTAACGAGTTTAACAATTGGTTCGATGCGCTCCACTATATGGAAAACGAGATTGACAAAACAGATTATGACATTTGTATTGTCGGCTGCGGCGCCTATGGTATTCTTTTAGCAGCCCACTGCAAACAAATGGGGAAAAAAGCCATTCATCTTGGTGGGGCAACCCAGTTGTTATTTGGCATACGGGGTAAAAGGTGGGAGGATCCAAACTATGGATTCAACGGTACCAACTATCTTTCCTTCATGACACCATATTGGGTTCGCCCTACGGATGAAGAAACTCCTCGAAGGTCATCTGACATTGAAAATGGATGCTATTGGTAATGAACTCCTCTCGTGCGTACATATAGCTTAACAAAAATAAGGAACACGCGGGTCGTAGAGGAAGGTGAACAGATAGTCCGTGACGTGAGAGCTATCTTTACAGGTACAGGGTGGCCCTTTTTCGGTGCAAAGACCAACGTTGCCGGGTAAAAGGGTAGGGTTATTTCGTTTTTGCGTATACGCAAAATGCCTTGCGCCTATACGCAAAATTTCTTGTGCCTGTACGCAAAATTTCCTCGCCTTAACGCAAAATCAAACGTCAAAAATTCGATAAACCGTCACAAAGGGTCACAAAGGTGGCCTTTAGAAATGAAAAGGTAAGCGAAAGTTTTGTGCTTTCGTCTTTTTTGCGTATCTTTGCGGCATATAGTTGAACATGTGGAACATGAGAAACTTGAATAACTTTATAATAACGATTCACGATTTCTGAATACATGGCGAATAGAAGCAGGATTAACTGGATAGACTGGGCGAAATCAACTACTATGTTTTTAGTTGTTTTGGGGCATTGTCATATTCAATCTTCTCATCAACTAATTACACAAGTCATCTATTCCTTCCACATTCCATTATTCTTTTTTTTATCAGGATTACTTTGTCCAAAGGGTTTTTCAAAATCCTCTTTATTAAAAGATTGTAAATATATTATTGTGCCATATTTCGTCTTCGGCACATTCTTAATGATTACTCATTCGCTATTATCCAGAGATTTCTCTTTTTCGTTCTACTATACAAATTTCGGATCTTTATTGGTTGGTATGGACGCAGGCATCGGACCAATATGGTTCCTTCCCGCGCTTTTCATTTGTAAACAGTTATATTACATAATACAAAAATGCAAGAGACTAACTATTGTATATATTATCACAATTCTTCTTTCATTTATTATACCCTACTACATAGCACAGTTCAATATTAATCTGCCACTATTTGCAGACTCAGCATTATTTGGACTACCTTTCTTCCTCATAGGTAATTGTAGTTTTTCATTAATAGAGAATAATAGCCCCAGAAAAATATACATATTATTCATGATAGCCATACTACTAACACTGACGATTGTTCTATCAACATATAACGGATTCGTAAGTATAGCAACATGTAGTTATGGCAACCATTTACTACTCTATTACATCAATGCTTTATCTGGCATTGCGGCTTCTGTCGGTATTTGTCTCTTGCTAAACAAATTTAGAAATGAATTTATCATAACTACATCGTATGGAACAATTGTCACGTTGAGTATTCATAGTCTCATACTATTGGTACTACAATACTATATTCCTAAATATGCCGGTTTCTATACACCGTATCTCAGCATTACGGAAGCTCTTCTTTATTCCTTTATTACATATATCATCTGCTATGCTATCATCAAATGGGGAGATTTGTATTGTCCAAAACTTTTGGGACTGAGAGGCAATCTCAAGACAAACGTATTATAAATGGAATAACAGACTAAGCATTGACTCATCTGTGTACATTCGACCCCGTACAATGCTTATTTTGTAATGTATTGCAAAACATATTTATCAAGGAATAAAGAAAGGAGATATGTAATTGTCATTATAAATACAACACAAAGAATACCATTTGCATAGGGAGGCATTGTCAAATGAAAATAATCTATGAGAGCATCCCACACAGAAATAAATGGAATATGTAAACAGAATATTGACAAGGAATGGCGTCCTATAGATGAAAGGACCTTGCCTACAACCCCCTTTTCGATTAAAAGCGACATTTTTAATATCAAGACACTTCCCAACAAAGCAGCAGGAAAAAGTATAAATAAAGAACGTCCATAGATTCTAACAGACAAATTCACAAAGCCAGAATAGTGTAAAAATACGAAATATAGAATTGAAAGGACAAGCGCCCACTTATAATCTATGTATTGTAGAATATTTCTTTTTCTAAATTCTGTACCTACAAAGATAAAAATCGCCATTAAGAATGCTGTATCAAGACTCCATGGCAACAGCAATGGAAGATAAGCCAGACAGTAAGTAATGGAAAAATATAAGAATAGTAATAGCAAAACTCTATTGCTCTTTTGTAATAACCAATATAATATGAAAGACACAAACATTGAAGTCAAAAACCATAAAGGACCATTGCCTGACTGTAATAGGAAAACATTTTCTTCACTTCCCAGAGGATAAAGGCACCAACGGGAATAGAGAACTCCAATTAAATCGGATAAATGTATTGATCTATATATAGATAATAGTATTGCAGAAAACAAAAAATAGGGAATTATTAGCTTCTTAAATTTATTTTTAAGGCTAATCGGGCGAACAGTACAATAGCCACTAACAATAAAGAATAAGGGAATATAGAAAGGGAAAGACCATGACATTAGCGGACCATAGACATGACTGCTAATAACAAGGAACAAGCCTATCCCCTTTGATATATCTACGAATCTGAGTCTATCAGTATTATCGCCATGACTATTACATTTCATCTCACAACACGAATAAAAGCAATAAGCCAATAAATTGGTGAATTTGCAATTCTGAACATGAGTTTATTGCTAAAAGGAAAAGCCATTCCTTGCCAAGCAGTATTACTTTCAGGAAAAAGTGTACGCCATCGCTTCACATCAAAGCAATTCCGATTAAGAAGTAAAGGTAATTTAGAAATGAATTTTCGTTGTAAGAGTTCCTCTTTTACAACGTCATAAACATTTTTCTCTTTATAAAACTCTTCAACTTTTCGTATCGCTGCTGCTTGACTCTCGACAGCAAAAACAGTAGTATGTGTATAATTATTGGGATTGTATTGAATCCAATGATACATACACCTGTCAACACCAGCGAATCTCTTGGCATAATAGAACAACTGACAGCAGAACAGATAATCGTCGACCATATTCCGATCAGGTATGAATCGCACTTCGTCACGATGCTCGGTAACAATGGTGCTACGCACTAACAATTTCCACATCACTCCCTTGATAGTTAGGAGTGTAATGGCTCGCATCATTTCATCATGATTGTTAGTATATTTCTGGGGGTGTTCAACGCTATGATCGGCATACTCCTCAATATATCCACAACCCGAAATATCTGCATTCTCCTTCATGGCTGCTTCTACAAGCAGTTCAACCATATCATTATCAATATAATCATCGCTATCAATAAATAGGAAATAATCACCTGTCATATTGTCGAGACAGTCGTTACGCGATGCAGAGATGCCTTGGTTCTGTTCATGAACAATCATTTTGCATTGTGACGACACACCGTACTTATCAATCATCTCATTGATAACCTCCATACTCTTGTCTGGAGTGCAGTCGTTCACAAACACATATTCAATATTCTTATACGTTTGTGTAAAGAGTGATTCTACACAACGGCCCACATAATTCTCCACCTTATAAAAAGGTACCAGGATTGATACTTTTATATTCTGTTCCATATCTATCTTTGTATCAGTTTTAGTAATGAATAGAAACCATGCTCTGCTAACCAGAACTTAATTCTTTCTTTCGTTGAATAATTCATTTCTCGCCAAATGCTTTTCGCTTCAGGGAATGTCTGCTTGTAACTCTGATAATCCAACAATTGCTTCGTCAAGAAATTACTCTTGATATTAAACTTTCTAAGTAACAGCTTGTGTTCGACATCATCATCATATAGCCCTTTTTCACGACAGAACGCCTCAACTTCTTTGACACCTTTTATATGCATATTAACGCTCCAAAGTGTTTGGAGAGACACTCGGGCTTGATTATACTGTACATAATGATAAAATGCCTTTGGGATAGAAACGAAACTATTTGCGTAATAATAGAGTTTCACAGACATAATGTAGTCTTCTACGATATCCACATGAGGGGTAATCGTGAAATTGTCAAAGAGGCTGCGTCTTATGAGTAGTTTCCACAAAACCGTGGCAATATCATAATTTAGACACTTAAACATGTTCTCTCTACATGTCTCTGCATAGTTCTCATGGTGATAGGTAGGCTTTCCTGATAAATAATCCTTCATAAAATCACATCCAACGATGTCTACCTCACCATTCCTGGTTGCAGAAACCATCTGAGAAACAGTATCTTCTTCTATCCAATCATCACTATCCACAAAGAAAACGTAATCTCCTTTTGCATGGGCTATACAATCAGTCCTTGACACGGCAATACCTTCATTCTGTTCATGATTGATTATCTGATACCGCCCTTCATCTATACTATGTTTAGAAATAGTATTCTTAAGTACCTGGAGACTGTTGTCTGGCGAGCAATCATTCACAAATACATAATCCAAGTAAGGATATGTCTGATTAAAAATGGAATCCAGCGTCTTTTCAAGATACTGTTCCACTTTATATATTGGCATTAGGATTGATACTCTTATTTGCTGATCCATGTTCAATTCTTTGTTAGTTTCAGTATCATCTTCCCTAATCTATACAGGAATCTATCAATTCTATAATGGCAACGCAATTGAGGAGTCAGTGTTTGTGTCAAACATTCTGAGGCTTTCATTGTTTTGTAATCCTCAAGGACTCGAGGAGGAAACATATTAGACAGGACTTTTTCTTTCTCTTTCCACATCTTATCTGGATTAGAAGTGCTGACACCTTCTAAATCAAATGTCGCCACATAATCGTCAATGTATTTAACAGAACAATCATTCATAATAATTGCTTGAACAAAGAACTTCCAGTCAGAGACAATTTTCAAATCTTCGTCATAGGGAAACTGTCGAAGCAATTCTGTCCTAATAAAAGAGCTTTGATGAGGAACTGTCGCAGAATAGAGATAATACATAGAGATTTTTCCTGACAATGGCGGATTAAACAAAATCTTATTGTCTTTATTAGAGCGAAGCTTCCCAATGACAATGTCGTCTTCTGAATTTGTTCCACTCACTCGTTCTAAAACATTCTGATCATAGAAGCAATCCCCAGAATTCATGAAAATGCAATACTCGCCATGAGCCTGTATCACACCTTTGTTCATGGCATTATATATGCCTTTATCAGGCTCCGAAACCCAATAGTCTATTTGGTCGGCATACTCTTTTATCACTTCTGCACTTCCATCTGTTGACCCCCCATCAATAATGATGTACTCATAATCATGAAAAGTCTGTCCCGTCACACTTTCTATAGTATGGCGCAATCCCTCGCAATTGTTATAATTAATAGTTATTACAGAATATTTCATAAATCTTATACCAATTGCAAATTTACGACTTTTTTATCAGTTAGCAAAAAAAATCAAAAAAAAAAACTAAAAAAAACATTCATCAGTATTTTTTTACTATCTTTGCAAAAAGAATACGACTATGAACACAAAGAAAGAATACGATCTGCTGATTGTTGGCGCAGGCATCTATGGTGCCACAGCTGCATATAAGGCTAAGAGAGAAGGGAAGCGATGCCTTGTGATTGATATCCGTCCACATCTGGGGGGTAACATCTATTGTGAGAACGTTGAGGGCATCAATGTCCACAAGTATGGAGCACACATTTTCCATACCAACAACAAACGGCTGTGGGAGTTTGTGAATGGCATTGTGGAGTTCAACCGATATACCAATTCACCTATTGCGAACTACAAGGGACGACAGTACAACCTCCCCTTCAACATGAACACCTTCTATCAGATGTGGGGCGTCTTAACCCCTGAAGATGCTCGCAAGAAGATTGACGAGCAGCGTCAGGAGGCACTGGAGAAGATGAAGGCCGACGGTGTGACAGAACCGCGTAACCTGGAGGAACAAGCCTTATTATTAATAGGTAAGGATATCTATGAGACGCTGATCAAAGGCTATACTGAAAAGCAATGGGGCCGGAAGTGTACGGACTTGCCTGCTTTCATCATCAAGCGTCTTCCCGTTCGTTTCGTTCACGACAACAACTACTTCAGCGATCGCTTCCAAGGCATTCCGATGGGCGGATTCAACAAACTGATTGATGGTTTGCTCGAAGGGATTGAGACGCGCATCAATACCAATTTCTTTGAAAATCGTCAGTATTGGGAGAGCATCGCAGACCATATATTGTATACTGGCAAAATAGATGAATATTTTGATTATCGCTTCGGGCAGTTAGAATGGCGTAGCGTTCGTTTTGAGCAAGAGACACTCGATATGCCGAACTACCAAGGCAATGCCGTCATGAACTTCACAGATGCCGAAACACCGTACACCCGCATCATCGAACACAAGCATTTTGAAATGTTTGGTGACGATGTCTATCGCTGTCCCAAAACGGTTATCTCACGCGAATATTCCTCTGAGTGGCATCCTGGCATAGAGCCGTTCTACACAGTTAACGACGAGCGAAATAATAGCTTGTACAAGAAATACAAGGAGCTGGCCGACCAAGAGAAGAACGTTACATTCGGAGGGCGACTGGCAGAATACAAATACTACGACATTGCACCAATTATTGAGAAAGTCTTGGAAATGTAATTTTTACGGGCAAGATGACTATCTAAAAACAGAATTATGGCAGCACACAACGAATTGGGTAAATGGGGCGAGGAACTTGCGGCGGAGTATCTCCAACGGAAGGGATATGTCATTGTGGAGCGCGACTGGAAGTCGGGGCACCGGGATATTGACATCAT
>Ga0326511_10003530_pt1 | contig 12596 bp, 7 predicted proteins | sample 0_2496_0518_D_FD_203701 | JGI IMG/M metagenome (GOLD analysis project Ga0326511, IMG submission 203701) | Bovine rumen microbial communities from UC Davis, California, United States - 0_2496_0518 | ecosystem: Host-associated > Mammals > Digestive system > Stomach > Rumen | place: USA: California...
TATTTCTTCAATGCTTACGGACAGTTCAACAACATCCGCTATCATCATAATAGCGCCACAGGATATGTAAACGACTGGTTCGTCAATACGGCAATCGGTATACGGCTTTAGGACATTGAAGATTGAACATTGAAGATTGAAAGATTGAAAAATTGAAAACTCAACTTTCGCAAGCTCCGCTTGCTTCCGTTTTTAGAGGTGAGCGGTGAGAGGTAAGAGGTGAGAGAAATGCTGGCAAGCCCAGGCAAGAGACACGAGTAGGAAGCAGAAGAGGTGTTCCCTTACCTCTCACCTCTGAAAGTTGAGCAATGTGAAACATGCGAAACTTGAATAAATGAGCCAACTGGAAAAAGTGCCTTTTTGAGCATGTGGCCATTTGTAACTCATTGATAATCAGCATTAGAAATTTATTAAAAAGACTTTTTTAAGTAGACTCAATAAATGATAAATGACAATGAAAACAATTAAAATTTGGCTGATGGTCGCAGCACTTTTTTGCTGCCTGTCAGTAACGACATCATGTAGCAAGGATGACGACCGAGAGGTCGTCCAGCCAGTTAAAGAGTACTTCACGCTGTGGAACCAATGTGAAGCGCTGACGGCCCTGCAGAACTACGTAAAGGATGTGACAAATCCTAATTCGTCTAACTATATCAAGGCAGAGGACCGCATCGCCACGTTCGACATGGACGGCACACTCGTAGGCGAACTTTATCCCACGTACTTCGAGTACAACATGCTGGAGTACCGCGCCCTGGACGACCCTTCCTATCAGGCTCCTGACGACGTGAAGGAGGCAGCACAGGACATCCGCGACTTCGTACGCAACGGCAAGAAACTGCCCGACCACTTCGACATGAAGCATGCCTACGCTGCGGCAAAGGCATACAGCGGCATGACGCTCGCACAATTTGATGCCTACACCAAGGCCTACGCTGCCCTGCCTGCCAACGGCTTCAGCAGCATGACCTACGGCCAGAGTTTCTATAAGCCCATGCTACAGGTCCTCGAATATTTGAAGGACAACGGCTTCACCAATTATGTGGTCAGCGGTTCCGACCGCTTCATCTGCCGCGCACTGTTAGAGTCCTACGGCATCGAGCCCAACCGGGTCATCGGCATGGACGTAAAACTAGTATCCTCCAGCCAGGGCACAGTGGCGGGCGTCAACTACACCATGGGACGTGAGGAAGACCTCCTGCGCACCGACGAGCTCATCATCAAGAACCTGAAGACCAACAAGGTGCTGCAAATCTCGCAGGAGATAGGCAAGGTGCCCGTGCTCTCGTTCGGCAATAGCGGCGGCGACTGTGCCATGCACAACTACGCACTGAGCAATCCGAAATACAAGGCCGCAGCCTTCATGCTCATTGCCGACGATGACGCCCGCGACCATGCCAACCGCGAAAAAGCCCTTAACCTCGGACAGCAGTGGCGCGAGGCCGGCTACCACGTCATCTCCATGCGCGACGACTTCAAGACCATCTATGGCGATGGCGTCCAAAAGACCGACTTCACCTTTGCAGCCAATTAACATGACTCCCTGCTCAAAAACGGCCGCTGTTTTGAAAAAAACGGCGGCCGTTTTCAATAATACAGACATCTCCGATGAAGAGTGGGACAAGTGGTATTATGTTTGTTATTCATAACTTGGTTTACACATTACTGTTTTTATTCCTGCACAGGTTGTCAGTTCTTGACTTTCACGAAACATTGCCGCTACAGTTTGTGGTCTCAGAATTTTTGCTTAAATTTGCAGCAAAAAGATATGAGAAGCTGATGACAGAACGATTACAGAGAGAACTACAGACGCTGCCCGTAGCGGCCGTGGCGGTGCAGCTGAACGAAGTCCTGCAGGACAGCACGGCGGCCATAGTGACGGCGGCACCCGGAGCCGGCAAGTCGACGGTGCTGCCGCTGACGATGCTGGAGGCTCTCCAGGGTAAGATTGTCGTGCTGGAACCCCGGCGGGTGGCAGCGCGCCAGATAGCGGCGCGCATGGCCTGGCTGCTGGGCGAGGGCGTGGGCCAGACCGTGGGCTACCGCATACGCTTTGAGAGCAAGGTGTCGTCGACCACGCGCATAGAAGTGGTCACCGAGGGTGTGCTCACGCGGATGCTGCTCGACGATGCCGCGCTGGAGGGCGTGGCGGCGGTCGTCTTCGACGAGTTCCACGAGCGGAGTCTGAACACCGACGAGGCCTTTGCCCTGGTGCGTCAGTGCCAGCAGCTGCTGCGCGACGACCTGCGGCTGGTGGTGATGTCGGCGACAATCGACACGGCCGCCCTGACGGCCGCCCTGCACTGTCCGGTGCTGACGAGCGAGGGGAAGATGTTTCCCGTAGAGATAATCCATACGACGGAGGAGGCTACCGTGCCGGGGCTGGCCGCTGGCGCCAATGCTGGCCATAGCGTGGCGCAGCTGGTGGCGGCGACAGTCCTGCAGGCCCATCGTCAGCATGAGGGCGATATTCTGGCATTCCTACCCGGCGAGGGCGAGATACGGCGTGTGGAGGAGCTGCTTGAGGGCAAGCTCGGTGCAACAACAATCTTTCCGCTCTACGGTTTGCTCAGCAGTGACGAGCAGGCGCGGGCCATTGCGCCCAGCAGGGTGGGGGAACGCAAGGTGGTGCTGGCCACCCCTATCGCCGAGACGTCGCTGACGATTGAGGGCGTGAGGGTGGTCGTTGACAGCGGCCTGTGCCGCAAGATGGTGTTCGACGCCCGTAGCGGTCTGAATCGTCTGGAGACGGTGCGCATATCGATGGATATGGCTGTGCAGCGCACGGGCCGTGCTGGCCGTGTGGCGCCGGGCGTGTGCTATCGCCTGTGGACGGCAGTCACTGAGGCGCGGATGGATGCTGTGCGAAAGCCCGAAATCCTGGAGGCTGACCTAACGTCGCTGGTGCTCGATGCCGCCATCTGGGGCGAGCGTGAGGTGGAGAGTCTGCCGTGGCTGACACCACCGCCAAGAGCTTTGCTCGTAGCGGCAAAAAAGCTGCTGATGCAGCTCGGTGCCATTGACGAGGCGGGGCGGGTGACGGTCTGGGGGCGCAAGTTGTCGAAGCTGCCCTGCCACCCGCGTATCGCTCGCATGCTGCTGACGGCCGACACTGCCGAGCGGCGGGCGCTGGCGGCCGACATTGCCGCCGTGATGGAAGAGAAAGACCCGCTGGCCGGTGATGGCGACGTGGCGCTGGACCGGCGGATAGACGCTCTCCGCCGCGAGCGACGTAGCGGGAAGCCTGGGCGGTGGAGCCGGATAGCAAAGATTGCCCGCCAGTATGGCGACATGATACATGCCAAGGACGGCAACGCTGCCGTTAGCCCCTATGAGGTGGGTGCACTGCTGGCTTCGGCCTATCCCGAGCGTATAGGTCGGGCGTGGAGCGAAAGGCCGCGGGCTGGCGGCCATAGTCCGGTAGGGGGCGTCGGCGTGTTCCAGCTGTCGGGCGGCGAACTGGTGGCCGTGGAGCCTGCCGACACGCTGGCAGGGGCGGAATGGATAGTGGCCGCCACCATGCATCAGAAGGCTGGGGGCGTAGGCAGGGTGTTCTTGGCCAGTGTCGTTGACCCTGCCGACCTGAGAGCTTACGCCCGTGAGCGTGACAATATCTGTTGGGACGCTAAGAGTGGAGCGGTGGTGGCTCGCCGCGAGACACGTATCGGTGCCATTTTGCTGGCATCGAGTCCATTGACAGCCGATGTCCGTGAGCGCGTGAAACAGGTCATCTGTGAGGCCATGGTTAAAGACGGACGGTCAATGCTCAACTTCTCTGACGAGGTGCAGAACCTGCAACGGCGTATATCGTTCGTCGCCGCCCGTCATGCCGAACTGTCACTGCCCGCTGTTGACACGGACACCATTTGTAGCAGTGCTGCGGAGTGGGGACCGCTCTTTATAGGCAGGGCTACCACCGCGGCGGAGCTGAAGCGGATAGACCTCTGCGAGGTTGTCTGGAGCCGCCTCTCCTATGAACAGCAGCAGGCCGTGGATCGGCTGGCGCCCACACATATCGCTGTGCCTACCGGCAGCCGCATCAGGCTTGATTATCGCTTAGGGGCCGAGGCGCCTGTGCTGCGTGTGCGCCTGCAGGAGTGCTTCGGCATGCTGACCACCCCGCTGGTAGACGGCTCGCCGGTGCTGATGGAACTGCTGTCGCCGGGCTTCAAGCCCGTGCAGCTCACCACCGACCTGCAGAGCTTCTGGCAGACTACCTATTTTGATGTGCGCAAAGAGTTGCGGCGCCGCTACCCCAAACATTCGTGGCCCGACAACCCGCTGGAGGCTGACCCGGTGAGGGGCGTAAAACGGAAATGACGGAGAAATAACGAGGAAATGGCGGTAATATCGGGGAAAAACATTATCTTTGCAAGCGATAATTACAAGACGAGTTTCAGCCTGAAGACATAGCGAATATGGAACAGAACAGCGAATTGCATACAGCATGGGACTTCGTGGAGAACACGGGGCGGAGTATATTCTTGACGGGCAAGGCAGGAACGGGCAAGACGACATTCCTGAAGACGGTGGTGGAGCGATCGCGCAAGAGACCTATTGTGGTGGCTCCCACGGGCGTGGCCGCTATCAATGCCGGTGGGGTGACCATTCATTCGTTCTTCCAGTTGCCATTCTCGCCCTACGTGCCTGGGGCGAAGGTGGAGAGCAAGTTCGACTTCGGCCGCGACAAGCGTAAGATTATTGCCTCGATAGACCTGCTGATCATCGACGAGATCTCGATGGTGAGAGCCGACCTGCTCGACGCCATCGACAGCGTGTTGCGACGGTTCCGCGACCGCTACCAGCCCTTCGGCGGCGTACAGCTGCTGATGATTGGCGACCTGGCACAGCTGACACCCGTGGTGACGCCCGAAGACGAGCGAGTGCTGAAGCCTTATTACGATACGCCCTACTTCTTCGGTTCGAAAGCCCTGCAGCAGGTTGACTATGTGACGATACAACTGGAGCATGTCTACCGCCAGCAGGATGAGTCGTTTATAGAGATACTGAACCAGGTGCGTACCGGTCACCCGTCAGCGGAGGCGCTGGAGAAACTGAACAGCAGACTCTCCCCTCAGCCCCTCCCTGTGAGGCAGGGGAGTGGTTACACTCAAGGCTCAGAACTATCTACTCCCCTCACTCGCAGGGAGAGGCAGGGGGGTGGGTCTCCTTCTATCCGTCTGACCACCCACAACAATCTGGCAAACTTCTACAATGAGTCGGAACTGCAGAAGCTGCCCGGCCGATCATTCATGTTCAAGGCAGAGATTAATGGCACCTTCCCCGACTATTCGTACCCCACGGCCGAGACATTGGTGCTGAAGCAGGGCGCGCAGGTGATGTTTATCAAGAACGACCCGACGGGTGAGCATCGCTATTATAACGGGCGCATCGGGCGGATTCAGGACATCAGCGAAAAGGGGCTGACTGTCATTTGCGAAAGGCAGGACGGCGACAGCGCCTCGGCAACAGGTGGATCCGACGTCATTGAGGTGGAGCCGCTGGAATGGGAGAACACCCGCTATACGCTCAACGAGAAGACTCGCGAGATTGAGTCAGAGGTGCAGGGCACGTTCAAACAGCTGCCCCTGCGGCTGGCGTGGGCTATCACCATTCACAAGAGTCAGGGGTTGACGTTCGACCATGCCATCATCGATGCCGGCCAGTCGTTTGCACCGGGGCAGGTGTATGTAGCTCTGAGCCGCTGCCGCACGCTGGAGGGCCTTGAGCTGGCTACGCCCCTACAGCCACGGGCTATTATTAATGATGAGCGCGTAGACTCCTACATTGCCCAGCAGGAGTCAGAGGCAGAGCGCAGCATAGAGCAGCTGCCCGTGCTGAAGCAGGAGTATGAGCGCCATCTGCTGTTGCAGCTTTTCGACTTCCGTCCCTTGCTCTATGAGCAGGAGACGATGGTGCGCGTTTTTGCCGAATACTTCTACAACAGCCACGCGTCGCTGAAACGCCTCCACGACCAGACGCTGATAGACCTGCGCCAGAAAGTTATTGACGTGGCCGTGAAGTGGCAGCAGAAAATCCAGGTGATGAGCATCCAGCAGCTGCGCGATGCCGACTTCCTGGAGCGTGTGAAGCGCAGTGCCGGGTATTTTGCCGAAACGCTGAATGAGATTCTGGCAAAGCCCTTGGAGCTGACTGCCAAGGTGGAATCCAACAACAAACAGGCTGTCCGCCGACTGGGCAACGCGCTGCCCGACGAGCGGCAGACGTGGCTCTCGCGCCGCTATCTGCTGACGAAGATGGCTGAGCAAGGCTTCACCGTCAACGGCTATCTGAAGGAAAAACAAATGTCGATGCTTGACGCCGTTGACGAGAGGTTAAAGGAAAAGCGACGGGGCGCCGACTTCGTCAAGGCACTAAAGGCTGCCAAGGCTCCCAAAGAGGTGAAACCCAAGACCTGGGAGGTGAGCCTCGCCCTCTACCGTCAGAACAAGAAGCCCGCAGAGATTGCCCGGGAGCGTGGTCTTACCGTGGGCACCGTGCTGAGCCACCTCGTGCGCTACGTCGATTCCGGACAAGTGGCGTTTGACGACCTCGTTGCGCCCGCCCATCAGCAGAGCATAGCTGCCGTCATTCAGCGTGTCGGTATCGCCGACGGCTCCACTGCCATCAAGAGCCTCTGCCCGCCAGAGGTTACCTACGACGAAATACGCCTGATGATGAATCGTCTCAAATAAACAGTAATATATATACCAGATTATTTTGATGATAACTAAAAAAGCAAGTCACATTGCAGTGACTTGCTTTTTCTTTGTGTAGCGGGAGCCGGGATTGAACCGGCGACCTCATGATTATGAATCATGCGCTCTAACCAGCTGAGCTATCCCGCCATCAGCAACATGCTACGCAGGCTACATGTGCTTGAAAGCGGGTGCAAAGGTAAGACAATTTTTTGAATTAACAAAATTTCTGAGCGAAAAGTTTTAGAAATTCGGGAAAAAGTCGTAATTTTGCGCCAAATCTAATAGACTAACCTAATTAATTAATGAACACGAGGAAGCAAAAGCTAAATATTGAGTATCCTTTAACTACCAAGTCGGCTAATATTGTTTGGGAGCAGATAAGTACTGTTCATGGGTTGGAAAGATGGTTGGCAAATCATGTTGAAGAAGTAGAGGACGACATGCTGGCTCTGACCTGGGGTGAGCCGTGGACAGACCATCACACGCTGGTGGCTCGTGTCGTGGAGTGCCAGCGAAACAGCCACATACGCCTGCAGTGGGTTGACGACATCGATCCGGAGGCTTACTGGGAGATGCGTATTGGCAAGAGCGAACTGACTGATGAGCTGTGCCTTTATGTAGAAGACTTTGCCCTGCCGGAGGATATTGACGACCTTCACGAGTTGTGGGACGACAACATGGAGCGGCTTCATCAGTCGAGCGGGCTTTGAGGATAATTAAAAAAACAAAAAATTATAGAATTAGGAGTGGAGTAGCGGGGTACTCTGAGTTTTTTATTGTAATTTTGCAACTTGAATTCAAGTGATTGTAATGTTTCGCATTAAGAAACTCGATATATTCGTAGCCAAGCAGTTCCTGCAGTTGTTCGCAGGAGCATTCTTTATCTGTCAGTTTGTGCTGATGATGCAGTTTCTGTGGCGCTACGTCAACGAGCTGATAGGCAAGGGTCTGTCGCTGGAAATCATGGCGCAGTTCTTCTGGTATATGGGCTTGATGCTCATGCCTCAGGCCTTCCCTCTGGCTATCCTGCTGTCGTCGCTCATCGTCTTCGGTAACCTTGGCGAGAGCAGCGAGCTGACCGCCATCAAGGCTGCGGGCATCTCGCTGTTGCAGGCCTCGCGGTCGCTGATAGTCATCGTCTGCCTGATTGCTGGCGTGTCGTTTTACTTCCAGGATGTGGTGGGTCCGCATGCCGACAAGTCGTTTTATACGCTGCTGCTGTCGGTGAAGCAGAAGAGTCCCGAGGTGGAGATTCCCGAGGGTACGTTCTACGACGGTATTCCCAATGCCAACCTTTATGTGCAGAAGAAAAACCTGGAGACGGGCATGCTCTACGGTATCATGATTTACCGTCGTACAGACAGCTTTGAGGACCAAGCCATTATCCTTGCCGACTCGGGTATGATGCAGACTACGGCCGAGAAGAAGCATCTGCTGCTAACCCTCTATAGCGGCGAGTGGTTTGAGAATATGCAGTCGCAGGAGATGGGTGGTGCCGCCAACATCCCTTACCGCAGGGAGACGTTCTCGCTGAAGCGTATCGTGCTCGACTTTGACAGCGACTTCAGTCTGGCCGACGAGACGGGTATCGCTGCCGACGCGCGGTCGAAGAGCCTCAGCACCATCTTGGTAGACCTCGACTCCATCGTCATCTTCAACGACTCCATAGGCAGACAGTTTGAACTTGAGGCCCGCCGCCGCACATTCTATATGCCGTCAATTGGCAAGAAAGACTCACTGAAAGCCTATGCCCAGGCGGCAGCGGGAAAGGTTACCTTCGACTCCATCTATAACAAGATTCCTGAGAGTTCCCGTCGGCGCGTGGTGGAGCGTGCCATGGAGCGTGCGCAGTCGGAGTCGTATGACCTGGAGATGAAGAGCGACTACTCCTTTAACATTAACCGGCACGAGCGCATGCACCGCATGGAGGCCATCAACCGCTTCACCCTGGCCCTGTCGTGTATCATCTTCTTCTTCATCGGAGCCCCGCTGGGTGCCATCATCCGCAAAGGCGGCATGGGCGTGCCGGTGATTATCTCGGTGCTGGTGTTCATCATCTATTACATCTTCGAGAACTCCGGCATGCGTATGGCGCGTGCCGACGAGTGGACGGTGTGGTTTGGCAAGCTCATCTCAACGATGGCCCTGGCACCTGTGGCCGTGTTCTTTACCCATAAGGCTAACAACGACTCCGTGGTGTTCAATATTGACCTCTATAAGGAGTTTCTCAGGCGTGTGCTGGGTCTGCGCACGAAACGTAATATCATGCGCAAGGAGGTGATTATCAACGACCCGAATTACCGGCTTGACGAGCGCCTGCTTCGAGGTGTCAGTATGCGTATTGACAAATACATGGAGGAGCGCAAGTTGCTGCGGCTGCCCAACCCTATCAAGGTGTTCTTCAGTGCCCGTACTGACTTTGAGATGGAACACATCGGACGTGCGCTGGAAACCGCCGTGGAGGATCTGAGCTACACCCGCGACCGCGTCATCTTGAATGAGCTGAACCGCTACCCGGTACTGCTCACCCATGCCCACACAAGGCCCTTCAGCAAGAAGTGGATGAACATCGTGGCGGGACTGATACTGCCTGTGGGACTGTTCTTCTACCTGCGAATGTGGCGCTTCCGCCTGCGCCTGTATAAGGACCTGCATGTCATCCGCCAGACTACAGAGCGCGTTATCCCCCGCATCATTGAGTGCGGACATTTAGAGAACGATTCCCTCATACGTGAAATCTACAACAAAGAATAACTACGCTATATATATATAATAAGGTATAAGCACTATGAAACAAACTGCTGACTCGTTTGAACTCAATACTATAGAGGAAGCCATAGAGGACTTCCGCCAGGGCAAGTTCGTTATCGTGGTCGACGATGAAGACCGTGAGAACGAAGGCGACCTCATCTGTGCCGCCGAGAAGATTACGCCCGAGATGGTGAACTTCATGCTGAAGTATGCCCGCGGCGTGCTCTGCGCCCCCATCACCATCAGCCGCAGCCGCGAGCTGGACCTGCCCCATCAGGTGCAAGACAATACATCGGTTCTGGGCACACCCTTCACCGTCACCGTCGACAAACTGGAAGGCTGCACCACCGGTGTCAGCGCCCACGACCGTGCAGCTACCATCCAGGCATTGGCCGACCCTGCTTCGACGCCGCAGACCTTCGGACGTCCCGGACACATCAACCCCCTTTATGCTCAGGACAACGGCGTGCTGCGCCGCTCCGGCCATACCGAGGCCGCCGTTGACCTGTGTAAGCTCGCCGGACTCTTTCCCGCCGGCGCGCTGATGGAGATTATGAACGACGACGGCACCATGGCCCGCATGCCCGAGCTGATAGCCTTTGCCCGCGAGCACCAGATGAAGATTATCACCATCAAGGACCTCATTGCCTATCGGCTGAAGAAAGAGTCGCTCATTGAGGTGGGTAGCCGTGTGGACCTGCCTACCTGCTACGGCCACTTCCAGCTCATCCCCTTCCGCCAGAAGTCTAACGGGCTGGAGCACATGGCCCTGATTAAGGGTGAGTGGCGAGAGGACGAGCCCGTGCTCGTGCGCGTACATTCCAGCTGTGCCACCGGCGACATACTCGGCTCCATGCGCTGCGACTGCGGTGAACAGCTGCACCGCTCGCTGCAGATGATTGAGCAGGAGGGCAAGGGCGTTGTCATCTACATGCAGCAGGAGGGCCGCGGCATAGGGCTGATGAACAAGATTGCAGCCTACAAGCTGCAGGAAGAGGGCCTGGACACCGTTGAGGCTAACGTGCACTTAGGCTTCAAGCCCGACGAGCGCGACTACGGCTGCGGGGCTCAGATGCTGCGCCACCTGGGTATCCACAAGATGCGCCTAATGACCAACAACCCCACCAAGCGTGTGGGACTGGAGGCTTATGGACTGGAAATTGTGGAGAACGTGCCTATAGAAATTACTCCCAACCAGTATGACTACCGCTACCTGAAGACCAAGCAGGAGCGCATGGGACACACTTTGCACCTGAAGTGAACGTAAAAGCTTACTGCGCGACGCAAGAATTGTAAATTGTCAATTACTAAATAGTAATAGCCAAAAAAGTGACATGATTCTTCGTCTAAAAGAAATAAAATGATTACTTTTGCACGGAAATTCAAACATAAAGACAAAAATGCCACAGTTATCTAATCGCCTGCAAAGGCTTGCGCCATCGGCCACGCTGGCTATGTCGCAGAAAAGCTCTGAGATGAAGGCTCAGGGTATTGATGTGATTAACATGAGTGTCGGCGAGCCCGACTTCAATACTCCCGACCATATTAAAACGGCCGCCAAATTGGCCATCGACGAGAATTACTCACGTTATTCGCCCGTTCCCGGCTATCCCAACCTGCGGCAGGCCATCGCCCGCAAGCTGGAGCGCGAGAACCAGCTGCACTACCAGCCGTCGGAGATCCTTGTGTCTAACGGTGCCAAGCAGAGCGTCACCAACACCATCATGGCCTTGGTCAACGATGGCGAGGAGGTGATTATTCCCGCTCCCTATTGGGTGAGCTATCCGCAGATGGTGAAGCTCGCCGGCGGCAACCCCGTCATCGTGGAGGCTACCTTCGAGCAGAACTTCAAGATGACGCCCGCTCAGCTGGAGGCCGCTATCACTGACAAGACGCGCATGGTCATCCTCTGCTCGCCGAGCAACCCCACAGGCTCCGTCTATAACAAGGCAGAGCTAAAGGCACTGGCCGAGGTTATACTGCGCCACGACGACCTCTATGTGCTGGCCGACGAGATTTACGAACATATTAATTATGTGGGCCATCACGAGTCGATAGCCCAGTTCCCTGGCATGAAGGAGCGCGCCATCATCGTCAATGGCATCTCCAAGGCTTACGCCATGACCGGCTGGCGCATAGGATATATCGCTGCCCCAGAGTGGATCGTCAAGGGCTGCAACAAGCTGCAGGGCCAGTACACCAGCGGCCCCTGCTCCGTCAGCCAGATGGCCGCCCTCAGCGCCTATACCGAGAGCCAGCAGTGCGTGGAGCAGATGCGCCAGGCCTTTGAGCGCCGTCGCGACCTTATCGTCCGTCTGGCTAAGGGCATCCCCGGCCTGGAGGTCAACGTGCCTGAGGGCGCTTTCTACCTCTTCCCCAAGTGCAGCAGCTTCTACGGCAAGAAAACACCTGCCGGCAAGACCATCGACAACTCTACCGACTTGGCTATGTACCTGCTTGAAGAGGGTCATGTGGCCACCGTCGGCGGCGATGCTTTCGGCGACCCCGACTGCTTCCGCATGAGCTATGCCACCAGCGATGAAAACATTGTAGAAGCTATGCGCCGCATCAAGGAAGTTCTCGCAAAACTTGACTAAAATCATTTTTTTTAAGTTAAAAGATATTAATTGCGCTTGAAGTACGTCATAAATTATTATCTTTGCGCTTGATTAACGTTAAATCGCACATTTACAAACTTCTATTATTTAATAACTAAAAATTAAAATCAAATTATGGCAACAACAACAAAGGCTGCAGCCCCAGCCAAAAAATCATCGGGCTTCACAGGCGTTAAAGATGCATGGATCATTCTCGTCATCTGCTGTATCTTGGCTTATTGCTTCTATTTCTTCGTGCTCGGTGATCCCAGCCATTTCGTTGGCGGCGACCGCTCTGGCCATCCTGCTGACCTGATGGGTACTGTGTATAAAGGTGGTTTCGTGGTAGGTCTGATTATCACCCTGCTCCTCACCGTTGTCGTGCTCGGCGTAGAGCGCTTCTTCGCTATCAAGACCGCTTCTGGTAAGATGAACCTCGCTAAGTTCACCGCTCAGGTGAAGGAAGCCATCAAGGCTCAGGACTTCGGCAAGGCTAAGGATCTGTGCAACAAGATGCAGGGTTCTGTGGCTAACGTCGTGCTCGCTT
>Ga0326511_10003531_pt1 | contig 12595 bp, 3 predicted proteins | sample 0_2496_0518_D_FD_203701 | JGI IMG/M metagenome (GOLD analysis project Ga0326511, IMG submission 203701) | Bovine rumen microbial communities from UC Davis, California, United States - 0_2496_0518 | ecosystem: Host-associated > Mammals > Digestive system > Stomach > Rumen | place: USA: California...
AGATTGCACTGTGCTTCAACATCGAAGATGAACAAATCTTCGATACGCTCTTGAATCGATCGGACAAACTCAGTCATTTCGTTGAAATTTATCAATTAAAACAGGCAGGTTAGGAACTTGCGAAACTTGAATTACGTAATAAAAAGAAATGCAAAGGTACTACAAAAACCACAAACAACAAAATTAATTGTGATTTATTCACTATTACAACGTATGACTCACGAACAAGGCAAAGGATTAATATCAATGTAAAGCATTGATAATTGTCATCGGGATGTCTGGCGAATCGCTCGCTGGGCATCCCGATGACTTTACACCTTATTTTATATTACTCTACTTCATTATCATCTTAGACCCATCAATGATGTAAATGCCTCTCTTCATGCTGTTAAGAGAATCGACACGACGTCCTTGCAGGTCGTAAACAATATTGCTTTTTTGCCTGTTGCCGTTTGACATGCCAGACATGCCAGTAATCACGTCATTGCTGATGGTGATGCTCTCCGATGATGTGCCTAAGCCGCCCATCTCGTTGGCTGCACGTATGGTGTAGGTTCCAGGCTCGGTTATAGTGAGGGCCGGGGCTGTGGTGAAAGCCACCACACTGCCATCTTTACATACAGCCCAGAGCAGTGTGTAATTACTGTCAGCCCATGTCAGCTTAGTACCATTAAGCGTCAAGTTCGTCGGAACAGGAGCCTGTTCGGTGAGCACGGTAGGCTGCCATTCACCAAAAGTATTGGCCATGTCACCAATCACAGCCGCCTCATCGGCTGAGAGTATGGGACTGTTGGGCGTACCATTGATGCTAATGGCACGGCTGCTCAAATCAATAGCAGCACCACTGCCATTCACCGAATTGAACTCTGCAAAGCGTGTAGGCCCGTTATTCCAGTCATGCCATCCGACTTTGGTCGGCTGGACCTTCATAGTGGTGTTGATAAAATAGGTCTCGGCGGCGGCGGTCCATGCACGTCCCAAATAGTAGCTTCCGTCTACATTGGCAGCACCGCCACTGATGGTGCAATCCTTGAACACATAGCCATATTTACTGTTACCCTGAGGAGCCACGATATATCCGCCTTTCTCGCACATGATGATATCCACCTTATTAAAGAACACGTCACCACTTCCGCAGATGAAATCTGTACGTCCACGAATGACGCCACCCTCGAAATAATAGGCGCCATCCTGCCTGTTCGACACATAAGTATCCTGATAAGCCCAGATACAGGCATCCTTAAAGATGGTATGAGTGGCATAGTCGTGAAGTACAACATCGCGACCATGAGCATCGCCCATCGACGATTTCAATGTCAGGTTCTGGAAGTAACTATTAGTGGCTGAAGCCTCGATGATGAGTACATCGCCTTTGCCGATACCCTCCAGCGGGCAGGCTGCGCCAAAGCCATTGTCCCAGGTGGCAGCAGGAGTCTGATTGGTAATCACCACACCTTCCATGCTCTCACCAATGAAACTGGTATTGGCAGCCTTGAGGTAGGAACGCGGATCGGGATACGTCTTGCCATCTCCGCCGGTGGTAGTGCCGTTGGCGTCAAAGACATAGTTACCATTCTTGATGAACACACGGTAGCGCACCTTCTTGTCGGCACGGCTATTAGCAGCATCGAGTGCCTCGGTAATGGAGCCATCGTCGGGTACGATGAAGTCATACAATCCCTTCTCAATGATGGGACGATGCATGGTGGTGAAAACGATTTGCACTGCCTCGCTGAATCTGTTACCCGAACGATCCTGTACATAATTGGCTGGCAGGGTGAAAGAGTATTGTGTGCCATAGTCGAGCTGACTATAGTCGAAACTGACGCTACGGCTGCTCCATACGGGATGGAGTTCAACAGAAGAACCACCCAATGCGGAGAGCATAGCCTTCTCAGTAGTTTCGGCAGCCTCGATACGCTCGTCGAAGAGGATGGTTATCTTACCTGAGGCACTGACGTCCGTAGCATGATCGGCAGGGATAGTGGAAATCACGACTGGCGCCTGGTCATCGTCTGCCACAACTGCCTCGCCCAGTATAAAGACATTCCCCACTCCACTCTCGGAATGGTCACAGTAATCCAGTCCGTCAAACTGTTTGTCAAAGGGGTAGTTCGTATTGAACACCTCATCTCCAACACCCGTGATACGGATGACAACATTCTCCTGTCCCATTGCGCTGGCGGGCAATGCCATTTCAATGGGGTTGACTATATTGGCCGTCACCTCCCATGTCGGCTTTAGCTCTGTAAAGTCGGCACCATTGACAGAGATTAGAGCCTTGTACTTCTTGGTCGCAGCATTCTTGGCACACATGTCGGCCGTGAAAGTGGCAGCCGTGAATCCCATGGTAGAGAACTGATATTGAAAGGCGATGTCACTGGTGCGGTATCCATTCTGATAAAGGCCGTTAATAGCACTGATGACCACATTTTCACGGTTGCGAACTACCGGCGTGCCACCATCCTTAGTGTAGCACAGCGAACCGTCGCTAACCTTAACCACACTGCATTTGGCATTGCGTTCGACATCCCAGGTCTCGTCTGCCGCAAAGGGGTAGCCAGCTGTAGATGAATAGGCATAGCTTTGGTTGGTACTGGCATCGAACACGGCGATAAAGTCCTGCACTTCATAATTGGCCACCAGTTCAAGGTCGCTGTTAACGGTCAGCTCGCGCTCCTTCTGGGCATTAGCATTCTCATAGGCATCAGTCCATGACAAGAACTTCAGGATCTTCGACTCGTTGGCCGTTGCAACAATCTTGGTGCCTGCCTCGTACAGCCCTTCGTGGTCATCGGGCGAAAGGGTGACTCTGCCCATTTGCCGCTCGGCATCATTGGTGGTCTTCGTCTTAACCCTATAGACGGGAACGGCCTCAAACACAGCCTTCATGGTCTTTTCCGCATCCACCAGCACTGTGGTGGTAGCCTCAGTACCGACCACTGCCCCTGTTGCGTCCTGCCACTCCTTAAACCTGTAGCCAAAGTTTTTGACAGCCTTCAGGGTAACAGTAGTACCCTCTTTATACTGTTCCATATCAGGGTCTCGGCTGACACTGCCAGCCTCGGCCGACGGCAGCACCTGAGTGGTCAGCAAATATTTTGTCACCTGCACAGAGGCGCCCACAAGCTGCCCCTCAATGACTACGTCAGAAATGCCCATCGACTTCGTCTTGCCCAGATTGAGGAAATAGAAGCTCAGCTCCAACGGCTTGTCGGCAGTGGCAGTGATGCCATCGACCAGCTCACTGAACGAGGCCAAGTCAAGATTCTTACCGCCTCGGTTGACGGGTGCATTATCCACCAGTACCACTTCATCAGAACCTGCACTGACAGCCACACCGATGTTACCACTATCGGTGCCATAGCGTGCTGCCTTGAAACTCACCTTCGACGGAACAAAAGTAAAGCCCTCCTCCGGAGTTAGTGTCAGTGTAAGTGCATTGTCATTTACACGGCTGGCACTCAAACTGCCATCCGTGCCATTGTATATTTTCGTCTGGTTGGCCTTCTCGTTGTTCTGTCCCACATATTGTATGGTGCCGTCAACAGTCAATGCTTCGCCAGCCGACCATTTCTTGCCGGCAAAACCTGCGCTGAGGGTTTCAGGGACGAAGACCACATCATCGCCCTGACTCAGACCTCCCTTGTCGAGTGCATAGGAAACAGAGCCCATGATGTTCACGCCTGTGGCATCCTTCACCTGACCACTCACAGCCACGTCCGAGATACATATCCATCGCCCGTTATCCACGTTCTGCGACCATGGATAGACACGAATGAGCAACTTGTCACCCTCTTCTACCTTGATGACATCCTCTGAAGCAATGTCGTTCCAAGCATTGGTGAGCACGGACGAAGAAAAAATGGTTTTACGCGTAACGAAGCCATCGGTTGAATAATATGCATGGCACTGCAACGAACCGCCGCCCTGCGCCTTGATTCTCATGGTGAGACTGTTGATGTCGAGTTTCTTGCCTTCCGGGGCACTCACGGAAAACTGAACATATTGATTGGGCGAATCGTCTATACCGGCAGAAGGCCAGGTTCCCGTCTTTCCCACGGGAGCTATCAAAGCCCCGTAACCATTCACATTACCGTATTTCTCAAGTCCCTCCAGCCTGGCAGCGTCAGCAGCCACCTCGCCCGTAATTGCGGCCTCATCGTTGGGGGTCATAGGCCACGCGATGGTAAAGGGAGCGCCACCGCCTAATTCTATGACACTAATAGTGACGGGCACCTCGATGCTCTTACTGCCCTGCGTAGCCGTGATGGTGCCATTGAACTGACCAACGGCAGTGAGTGACACACGTGCATAGAATGTCTTGATTAGCGAACCGTTTTGATAGTTCACCGTAAGTACATTGTCCCAGTTCTGCTTGTCGGTAGAGAGCAGGATACCCTCGGAGGCTGTAATGCTGACCGTGCCTGCGGTCGGTTCAAGTCCCAGTCCACTGAGTGTCAGTTCCTTCATAGCCGTTTTTCCAAGATAGCCCTCACCAAGGTCAACCGTTGCAGGGGCGATAGACAGTTCAGTAGGAATAACAATAGCATCGGCCAGAATACCCTTCTCCTTCATAAGCTGCGCGCAGAGACGGGCCGCCGTCAGGGCACCTGTCAAATTATAATGCGTATTATCCTTCTCGCCGCCTTTGTCAAACAGGGCTGCATAGCATTTATCATAGTTGCCGTAACTCTCATAGAGTTCCTTTGTGGCCGTTGTCATATCGATAAACGACACATTGAGTTCTGTAGCCAACTGCTGCATCTGATAGCTGTAGTCCATCGTGTGATCGCTGGCAGCAAGCTTCTGCCCCGTCTTCAGTTCACCATTGACAATGGCATCATACTTGTCACCCAGGTCATGCCGACCAGAACGGGTAATCTTGTTGTCACTGCCAAAGTAGCATCGGCAAACGGCCGAAACGAGTACGGGTGTGGCACCTTTCTCCTTCACTGCGTCGATAATCTGCTTCAGACATTGCTTATAGGTAGTCGAGGGCGTAGTGCCTCGACCATCACTCTTCACGGCAGCTGCATTCGCGGCATCGCCTTTGGCGGTGTAGTAGGCCTGTAGCTCCAGATTGTCTACTCCATTATATTTTCCATCGTTGTGGGCAAACTGGATAAGCACATAATCGCCTGCCTGAACATTGTTCTTCGCATTGTTCCATAGTTCCTGATAGCCGCCACGAGAGTCGCGGCCACCCTTGGCATAATTCACGCTGGTCCATCCATTGGTCAGGAAGTTTCCAAAATACATTCCCCAGCCACGGGTGTTGGTGGCATTCTCATCGTAGGGTGCCATCGTTGAGTCGCCCAACGTGTGTACTTTCTTGGCACTGCCTGCTATCGTACAGAGCATGAGCAACAGAACCAACAAGATCTGTTTTTTTGATTTCATAGTTTTACTTTTTATTTTATGTTTCTTAATATCCATGTTAACTGTTCCCGATTGGTTGCATCGCTGGTCCAATGCTCATTGACGGGCGTAATGAGACTTTCCTTCTCGCATTTCAGTCTATTCCACACAGCAAAGCTTGTGGTTGGCGGGCAGGTGTTATCGTTGTAGCCCCATGTCATATAGGTCTTTGCCTTGATATAGGGGGCAAAACAACAGACGTCAAAATAAGGAAGAGTCTTCAGGTGTTGTTCTGTAAGGAAGCCTTCAGCTTTAGAGAAATGGGGATAGCCGTGAGTACGACCTTCCTCGACTGCGGCTGCCATGTCGCTGAGCGCGGGATGGTTGGCCACGCAGAGCGTCACCCGTGGATCGAGGGCAGCGGTAATAAGAGCCAATGCCCCACCTTGACTGCCGCCCTGAACAATGATGTTGCGTCCGTCCCATTCGGGCAGCTGTGTCAGGAAATCGATGCAACGAATCATTCCTAGATAAACGTGTTTCATATAGTAATGGTCACGGCTGTCAATACCTTGGTACAGGTAGCCTTTCGAACGGCCATCGAAGGCAGACCGCACATCCTCGAAATACTGTTCAGGCATGAGTGGGTTCATACCGTGAATCTCCATGATCAGACGGATAACACCATTCTCCTGGAAATAGTCACGCGAATTGGGTTCTTTGATGCGTTTCACGCCGGCACCAGGAGGTGTTAACACCACAGGATGAGAGCCCGGCTTCACCTTCTTCGGCATCATCAGCAGGCCATACATCGTTTGATGCTGACGACTCAAATCAAAACGCACAAGGTAGCAGTCGGTCTTATCATTGGAGAACTCAGGACAAGGGGCTTTCGTGAACTTCAGCGGATACCCTGACGACTCCTTCAGGCCCTCCTGCCAGAAAGTCCAGAAGTCCTTGGGTTCCTGCGTATAGGGAGCAATCTTCTCCGGGGAGAAGCCTATCTTCACGTGATGTTGATAGGTAGTGCCATCGAGCGTCATCTTCAGACGGATGTCGCGGAAACAGGGTTTACGGGCCGTACCGACCTTCAAGATGCCACGTCCGTTTTTCAGTTTGAGCGTTCCCTCCACATCGGCCTCCAACAGGTCGTTGCCTATGGCATACTCCACCACGCCGTCACGTGGCATGCCATACTTGTAGAACTGCACCTCGACCGTAGCCTCTTCACCCGTCTTATAGAGCCAGTCGGCATGGTTGGGAACGGTCACCCACAGGTAGTCACTGCGATAAGGATAATTTTCGGCTCTCAGCCACACGGAACTTATCAACCCCAGTAAAAGGATAAACAATTGTCTCATAATTGGTAAAAAAATGGTTATTTGATAATGATTTTCTGTGAGGTATGGTCTTTAACCATAATATAAGTACCCGATGTGAGCAACTCTCTTACCTTGGCGTATGGTTGTTGGAATACCACGCGAATGCCGCTCATCGTGTAGATATCGACCAATGCCTCGGGAGAGATGATGGTGTCCATGCCATTTGTGATGTCAGCAACACGCAGTTTACCGTCTACGAGCAACGTTGTGTCGTCGAATACATAGCCCACACCGCCATCATCGACCTTGATAATGTAACTACCCGTGTGCTTGCCACTGACGCTGTACACTTTAATCTCGTCGCCCACTTGCAACTTACGTGTACTGGGAACTGCGATAAGTATTGTATCACCATCATGCTTGAGTTCTCCTTTCACGGTGAGGCATGTGTTGCCCGATGCTTTCAATTGGCAAAGTGTGGTAGCGCCACCCTTCAGTGTCAGGTTTTGCATAGTGGCCGTCCCTGTGATGGTGCCTTTGGGGGCAACTGTGATAAGGCCCGTGGTAATGGATGTACCAGAAGAGTTGCTTACTTCCAGCGTACCGCCGTTGACGGTGATGGGCGAAGTGCTACCCGTGTTCTTCAGCGTGAGGCATCCAGTGCCTTCCTTGGTAACAGCCGTTCCCTTGAACAGTCCCAAGAAGGTCATGTCTGTATTGAGATAGCCAATCCTGTAAGTGGTCTTTCCTTCCAAAACGCCATCGGCGGCAGTGCCCGTAATGGCACCGATTTTTAGTGTGGCACTTTGCAGGTTGCCACTACCACTGGCATAATGGGCAATGTTGGTGGCAGCATCGACTTTCAGTGTGGCCTTCGACATATCAGTGACGTTACTCATCAGGCGCCACTGGCTGCCCGAGGCAGTAAGCACACCCTCATAGTTCTTGAAATCGAGCCCGATGTCACAGCGCACATACTTCGACAAGATGGTCAGATTGCCCTTACCCTTGACGCTGCCGTTAATCTTTCCCCTCGACGAGCCAATTATCTTGTTGTTGGTACCATCCTGCACAGTCACCACATGGTTGAACGTAGGCACGGTCGAAGTACTGTTCACATCCAATTGATGCACCTCACCACCAGCCAGCAGCATGGGCGAGCCACTACGGCCAAAAGTGGCGTTCCAGGCACCCTGAGCCACGATGCCTTTCTTCACAATAAGCCCGGCAAAGTTGTTGGCACCACCGTATGTGAAATTCAATTGGCCAGCACCATCCTTTATCAGATAACCGGATCCGCTGATGGCTCCCTTCAAGGAGAAAGCACTGTTTTGCTGGGTAATACAGATGGTAGCGGTATCGGTCAACGTTATCTGGCGGTCGGTGCCCATGTTTTCCTTCGATAGCACAAGCGTACCGCCATTCAGTTGTAAGTTGTCCTTACCTGCCGTAGCTGCACCAAGCGCACTGCGCTGGCCTCCATCATAGAAATTGGGTACGATGAGCGTGCCGCCGTTCACGATGGTCTTACCTGTATAGTCACTATATTTCATATTCAGCGTTACGTTGGCATCCTTGTTAACAGTCAGGCCACCCTCGCCACTGATGCCGCCATCACCGCTGAGGGTATAGGTCCCGCTGTCGAAGAACACACCGTTGGTAACCACCATTTCGGGAATGTTGACACTGGTACGCGAGGCTTTGGCATTGAAGATCACAGCATCGCCGCTGACAAAGGTTGTGGAGGTACCGTCCACAGTGAAGTTTCGTTCTTTGTAATCCCACACGTTGCTCAAGACTCCTGTCCAGACTACGTTCTCCATCGCCTCGCGGTTCTCATGAACGATAAGCAAAAGTCTGTTGTCTCGCACTTCCAGATCATAGTTGACGCCCTCCAGTCCGCGTGTTTTCAGTTTCGTCACGTCGCAGGTGAGCGTGCCTGTGCAACGGGCTATGTCGTACTCGCCAAACTCCTTGGAACCGAGATTTACGATGATACAGTTGGTACCACGGAAGGTAAGGTCGCCCTCTACTAACAGATAACCACTGAGGGGTGTATTCGCTTGTGGCATGACAGCATCCACTTCTAAATAAACGTTGCCAGGGATTACCATGTCTCTCTTGCTTGTGATAATGTCACCGCCTGGCACGAGTCGGCAGCCCTCATAGTTCAGTGCTCCCTCGAAGGTGATGGTGTCCTGTAGTGTGGCTTTGCCGCTCAACGTGCCGCGTGCCCGCAACTCCACGGGACCAGCAATCTTGCCGTTGACGCAGAGGGTGCCCTCGCTGATAAGATTCAGCCCCGTGTGGCCCAGGTTGCAGTTGAACGTTGCCGTTCCCTGCATCGACTTGATGAGCTGTCCATTACCAATGGTGCCACTACCACTGAAGACATAGTCGTGACCGCACGGATTCATCAGATAAATCATAGTGGGAGCAACACCGTTGACATCAACTGGGGTGCTGTTGTCGCCCTGCAAATCAAACATTACGCTTTTGCCGCTGGCCATCTCATTACGCAGGTCAGCCTCAAACACAGGAGGCAATGGCGGCAGCGGCATATCGCCACCCAGATAAAAGCCTGTGTTGGGGTGCTGATAGTAACCGCGAGTGGTACAGTCACCACGATAGTGCGGATCTTGTTGCAGACAATAAATGCTATAGTTGGTGGGCATGGCAGTGGTATAGCCCACGAGCCCGGTAGAGCTGTTCTCATCTTGTTTGGCCAAGATAACCTCTTCACGCCAGTCACCCATGATGTCACCCATGAAGGTGGGACGCGTGCCCGTACCACCATGAGTGGCCCAGCTGCTTTCCTGCGAGAACTCAACCAGACGGTCACCCAACACTTTCGATACCATCATGTTAGTGCCCCAATCCGAACCGCCAGGCGAGTTGATCCACTCGCGTTGCAAGTCACCGTCCCACCAACAACCTTCATACATCGAGCCCGTCCGGGTCTGGCCTGTTCGCTCGCCTTTGCAGTCGTAAACGTATTCATCGGCATAGCTCAGAATCTCATACCCTTTATGGGCACCATCCATGTCGAGGCAGGCGCCACGCCCCACGTCATAGAGTGAAGGAAGGTACCACTCCTTGACATGCTCCGCAGTACGGGCATCGAAAAGACACTGCCCCAAGAGGGCACTTTGCTGGATGGAGAAGCCCTCCAGCCCGGGACGGTCTGGGTCAATGTCGCTGATGATGAAGCGGTCGCCATGAGCAAGGCCCGTGGAAACGAAGCGGTTTTGAGCGGGGTTCACGCCGTAACTGCCCGTCCACAGCTCGTCGCAGCCGTCACCATCACTGTCGAGTATGCGTATCTGATGGAACTCGGCACAGAGTGGCTGTTTGTCATTGGCACTCCAAGTGTAACTATGGTGCCAGTTGGCAGCCTTCCCGCCTGTCCAGTCAAAGTCCCAGGACAGCACATAGATGTGGTGCAGTCCTCCGCTCTCGCGATCGGCACACTCCATCACGAGCGAGGGGTGAATGCCGTCAAGATAGGCTATTCCGAAATGGCCTTCCATGGCACCATAGCCAAAATTCATATAGCTGCCACGGTTATCTCGGCCATAATTGTCTCGCCCGTCGGTCAACATGGCGTAGTTGGCTTCGGCGTATGTTTTTTCCTTACCCGAAAGACCATCGATAACACTGATGTACATAGGTGGGTTGCGACGTGTCTGCATTCGGTAGTCTATAATGTTGTCGCTATCTGTATCGGGTGTATCACTACCGCCCACATATTTGCCCCAGGTGCCCGCGGTCTTGTCCCAGAAACGGGTACCGTCAGAACTGCGGATGATGACCTCGCAACAACCGTCACAGTCTATGTCGTAGGCCAGTACCATGTCATTCTGCCCGGAACAGATGTTCACGTTCGGCCCCATGTCCACCGTCCAAAGCAGTTCACCCGTGAAGCGGTAAGCCTGAATCTTATGGGATGTCGTAGCCGTGTTATCGCTTTGACTTTCGGCATCATCATTATTCGCAGCACTGGCAAACAGTCGGTCGACCACCACAGCGTCATATTCGCCGTCTCCATCGGTATCCATAGGCCAACAGAACTTCGTACGGTAATCGTTGCGTCGAATCACCTTGTCATCGAAGTCTATATTCAGCCATACATTGGGCCACGCCTGCGTCTTATATAAAAAAGGTGAGCTCATCGGACCTTCCACACCTTCGGGACTGACAGCCGTGACCGCATACTCAGTGTTGTTGACAAGCGACGATGGCTTATAGTTAGTCATCTTCACCGGTGTAGTGTTCATCTTCGTGAACTCCGTTGCGCCGGCTGACCGTCTATACACATTATAGGTAGTTCCCTCAGGCTCTTGCGCCAGTTTTCGCCAGGAAATGAGATAACCCGTACCGCCTGAAGACGTAACACTGCGTCCACCAGACCGATAGACTGCCACAACGCCACGTTTCAGCGGCTGTTGCTGCCGTTGTGCAAAGACCGCATGACAAGTAAAAACGAAAAACGCAATTCCCGCAATGATGCGTAACCTCCAAATGACAGGAAGTGAAATCTTATGTTTCATGATTAGTTTGTAGTAAGTTGTTTAGTTCTTATATTGGATGGTAAAACCGTCGTAGCCAGTGAGGTCGCCACCGATGAAAAGTTTCTCGTTCTCCTGAACGCCCTTCAGCTGCCAGTCGAGCCAGGCGCGCACCATGCGGGCATTGGCACCGCCGTTGGGCTGCTCGTAGGTGCCGCCGTGACCGCTCTGCGTGTTGTCGGCCAGCACCACGGGCACCCGCTTGATGGCCTTAAAGTCTTGCTGTGCGTTCTGCCACGCAACATCCGAGGTGCCGCCCACGAGATAGAGGATGGGGCCGTGCAGATTCTTGAGTGACTTCGCGCTGGCGTCGGCCATCGTCATCTTGCCCATGCCGGCATTGAGGATGAGGTAGGTCTTCAGACGTGGGTCGGAAGCGTTGGCCAGCACCTGTGCCCCGCCGCAGGAGTGTCCGGCGGCAGCAATCTTCTCGGTGTCGATATAATTGTAATAAGGTGAGGCGGGGTCGCAAATCCAGTCGAGCGCCCGCTTGACCATCGACGACGGTGTGTGCTGGTCTTTCTCGTGCTGAGCCAGCATCTGCAGCTCGCCGATGGCCACCACCACGTAGCCGTAGGAGGCAATGTCAGTGAGCATGTTTTCATAGCCGATGCTGGTGTCCATGCAGCCGCCGTTGCAGAAGATGAGCACGGGCAGTTTTTCTTTCTTGGGCTGGCCGGTGGCAAACATGGCGGGGCGGCCCACGGTCATGGCTGCGTCGATATTCATGGGGCGATAGACCACGAAGTCGGGCAGCGATTTTTCGCGCACGGCCACCGCCTTATGACGTCCGCTGCCGCCGTAGTCGGGTACTTTCAGCTGCTCGAAGCTGACGGTGGGGTCATCATGCTTCAGGTGACGCGCATAGAAGGCATCCATGGCCGGACGGGTGAACTCCAGCTGCTGGTCGAAGGCCACGCCATGATTGCCATGCACCTTCACGTAGTCGACCGACGTGCCTGCCCGCTGCATTTTCACCACCCAGTCCTCTGTCAGGTTGGGGCGCACGGTCGGGTCTTCGCCGCCCTGCAACACGAGGAAGGGCGTCGCGGTCTTGCCGATGTAGCCAATGGGCCACCACTCCTTGTGGTCGGCCCACTCGCCGGCACGCCCAATCTCCGTAGGAGGCGCACCACCGGCGGCACAGGCCACGCCAGCCGTCAAGCCAGCCATCAGCGACAGGTGGCCGCCTGCCGAATGGCCGTAGGTGCCGATGTGCTGCGGGTCGATGCCCAGTTTCTGGGCGTTACTCTTTATCCATCGTACGGCGGCCTGCACGTCCTCGATGCAGGCGGGCAGCGGAGCCTCCTGCACCAGTCGGTAGTTCATGTTGCAGACCACGTA
>Ga0326511_10003532_pt1 | contig 12594 bp, 14 predicted proteins | sample 0_2496_0518_D_FD_203701 | JGI IMG/M metagenome (GOLD analysis project Ga0326511, IMG submission 203701) | Bovine rumen microbial communities from UC Davis, California, United States - 0_2496_0518 | ecosystem: Host-associated > Mammals > Digestive system > Stomach > Rumen | place: USA...
AACATCAGGTGGTTATTGCGGCGGGGTCCCACCTCTTCCCATTCCGAACAGAGAAGTTAAGCCCGCCTGCGCCGATGGTACTGCAATGCAATGCGGGAGAGTAGGAGGCCGCCGTCTTAGAGGCCGCAAGGCAAAGAAGAGAGTCCCTGTCGTCAGGAATGATGGCAGGGACTTTTTTTGTTGCACCACAGAGTGCATATAGATAATGGCAGTGTTCCAAAGAGTACATACACATGATGTCACGGACCCTTTTTGTTGGTCCATAGGGAGCATACACATGATGTCACGGACTCTTTTTGTTGTTCCATAGGGAGCATACACATGATGTTAGGGACTCTTTTTGTTGTTCCATAGGGAGCATGCACATGATGTTAGGGACTTTTTTGTTGGTCCATAGGAAGCATATACATGATGGTAGGGAACCTTTTTGGGGTTCATAGAGGCATATAGATGATGGAATGGGCTCTTGTATTATTCGCTATAATTATGGTCTATTACGATGCTTATTTCTTCGTCAGGAACAAGTGCTTTCAGTTCTTTTGTAAGTTGAGCTGAAAGGGCTGCCTCATTGTGAACGGAAATGTCAGGAACTATGTCTACTGAAATACGTTGTTCTTTCTCGAAATAATAAAAACCATGTACCTGTACAATCTCTTGGTGCTTTGCTAAGGTTTGCATGACGGTGCTCTGCAGCATTGTACGTTTATTTTTGCCTGTGGCGATGGCATAGATACCGACAGTCAAAATAATGCCATGCTTCTCAAACATCTGTTCTGAAATATTGCGCGTTAGACCATGAATTTCATGAGCATTCATTGTATCATAAACATTTATGTGCAGAGAGCCGATAAGAATATTCGGTCCATAATTGTGGAGAATAACGTCGAATACACCGTGAACGCCTTCAAAGGCAGCCACTTCTTGTTTGATGTCGTGAACTAACTCTTGAGGGATTCTGGCACCCAGTAGTTCATTGACTGGCGACGCCAGCATTTCGATGCCAGCCTTGATGATAACCAAGGAGATGAGTGCGCCCAGGATGCCGTCAATGGAAACATTCCATAACAGCATGATACCAGCCGAGACAAGTGTTGCCAGTGTGATTATGGCATCGAACAAGGCATCACTACCAGAAGCTATCAGCGCGTCGCTCTTCAATATTTGTCCCTGCTTCTTGACGAACTGTCCTAATACCAGCTTCACAATGATAGCCACAACGATGACAATGAGTGTTACCGTCGTATATTCTGGTTCGGTAGTCTCAATGATTTTCTTTACGGACTCGATTAGAGAGGTCACTCCGGCACAAATCACTATGACGGAGATGATGATGGCACTAAAATACTCTACGCGTCCATATCCGAAAGGATGTTCGCGATCCGCAGGCCGTTCAGACAATTTTGTGCCAATGATAGTTATCACACTTGATAGGGCGTCACTAAGGTTGTTGACGGCGTCCATCACAATAGCCACAGAACTGGCAAGTAAGCCTACAAAAGCCTTGAAAGCAGCTAACAGAATATTAGCAACAATACCGATTATGCTGGTACGGATTATTTTCTGCGAACGGTTCAACATTTGTCTTTGAGTTTTTAGTTTCGTAATAAGAATCAACAAAATTGTTAAAAATCAGGTGCAAAAATAATAATTATGACGCAAAATCTGTATATTTGCAAGGCAAATTCAACATAGTTTAAGAGAATCGCTTATGATAGACCAGATTATTGCCTATAACAAGACCTTCGTAGAGCAGAAAGGCTACGAGAAGTATCTTACCAGTAAGTACCCAGACAAGAAGCTGGCAGTGCTTTCGTGTATGGACACGCGACTGACCGAACTGCTCCCCGCCGCACTGGGCCTGAAGAATGGTGATGCGAAGATTATCAAGAATGCAGGAGGCTTAGTGATTTCAGCTTTCGACTCAGCCATGCGCAGCCTTATTGTCGCTATTTACGAACTGGGTGTAGAGGAAATCATGGTAGTGGCCCACTCTCATTGTGGCGCATGTCACATGAGTTTCGAGCATTTTCATCACGAGATGATAGCCCGTGGCGTAACTGACGAGACCATTGAGACAATCCGTAAGTGTGGCATCAACCTTGATCATTGGCTGGAGGGCTTCAAGGACACACCGGAATCAGTACGCAAGACAGTTGAAACGATAAAGACCCATCCGCTTGTTCCTAAGGATATTGTAGTGAGAGGCTTTATCATTGACTCTGAAACAGGAGAGTTGGAGGAAATCAAAGATTAGCCCGATAGAGTATGCAGTGGACTATTCTTGTGGATAACCGGACTAACGACCCTTCGCTTGAAACCGAGCACGGCCTTTCGATATTCTTGGAAACAGGTAACCATCAGCTATTGCTTGACACAGGGGCCAGTGATTTGCTTCTCCGCAATGCGCAACGGCTTGGAGTAGACCTTGGTGCGATAGACTATGTGTTTATCTCCCATGGACATAGCGATCATGCGGGAGGGCTGCAATACTTCATGGAAGTCAACAAGAAAGCCAAGGTGATAGTCTCACCTCATGCACTCACAGGAAAGTATTACTCAAAGCGAAAATACCTCCACAGCATTTCAACTTCCTGGCCTGATATTCCCAAGGAGAGATGCGTACTGGTTGACGAAAGTCGCAAGATAGACAACCAATTGCACGTTATTGCCCATATCCCTCAGAAACATCAGATGCCAAAGGGCAATCAGCATCTTTTTATTCAGAAGACAGCAGAGGAATACGTCAATGATGATTTCCGTCACGAGATAGCTTTGTATGTTGACGGATTATTATTCACCGGCTGCGCTCACAATGGATTGGAGAATATCCTTGCAGCATGTCCCTCGCCCCTACGCACCGTCATAGGCGGATTCCATCTCCTTGATGACTATGAGACCGAAGAGGAACTTACCTCTCTTGCCCGAAGACTCGCTACGGGCTACCCACATACCCAGTTTTTCACCAGTCATTGTACTGGCGATAAAGTATTTGCCACCCTGCAAGGCGTGATGGGCAGCCAGATTCATGCATTTTCTTGTGGAACCAAAAACGAAATACGATGAAGATAATTGACGAAAAATTGATTACCCAAGTAGCTGAGGAAGCGAAAAGGTCACCAAGGCTGAGGATGAACTATAACTTTCATCAGAGCCTGGAGGAGAAATGCCATCGTTTCCTGAATTGTCTGGAACCTGGCACGCAGATACCAGTACATCACCATCCAACCAAAGCCGAGACTTTCGTGATATTGAAGGGCAAGGTCAGGCTTTCCACATACAATGACGATGGAGAGATACTGCAATCCTGCATCATCAGTCAGGATAGTGGAAACTACGGTGTGGACATACCCAAGAACGTGTGGCATGGATTGGAGTGCCTCGAACCCAGCGTACTCTTAGAGTGCAAGGAGGGGCCTTTCGTCGAACATGAAGTTGATGGGATTTTGGAGATAAAGAAGCAATAACTATCGAATATCATGGAACAATTTGAAGATATTATCCGCCAAGACTTGCACCAGTTCCTGCTTTCTGTGAAAGAAGTGGATGAACAGTTGCCCGAATGTCCCGACGTTGAGGAGAAGTGGGAAGAAATAGCCAAATCCTACATTCCCGACGGCATCAAGGAGTTTAACGACTTTCCTACAGCCTCTCTCGGTTGGATGATGTATATTGGTATGGCTGTTGCAAAATACTGGGATGCAGAGTGGGAAATCTACTCAAAGATTGACGATCTGTATGCCTATATGAAAGACAAGCGAGGGTATGACTGTATGGATGAATATATCCGTGAGGAAGTCTTGTTGCTCAGAGGCATTGACTATACCGTATTGGAGAAACTGACAGGCGAATGTTCGTCCCGTGTCTATAATCAGCTATGTCATCAGCACATCGAGCCAGGAACAAAAGAGGCTTACAATGCCTACGTTGCCTGCCTGCATCAGCTCTACCTGTTTGGCGTGGCTATGCAGCTCTACCGGATGGGCTATCACATGACAAAGATGGACTGAAATGAGGCTTGCCGATTGTTAATTGTTCGCAAAATAACGAACGATATTGTTCCCGTGACGAATATTTTTCGTAGTTTTGCAAAAGATTTCAAAGGCAATCGTTATGGACAACAGGAAAGAATATACAGAACGACAAGAGAAACTGGCCCGTTTTGCTAAGGCATTAGGACATCCGGCTCGAATATCCATCATGCAGTTCCTGGCTAAACAGGAGCATTGCTACTTTGGTGACATCCACGAGGAACTGCCCATCGCCAAGGCTACCGTATCTCAGCACCTGTCTGAACTCAAGGATGCCGGGCTGATACAAGGAACGATAGAACTGCCTAAGGTAAAATATTGTATTAATCAGGAGAACTGGAAGCTGGCTCAGGAACTCTTCAAGGAGTTCTTCTGCCAATCCGTGTGCAAAAAGGGGGGATGTTGCGGGTAACCGTCGGCATTCTCTTTCTTTTTGCCCTTAATGTTCGTTGTTTTGCGAATAACAAACTATTTTTTTAAAAATACTTCAGAATATGCAAAGAGTAATCGTTTTCATGCTGGTCAGCCTTGTGATGCTGGCTTGTGGTAGCAGATCAAGCGCTGATACAGCCATTGTGCAGAATCAGCAAGTGAAGGACTGTGTGGAGGTGTTGCTGTTCCACGGAAAGCAGCGTTGCGTGACATGCAGGATGATAGAGCAGGGCGCTCAGGCATTGGTGAATGCGCAGTTTGCCGAGCAGGTGAAGCAAGGCAAGGTAGTGATGCGCGTTGTCGATTTGTCGAAAAAGGAGAACGAGGCACTGGCAGAGAAATACCAGGTGGCCTTCTCATCGCTGATCCTCGTGCAGCACAAGGGAGGCAAGGAGAAAACGGACAATTTGACAGAGTTTGCCTTTGCCAATGCCCGCACCAATCCAGACGTCTTCAAGGCTGAGTTGCAGAAGCGCATCAACGAGGCGTTGAAATAATACCAGGGATGATGGAGTGGCTACAGGATTTACTGGACAATAGCACAACCCCCATTTTGACGGCATTGCTGCTGGGGCTGTTGACCGCATTGTCACCTTGTCCGTTGGCGACGAATATTGCCGCCATCGGCTATATTGGCAAGGATATTGAAGACCGCCGCAATGTCTTTTACAAGGGTTTGCTCTACACGTTGGGGCGTGTGGTAGCCTATACGTTGCTGGGTGTGGTACTCATCGTCATCATCCGTAGCGGAGCCTCGATGTTCGGCATACAGAAATTCATCGCCACCTGGGGTGAATTGCTGTTAGGACCGCTGTTGATTGTCGTGGGGCTATTCATGCTTTTCGGCCATCGGCTCAACCTGCCGCAGTTCGGCTTCTCGGGCGATGGCGAGCAGATTGTCCGCAGGGGAGGCTGGGGCGCCTTCCTCATAGGAGTGCTGTTTGCACTATCATTTTGTCCGTCGAGCGGTATTTTCTATTTCGGCATGCTCATTCCCATGTCGGCTACAGCTACAGCGGGCTATCTGCTGCCCGTAGTCTTTGCCGTCGCAACAGCCCTGCCCGTTCTCATTGTGGCGTGGCTAATAGCTTTCAGTGCCGGAGAGATAGGCAAGTTCTACGGACGGGTGAAGACCATAGAGCGATGGCTCTGCCTTCTTGTGGGGGTGCTGTTCATCCTCGTGGGATTGTATCAAACTTATCAAATATACCTATGAGTAGTTTTCAGAAATATCTTTCACTCTGGGTGGCACTATGTATCGTGGCAGGCATAGCCATCGGCCAGTTGCAGCCCTGTGTGCCTCAGGTGCTGAGCCGCTATGAGTACGCCCATGTCTCTATCCCGATGGCTATTCTGATATGGCTGATGATATATCCCATGATGCTGAAGGTTGACTTCCAGAGCATCAAGAACGTGGGCAAGCACCCAAGAGGGTTGGTGGTGACATGCGTGATAAACTGGCTTGTCAAGCCGTTCACGATGTTCGGTATGGCTTGGTTCTTTTTCAATGTCGTATTCAAAGCCCTGATTCCTGCCGATCTGGCCAACGAGTACTTGTCCGGAGCGGTGCTGTTAGGCGCTGCACCCTGTACTGCGATGGTATTCGTATGGTCCTACCTGTCAAAGGGCGATGCGGCTTACACGCTGGTACAGGTAGCCGTCAACGACCTGATTATCTTAGTGGCATTCGCGCCTATTGTAGCCTTCCTATTAGGCGTTGGCGGTGTCACCATTCCCTGGGACACATTGCTGCTGTCTGTGGTGCTGTTTGTCGTCATTCCCTTGGTGGCAGGCATTGCAACCCGTATTCTCGTCATCAAGTCTAAGGGTAAGGATTACTTCGAGCATGTGTTTCTCCACAAGTTTGACGATGTGACGGTGATGGGGCTGTTGCTTACACTCATCATTCTCTTCTCGTTTCAGGGTGAGACCATTCTGCATAATCCCGTTCATATCCTGCTGATTGCCGTGCCCCTCATCATCCAGACCTATTTGGTCTTTGCCCTCACTCTGGGATGGGCTAAGGCGTGGCACCTGCCTTACGAGGTCTCTGCCCCTGCCGCCATGATTGGTGCCAGCAATTTCTTCGAACTGGCAGTAGCCGTCGCCATCTCGCTGTTTGGTATGCAGTCGGGAGCGGCACTGGCTACGGTAGTCGGCGTGTTGGTAGAAGTGCCTGTCATGCTCTCGTTAGTAAAAATAGTAAAAAAGGTTCAATAAATAACACATTCAGAAATGATGGAAATAAAGGTTTTAGGCTCTGGGTGTAGCCGTTGTCACAAGACACTCGAAATCGTGAACAAGGTAGTCAGCGAGTATCATGTTGACGCCAATGTAGAGTACGTCACCGATATGATGCGCATCATGGAGTACAACGTGATGTCGATGCCCGCCATCGTCATTGACGGTGTGGTGCGGGTGAAGGGTGCCGTACCCTCTGAGTCGGAGGTGAAGCAGCTGTTAGGCGTATGATACAGCAGTTTGCCGACTGGCTCATCTATGAGGTGGCTGGTCTTGGGGCTGACAGCCATCTCGGGTCAGCCCTCAACTTCTTCGTCTATGACTCGCTGAAGATCCTGTTGCTGCTCTTCCTCATCAGTTCGCTGATGGGTGTGGTAAACGCCTATTTCCCCATTGAACGGCTACGGCAGTATCTCACGTCGCACCGCCTCTACGGATTGCAGTATCTCCTGGCCTCGCTCTTCGGTGCCATCACGCCCTTCTGCTCCTGTTCCAGCATCCCGCTGTTCATCGGGTTTGTCAAGGGCGGCATTCCCCTGGGTGTGACATTCGCCTTCCTCATCACCTCGCCCCTGGTCAACGAGGTGGCTGTAGCCATGTTTCTCGGCACTTTCGGCTGGCAGGTGACGCTCATCTACGTCGTCAGCGGCATCCTGCTCGGTATGGTGGGAGGCATCATCCTCGGCCATTTGCACTTGGAGCCGCTGCTCAGCGACTGGGTGCGCCAGATACAGGCACAATCCTCGGCACAGGCAGCCGCATGGGAGGCAGAGCGCATCAGTTTCCTGCAGCGTTTGCCCTCTATTCTCCGCGATGCGTGGAAGATTGTGCGAGGCGTGCTCCTCTATGTGCTTATCGGACTTGCCATCGGTGCCACGATGCACGGCTACGTGCCCGAGGGCTTCTTTGAGACCTACCTGTCAAGGGATAACCTCTTTGCCGTTCCCCTCGCCGTCGTCTGTGCGGTGCCTATGTATGCCAACGCAGCAGGCATCGTACCTGTCGTCGAGGTGTTTGTAGCCAAGGGAATACCCCTCGGCACTGCCATCGCCTTTATGATGTCGGTAGTAGGTCTGTCACTACCAGAAGCCACCATGCTGAAAAAAGTCATGACGTGGCGATTGGTAGGCATCTTCTTTAGTACAGTCACCCTGTTTATCATCCTATTGGGCTACTTGTACAATATCATCATCTCTCCTATTTGATAGACAGGGCAGACGAGGAAAGGGGGCTAATTATTGCCCTTTTCCTTTAGTCTCTGGAAGGCCTTATAGAAAGCCTGATAGGAGTTGAAGCCCGATGCTGTTGCGGCCATGTCCTTGGTCGCAGAGCTGTGCTGCATCAAGTACTCTTTATAATGCTTCAACCTCAGCTGGTTGACATAATTGAAGAAACCGCCGAGATGCTCCTTGAAGGCACGTGAGACATAGGTACGGTTTGTCCCGCAATAGTCCACCACCTGCTCCATTTTCAAGTGAGGGTCAAGATAGGCCTGCTGGTCTTTTACGTACTCTTCTATTTTCTTTGCTATCACTTTCAGTCGCTCATCCGTGAGGGTGCGCTCTCTGTTGTCAGTCTCCTCTTCATGCTCTGTGCTCCCAGGCAGGATGATGGCGCGCCGCCAGGCAGGCATGACGTTGATGAGTAGGATAATGTTGAATATGGACAGGGGGATGCACAACCAGGCCATTACCGTCTGGTTGTCGGTAAGAAAGGCTGGCCAGAGGAGAGGCGTCAGGATAATAGGCATGATCCATACGCGCTGGGCGTATAGTAGCGGGAAATCATCGGGATTGGAATAGTTGTCGTCACGGGACATCTCGATGCATTGCCAAACCTTCCACATGGACAATCCGCAATAGGGTATGGTGAGCAAGCTGACTGCCAGCACCAGCTTCTCCTCCATCTTCAAGCCCTTTTCGTTGAGTACCCCGCCGGGAATCCAGGCGTTGAGAATCAGCGGCATCAGGGAGATGGCGACGATAATGGCTATGATCCAGCTTGTAGTCTTCCATTTTTTCCATTGCTTGACAGAGCCGAAGAACATAAATAGCAGTACGCCACAATAGAAATAATAGGTAGCTGGAAAGTATGACTTTACCAACTGCCAAGCTGCCTGGCTGGTAGGATCAAACACATAGGGGAGCAGGCATGTCGCCATCATAAAGATGACGGCTTGTAGCTTGCGGTCAGGCCAAATGTATTCCAAATTGTCCTGATGCTGTTGGCAAGTATGAAATATCCTGATGATGGAGAAAAACCAGCACGAAAGGATATATACGGTCATTGCCACGCCATACCAGTAATGTGTTAAGTATATCATGTTTTTGTATTTTGGTTGCAAAGTTACTTGTTTTTAAGTAAAAAAACAATGTAAATGAAACAATTTTATCAATTTATATCTTTATTGTTTGATTTTTATGAATAGAATTAAAATAATAGTGTAATTTTGCCCCCGAATTTCAAACAACCAAACCTTAACCATTAAAAAAGTATGAGAAGATTTAATTGTGTATTTCTATTATTGATGACTATTGCCTTTGTGGCTGTTTCGTGTAGGGAGACCAATCTATATGATCCAGAAATCGCCAATCAAGGCAAGCAGATTGTGGAAAAGGAGTTCAATACGTTTAACTACTCCACGATTCAGAACGTGTCCCTTTCGGTTGATTATTCTGCCTTTGAGACTTATGGCCCTGTATTCTTTAGTGTATATAATGAGAATCCTTTCGTAGGAGAGGGTGATGATGAGCACCTCGACAAGACCATCCAGCCCATTTTCGAGGACTATACTAATGATAAGGGTAAATTTTGCAAGGCCATCATCCTGCCGGCCTTTGCCAGTCACTTGTATGTCGTTACGGGAAATCTTTTCGTCTTCGATTCTGTGATTGAAACCGACATACAGAATGGCAGAGCCGATGCGGTGGCTGTCAACAGGTCAACAGCCAGGACACGTGCTGCCAGCATCCTGGACATTGCTGATGAAGGCGAGGATGTGCAGGAGCCAATGGCAAACCTGTCGTATATCGTCACCCAACAAGGTGTCGCCACTGATGAGCAAATCTACGGTAAATGGCTGACACCGCTGGGTTCATGGAATTCACGGAGCGGTAGACCCAACTATTTTGTCAAGCCAGGCGAAGTTGACCCCAACCTCCTCTGCACAAGCGAGGAAATCAGAGGATTGTACTCTGCCCTTTCTGAGGCACTCGATGCCAACAAGGGCTGCAACCCCGAATATCGCAACTCTGCCGACCTGACACTGGAGAAGGAGTCCGAGGTGACCATCACCATGCTGGGTGGCAGCACCTGCTGGAACAGCTCACTGGGCTACTATTATTATATGGGAGACTCCAAGCCGACCAATCTCCAGGATCTGAAGATCATTATGCTGCTCCCCAACACACAGGACGGCAACTGGAAGAAGATGACCTCCAAGATGGACTATAACGGCAATATCGGCGTGACGCCCGGCGATGCCATCCGTCTGGTGTACTACCCCCATATTAACAATGGTGGTGACCTTAGCGAGGCTACTACGATGTTCCCCAAAGGCATCAAAATCGGTTTCATCCTGAAGACCAACGGATGGGGTATGCAGGGTAGTGATTACTGCATCAAGGGCGTCACCGAAGGCAATAGGGCATATAACGTATGGGAAGCCTCTACCGATGGTCTTTCCTACTGTCGTCCCTTCGGCACACCCGGACAGGCCCCTTATCAGTATGCCAATCCTAATGGTGAGAGCCGTTCTGCCAAGTTTGCCTACAATGCACCCAATGGCGACCGCTATGCTATCATCTCGTTCGAAGATGCTTGCAATGACCAAGACTTCGACGACGTCATCTTTGCCCTGAAGCCCGTCAGCTCCTTCACTCCTCTGAATGATATTGAGGACAAGATCACCACGACAAGGGGTGTCTATCTCTTCGAAGACCTGTGGCCCAGCGTGGGCGACTACGACCTCAACGACGTGGTGGTAGACTTCAAGCACGAGAAGAAGATGTCCAAGAAGAAGGATGTTGAGACCAATTTCAAGATGTACCAGGAGACCTTCTACCTGACTACTTATCAGAACTATGTGACCCTCAAGAGCGGTCTCGCATTGAAGTTGAACACGCCTGTCACTCCTTCCAACATCGTCATGAAGAAGATTGTCCACGGCACTACCGAAGTGGTTGACGCCAACTACGCTGTCAGAACCGATGGAGTCGTTGTCCTCACAAATGACGTCAAGGCAGAGCTGGGTACGACTTATATCCTCGAACTGAACTATTCCGTAGGACAAGAGAACAGCGAGATAGCTTCGATACAGCCCTTCGTCTTCAGAAAAGACGGTGCTGACAAGACCTGGGAGGTACATATCCCCTTCGAGGCTCCTTCGGCAAGCATGAACTTCGACTACTTCGGCAAGGATGACGACGCCTCTTATCCAGAGCAGGGTAGGTACTTCGTTCGTGCAGGCGACTATCCCTTTGCCGCCTTCCTCTTCGGTGCCGACATCAACATCTTCAAGGGAACCATCCTGAAGCGTGAAAACGAGAGTAAGAAAATCGACGAGATTTATCCCAACTTCCTCAAGTGGTCTGCATCTAAAGGCAAACAATTCGCTGACTGGTATCTGCATCCTGCCCAATAATCAGACGCATACAGTATAAATTAGTGCCTTCGTGTCCCGATATCATTTGCACAATGATTTGCTTTTTTTCTGCGGGCACGAAGGCACTTGTTTTTATTATCACCATAGCAGAGGTTTTTCACTTTTTCACTTTTTCACTTTTTCATTTTGACATTTAAGTTTTTGACTTTTGCATGCAAAGAGAGCATAGATACTGAAAATATTTAACAAAGTGTTTTTAGTCCTATGCTTTGATGAGAAGTCGGCTGTTTTTTCGTACGAAATGTACCCCTGCATGCAAACGTTCCTGGTGGAAGATATATAATATAGAGTATTAATTAATTAATAATTTATTATTATTATATTATTAATATTATATATTATATATAATATATATAATATATAATATTAAAATTTCTCCCTCGCAAAAAATCGGGAAAAATAGTGAAAAACGAAAAATGTAAATGTCAAAGTGAAAAAGTGAAAAACTGAAAAAGTGAAAAACCTGCTGCACCCCAAAAAAGTTGAAAAAAATATCGGTTTTTTCTTGCATAATTCGCGAAAAATGTTTACCTTTGCACCAAGTTGCAAAAATGACATTGCGCAGCGAATTTACGGCGTAGCTATCAGAAAAATTTTCTTTCGTGCACGAGAAAGCTTTTCATGGCATAGCCGCAAAACACGGACGAAGGAATAGGTTTTAAGGAAGAGGAGATTTTTTAACAACCTTAAAATTTATCAATTATGGCATTGAGAGTAAAGGCAGTGGAGCGACTGCTGAAGTTTGACAAGGAATCGGAGGGCAAGTACCGCTATGTGATGAAGCCCGAGTTGTACACCAGCCTTAACCAGCAGAAGGTGATTCGTGAGGCAGCCCTGCGCAGCGGCGTGAGCCAGGGTGTGATGCAGGCATGCTGGGATGCTGCTGGCGAGGTGATCAAGGCGTGGGCAACGGAAGGCCACAGCGTGGCGCTGCCTGGACTGGGTACCATGCGCTTCGGACTGCGCTCGAAGGCAGTGGAGGACGTGAACGACGTGAAGACGGGCCTCATTAAGAGCCGCCGCATCATCTTCACCCCCGCCGTGGACCTGAAGGAGGAGCTGGCCAGCACGGCGATCGTCATCACCTGCTACGACCGCAACGGCAACGAGGTGAAGCGCGTGACCTCGAAGGACGCTGGCGACGTGGAAGACACTGAGGACGACAACAACACCGGCAACGACAACTCCGGCAACGACAACACCGGCAATGGCAACGACAATCAGGGTCAG
>Ga0326511_10003534_pt1 | contig 12592 bp, 15 predicted proteins | sample 0_2496_0518_D_FD_203701 | JGI IMG/M metagenome (GOLD analysis project Ga0326511, IMG submission 203701) | Bovine rumen microbial communities from UC Davis, California, United States - 0_2496_0518 | ecosystem: Host-associated > Mammals > Digestive system > Stomach > Rumen | place: USA...
GATGAAGAAGGCTATTGGAAATCACAGATAAAATATATTTATCCATATTGTCCTCATTGTGGCGCCCGCAAGAAATGGTATAACGAAAAGCCAAAGAAAATAGAAAAATATTCATGGGAGTGATTACTTATGATGGAATATTATGAACAATTACAACAAAACATTAATGAAAAAAAGCAACCTGATATTAATATTGTTGCTAACTTAGATTTAGACAATACCAATGCTAATGAACATATTAAAGAAGTTAAAGAAAATCTTGAAGAACTCGCGGAATTAGTTGAAGAAATTGAATTACCAGATATTCGTCCAATTATTAATTTCTATGGTTGTTCTTTTAATTTTGCTAATGATGGATGTGCTGAAGCAAGATATTATAATGGTTCTGATATTTATAATCAAAGAAAGGAAGATTCTTAATGAATAGAATATTCATTACTGGTGATATTCATCTTAATGTAGATATAAAGAAATTAAGTTTTAAAAATTGGCCTAATTCACGCGAATTTGATAAAGAAGATACAGTTATCATTTGTGGTGATGCTGGTTTTACTTGGAATGACTCAAACGAAGTTAAGTATTGGCGTGATTGGCTAGAAGATAGACCTTATACTGTAATTTCTGTTCTTGGCAATCACGAAAATTACGATCTTCTTCGCGCGATTACAACTACCGAATGGCGTGGTGCAAAAGTTCGCAGAGTGCGGCCGCATGTAATGTATATAGAAAATGGTGAAATTTTCACTATTAATAACCAAACTTTTTTCTGTATGGGCGGTGCCGCTTCTGTAGATAAAGTTTATCGTAAAGAAGGCAAATCTTGGTGGCCGCAAGAAATACCTACTTGGGATGAAATGAATTATGCGGCAAATAACCTTCGCGCGCATAACTTCCAAATTGACAATATAATTACTCATTGTGGTCCAAATTATATTGTAGATAAACTTTTTCCTTACGAGAATGCGCACGATGATATTACTAACTTTCTTGAAAAGTTTGTAAGAATGACTACTACTTTTAATAAATGGTATATGGGTCATTATCATGTTGACCGTTCATATGACGATCAAAAATTTAATATTCTTTATCAAGATATTCTTGAAATTATGCCTGATGGTAGATGGGAGATAGTGGTATGAGCTATAATTATAGAACAGAAATGAAACAAGATATATTAGATTATATTAATTCTAATATTACATTGGAAGATTGGGAATTTCACGGCGACCTTGAAGATTATCTCTATAACGAATTATGGGCGGATGATTCTATTACAGGCAATGGCGGTAATTATTATAGTCTTGAATTTGTTTGTAATAATTGTCTGGCTTATAATCTTGATTTAATGATGGAAGCTTGTGAAGAATTTTATGTGGATATGAAAACTCTTTTACAGCATTATCATAATGGAAATTTAGCTAGATATTTGGATTGTGCTATACGATGTTATTTGCTTGGAGAGGTTCTTTATGATGTTTTAAATGAAATCTGGAAGTCAGAATAATATTTGACTTCCTATTTGATTCCTGATATAATATTTATAGAAAAGAGAAAGGAACTAATAGCAAAATGGATAAGTACGAATATATTGGTTTAAATTATGTAAAGGAATTTATTGATCCTGATGCATATGGTATTGGAGGCTATAATGCCGCTGCACCAGATATTATTTCACCTCGTTTAAATTCAATAATAGAAGTAAAAGATCATGTAGCTCAGGCTGGTCAATTTGTAAAAAGTACAATAAATAAAAATCCTTTTAGCCGTGCTATAGCGGCTAAACCTCGTGAAGAGGTTACTCCAGAAGAAGCAAAAAATTGGGTGCGAGAACACTATCGCCAAAGGGGAGTTGGATATTTTTTAATTGTAAATAAAGATTTTACTTGTACTTTCTATACTTTTGAAGAATTTTTTGCTAATTGGAATTTTAAAATTGAATTAAGATCTGTAAAGGGCAGTGGGTCCAGTCCATTAGCAAAAAAATATTGGAATCAAATTCCAGAAGATTTATTAAAAATTGGATTAATAGATAGCTTTAATAGTCGTAAAAGAAAAGTAAAGATTTGTCCTGATAAAAATTTATGGAATTATAAATACTCTTTTAAAGTTCTTTACGATGATAAAGCCATAAGAACTGCAGGGGTAAATGCAAATGGTATGATTTATGTAAAATCAACTACACGAAATGAAACTTGGATTTTTCAACTGGATGGTCGATGTAAATGATAACTCTAATAGAATTATTTGCCGGTATTGGTACACAATATCAAGCATTTAAAAATAACTATGAAGTAAAATGTATAGGCATTTCAGAAATAGATCCTCGTCCATTAAAAGCATATAAAGCTTTATTTGGCGAGCCAAATAATTTTGGAGATATTACAAAAATTAAAGAATTGCCAAAATCTGATGTTTGGACTTATTCTTTTCCTTGTACAGATTTATCTATCGCAGGTAAACAAGAAGGATTTGAGGGAAAACATTCTTCTTTAATTTATGAGGTATATCGTTTACTTTGCGTTTCTCCAAAACCACAAGTTTTAATTATGGAAAATGTGGCTAATATTTGTAATGCAAAATTTATGCCACAATTTCAAGATTGGATTGATACTCTTACCGAACTGGGTTATACTTCTACTTGGAAAAAAATTAAAGCAAATATTTATGGTGGAGCGACTATTCGTGAACGTGTTTATATGATTTCCATATTAAATGATAATATAAAATATAATTTTCCTCCTGCTATTCATCAAAATAAGGTTTTACAAGATTTTTTAGAACCAATTAAAAATGAATATTATATAGATGAATATCACGGTCCTGCACCAAACACTATTAAAAATTTTTCTAATTCAATAAAATTATGTGATTATAAAAATGGTGGACAAGGGAATCGTGTTTATAGTCCATATGGAATGGGGGTAACACTTACCGCTACTGGCGGAGGCAAAGCTGGTTCTAGTGGTGGATTATATTATCGAGAAAATAAAATATATAAATTATCTCCTATAGAAATGTGTAAAGTCATGGGATGGCCTAAAGAACAAGCTCAAATTATTTGCTCAGTTTTAACTCCTCGAGAAGTCGGCTTTTGTATGGGAAATGCAATTGATTTAACTGTTTTAACTAAAATTGTTAAAGGTTTAAAGGAGCAAAATATTTTATGAAAATCTATCTTGCCGGTCCTTGTGATACCGAAAATCGCACAACTATGATGAATATTGCTGGATGGCTTCGTCATGAACCAGGTTTTGAAGTTTATTACCCTTGGGAACTTAAAATTGAAGATGCTTGGCACATGACACAAGAAAGTTGGAGCGCACAAGTATTTTGGAAAGATGTTGAGGCAATTGATGATTGTGATGTTTTTCTAATGATTAGTCTTGGAAGACATAGCACAGCTGGTACAAATTGGGAACAAGGGTATGCTTTTGCGAAGAAAAAAGTTGTTTATGTTGTTCAAATTACAGAAGAAACAACTTCTTTAATGACTTTTTGTGGATGCACTCATTTTTGGAATACAAATAAAAAGAATCTTTATAAGAGCATTAAAAAGATTATTGAAGTTATTTTTGATCCAACTTTATTACTTTATCAGCATAAAGAATGTGAAACGGTATTAACGTAATGTGGAAAATATATAAAGAATTACGAGAATATTGGTCTTTCTTTAATTATTGCTATAATTGGGGACCTTGGCCAAAAGCAGAATGGATATATGAAAATAAAATTAAACCATTGGAAAAAGAACATCCGATATTAAATTTTATTGCGATGTTAATATATTAAGGAGAAATATAAATCTAATGATTAAAGTAAGTGAATATAGCCCTTATGATCCAATTAGTATTAATAAAGAAGCAACAGAATATTTTCAACGTGGCCCATTTTGGAATGTAGTGTGTAAATATTGTGGTAGAGAAAATCCTGGGAAAAATAAAACTAATCCTTGGGGTGCAGTTCGTCAAGATAATCTTACTTCTTATCCAAAAGCATGTCCAAAATGTAAAAAAGGTGGAATACCAAAATTAGATTTAAAACCTGAACTAAAATATAATAATTGTGTATTAGTTAAAGAATTGGGATATTATGTTCCACATGATGGATATGCTTGGTTAGTAAGAGACTTAGAAAGTGGAGAAGAATTTACTCGTTATTCATATAGATTAAGGGCTAGAGAAACTTGGCATAAATAAGTCAACTAATTAGTTGACTTTTTCTTTATTTTATGTTATAATTAAATGTAAAGAAAAGGAGGGATAATGTGAATCAAAATTATGACATTAACTCCATTGAAAGTTTGGATTTCCGCACTGGTGTCCGCACTCGTATTCAAATGTATTTAGGCTCGGATGATATAGAAGGAACATATCAGGCTTTAAAGGAAATTATAAATAATAGTACTGATGAAGCACTTGCTGGTTTTGGAAAGCGTATTGAAATTGATGTAGACGAAAAAGAAAATGCCGTTATGGTGCGCGATTATGGCCGCGGCGTTCCCTTTGGTATCCGTGAAAACGGTGAAAATGTATTAGTTTCTGTCTACACTCAATCTCATACTGGCGGCAAATTTAATCATAATGCTTATAAAAATTCTAGTGGTCTTAATGGCCTAGGTGCTAGTTGTACTTGTCTATCTTCCGAAAAATTTGAAGTTCAAAGTAATCGTGATGGTAAATGCGCCTGTGCTTTTTTTGAAAAGGGCAATTTAGTTACTTATAAAGAAGGAACTACAAAAGATCCCAATGGTACTTATGTGCGGTTTAAGCCCGACCCAGAAGTATTTTCTAATGGAGAAATTGGATATTCTTATGAGCGCATTTGTGCAGACATTAAAGACATTTCATATTTGTATCCGGGCATTGAGTTTATAGTTTCTTGTGGAAAAGAAACTAAGACTTATTGTGCTAAAGAAGGTATTGTAGATTTCGTAAAGGAAATGGTACAAAAACCTTTACAAAAACATATCATTACTGGTTCTGCTACTGATGGAACAGATACAGTAGAAATCGCGTTTCAATGGGGAACTAAACGCGAAACTCCTTATGTCTTTGTAAATGGTCTGCGTTGCCCTGAACTTGGCACGCCAGTAACAGGTGCTCGCGCGGCTATAACCAAGACTTTTAATAATCTATCAGGACAAAATTTTGATGGTGAGTATATCCGTAAGAATCTATTTTATGTAGTTAATTGTAAAGTAGAAAATCCTTCGTTTGCTAACCAGACAAAAACCAAGATTAATAATCCTTCTTTGCGAACTCTTGCTACAACTGCTTTTACAGCCGCTCTAAAAGATATGAACATTAAATATAATAGTGAATTTACCACTATTGTAGAGATGTTAAAGAAAATTGAAAAGGCAGAAGCCGCGGCTGAAAAGGCTCGTAACGCTGTTCTTAATATGGAGAAGAAAGAAACTGAGCATAAGAAGCAAAAAATTACTTCTTCCGACAAATTTAAGGATTGCGAGAAGCATGGACAAGATTCTATGCTAATTATTTGCGAGGGTAATTCTGCGTTGGGCGGACTTCTTCCTGCGCGTGATGTCAATACAGAAGCCCTTTATGCTGTGCGTGGAAAAGTAAAGAATTTATTAAAGCATCCTCTTGACGAGTGTCTTGAAAATCAGGAAGTTTCAGATATTATTATGGCGCTTGGTTGCGGTATTCAGAACCGATATAATAGTAAGAAGTTGAATTATGGCAAAGTTGCTATTGCGGTTGATGCTGATGTTGACGGATACAATATTATGTGTCTTGTAGCAACAATGTTTTATGTGCTGATGCCAGAATTCATTCTTGAAAACAGGTTGTGTTGGCTTCGTGCGCCACTTTATCGTCTTACCAAAGGTGAAAAGCGAATATTTGCTTATACAGAAGAAGAAGCAGCAGAATTAAGAAAGAAATATCCTACTTGGGAGCAAGGCTATAATAAAGGATTGGGCGAAATGAGTGCTCTTGATATGGAAAATTCTATGATGCATCCTACTGAACGCAGACTTGAAGTGTTAAGTATTAAAGATGCAGAGGCTGCGGCGGATAGTCTTAAAATGCTAATGGGCGAAGATGTAGAGGGCAGAAAAGAATTTCTTTTTGAAAACGTAGATTTTTCTATCTTAAACAAATAAAATGCTATAATAAGGGCTAGGTGAAATTACTTTTCTAATGAGAAAAGTATGGAGGTGTCTTTATGATAGGCATTTATAAAATAACAAACAAAATAAATAATAAAGTATATATTGGACAATCAGTAGATATTAAGCAAAGGTGGAATGCTCATAAACGTCAGTCTATGATTCCAAATAAAGAATATAATAAATATTTATATAGAGCTTTTAGAAAGTATGGAATTGAAAATTTTGATTTTGAAGTATTAGAAGAATGTGGTAGAGAAGAATTGGATGAAAAAGAAAGATATTATATTCTTCAATATAATTCATGTAATGAATTAAAAGGTTATAATGAAACTGGCGGTTATGACCAACCACAATATGGTTTTTCTGGTGAAAAACATCCTAAACATAAATTAACCACAGAAGAAGTTTATTATATACGTGAATGTTATAATCAACATTATGATAAAAATGAAATTTACAAAGAGTTTTCTGACCGGTTAAGCTTTGGAGGTTTTCATAAAATCTGGTTGGGCCAAAATTGGCGTAATGTTCATATGGATGTTTTTACAGAGGAAAATCGTCAATATTATTTATTTCAGCGTAATTCACATCCAGGTTCTACTAATGGACGTGCGAAACTTACTGAAGAAATGGTAATAGATATTAGAACAAGAAAGAAAAATGGAGAAAAACTTGCTGATGTATATAAAGATTATAAATATACCGGTATAACATTAGGAAGTTTTAAGAATACATGGAGTAATCAAAATTGGAAAAACATTATTGTTTGAGAATGTTGATTTTAGTATTTTAAATAACTAAGGAGCATTAAATGAAATCTCAAGATTTTTTTTATACAGCTAAACCTATTAAGAAAAAAGTATCTAAACAAGAATTTTTAAATTTTATCGAAAATTATCCACGCAAACTTGAAATAGATTGCTGTGGAATTAGTGACCCACCTAGTATTACCTATAATGATTTTGAACTTGCTAATAGATGGCCATATAGTATTATAGCTTCAACATTTGCTTATGATGATAATCCAGACGATTATTTTTATGAACCCGAAGATAAAAGAGACTATTTTATCATTATAAATTATGAAGAATTATTTAAATCTAAAACTGGTAATACAGCAAAAAGCAACGAATAAAAGTTTGACTTCTCTACAAAACTATGTTATAATATAATAAATAAGAAAAGGAAGTGAACAATTTGATTTACGAAACTGATTTTCAAAAACAAATTGAAGGAGCTTTCTTGACTTACGCCGCTTCGGTGGCACAAGAACGTGCAATACCGGATGCTAGGGATTTTCTAAAAATTGGCTTACGTCAAGGATTGTACGCTCAATTTTCTAACAAGATAACACACAAAGACAAGTTTCAAAAAGCACAAAAATCAGTTGCCGCGGCAATGGCTCAGTCGTATGTCCATGGTGATGTAGCAATGTATGACACTTTCATACGAACTGCTCGTCCTTGGTCATATCGCTACCCCATTGAAGAAGTCCAAGGTAACTATGGTAATCCATCTTCCCCAGATAGTCATGCGGCCGCACGTTATGTTGAAATGCGTGCTGGCGAGATGGCAGATTACTTCTTTGTTGGTTTAAAGAAAAATGCTATCGGAGAACAGTGGTATTCCAATTATGATGATACAGAAATGATTCCTTCTGTGTTCCCTTCAATTGGATTTTGGAATATTGTAAACGGATGCTCTGGCATTGCTGTTGCTATGGCAACATCTGTTCCGCAATTTAACCTGCGCGAAGTAAATGAAGCATTAATCAAAATTATTCAGAATCCCGATGTAAGTTTCAATGAAATTTATTGTGCTCCTGACTTCGCAACCGGCGGAACAATTACAAATGCCAAAGCGGTGCGCGAAAGCTTAAAAAATGGTAAGGGTGAATCTATTCGTTTAAAGGCAAAACTTGAATACTTCCCTGACCAGAATATGATTCAAGCTACTGAACTACCTTATGGTGTCTTTACAAATACTATTATTGACCAACTGGCCGCCCTTACAAATGAAAATGAAAGTTATGGAATAGAACGAGTAGTAGACCATACCAAGAAAATAGCGGATATTCGTATCTATCTTTCAAAAGGCGCGAATCCAAAGCGAATGATAGCTAAACTTTATAAGGATACAAGTCTTGAGAATTGGTATGCTATTAATATGATTCTACTGGATAACGGACGCTTTCCAAAAATATTTGGTTGGCGTGAAGCGTGCGATGCCTACATAACCCACATTCGCGAATGTAAACGCAACATTATTCAATTTGATTTGGATAAAGCGCTTGCACGCGAAAATGTAGTAGAGGGACTTATTCTTGCGGCAGCTTCTATTGATGAAGTCGTAGCAATTATTCGCTCTTCTCAAAATCCAGCAGAAGCATCTGAAAAACTTATTGCTCGTTTTAAGTTTAATGAAGAACAAACAAAGGCGATTCTCGCCATGAAGCTTTCTTCATTAACAAAAATAGATGCTATCAAATTAAATGATGAACTAGAAGAACTTAAAAGAAAAATAGAGGAGTATCGCCACTTATTATCTGATACTACCGCTTTGAATAATGAACTAATTAAAACACTACAGATAGTGGCTGATAAATATGGTGACGCTCGTCGTACCAAGATTTTAAATATTGTAGAGAATGAAAATGACGAGGAACAGCAAATTCAAGAAGAAGAAGTTGGCGTAATGTTATTTGATAACAATATGCTACGTCTTGTTAAGAAAGAAGATTTACAAGGTGGAAAGCGCGGCCGAAAGGGTATAAATATTAAGCCTCCAAAAGGTGCGAACCTAATTAATACTTTGTATACAACCAACCTTGGAGTTGTTGCCGCATTCACTAACGCTGGTCGTATGTATAATTTTTCTTTGGCTGATTTAGATTATGGGAAGGACTATTCTGTTTATGAACTAATTATTCTACAAGATAACGAAAAAGTCCTGCTACTAATAGATACGACTTCCTTCAACGCATATCATAATTTAGTAACCATAAGTAAGAAGGGTTATATCAAAAAGACAGCAACTCGTGAATATAATGTGCGGGCTAAGAAGGGCACTGCCGTAATGAAATTAGATACTGATGACAGACTTGTCGGAGTATATCTTTCTATGAGTGATGAAGATAAGATTTTTATTACTGGCAGCGCTGGTAATTATAACTTCTATGAACTTGGTGAAGTTTCTGCTACTGGAAGAATGACGAAGGGTGTTAAGGCTATTAAATTAGGAGCAGCTGAAACTATTTGTGCGGCGACCCTAGTAAAAAAGAATATAAATTATCGTGGTCTTTTAACTATTACTACTACTGGTAAAGGTAAAATTACCAAGATAGAAGATTTCAATACTACTAGTCGCGCAATTAAAGGCCCACAGGTAATGGATTTAAAGACAGAAACTTTAGCAACAGTATTTGCTGTACCGGAAACACAAGAAAAGATATTTATTACTACCAACAATAAAGCGGTTTTATTAAATGTTGATTCTATTCCCGTTCAAAATCGCGTAACTAGCGGAGTTCGCATCATTGATGCGCGCGGAGTAGAAAGTGGAATTGAAATTATGTAATGGAGAAATAATATGGATAAGAGATATGTAGAATTATTTACTTTGATTGCTCAAACCACTGCTAATTTGGCAGAACAAGTAATGGAAGAGCATAAGAAGAATAACGAAGAAAAGGGCTATCAAACCGCGGAAACAATGCGAAATGATTTCCTCAATTTACACGATAAGCTTGGAACTGATGAAGTATTAGATAAGGCTGATTATGCTCGTTTACTTGTTGGCGCGATTATTGTTACCAATCAGCTAGATGCTCGTATTAAGAATGAACAAAAGGCTCTACGAGGATATAAGATTGATATTATTCCTAAGCTAGATCAAATTAATAATGCCGATGCTTCTGAAACTACAGAACTCGCAGAAAACTTATTTGAGATTAAGGAAGATACAGAATCAAATGAAGAAGATTCTGAATAATTTGACTTTTTTCTAAATTTATAATATAATATAAATACAGAAAAGGGAAAGGAAAATAACCAGCTTGAAAATGTAGCAAGAAAAAATTATTTAATATTTGACTTTCACCGAAAAATCTGTTATAATATTTACATAAAGAGGAAAAGGAGAAAAGTCCTTACCGCTTTAACAATTAAAAAACGTGAATTAAAAGGAGAATGATGTATTATGATTACCCCAAACAGTGAGCTAGTTCTAAATTTCCTAAAGAAGAATTTTACTAAGGAGTTTACCAAGAATGAGATTGCAGAGACCCTAGGTATTTCCATTCCCGCCGTTACCGGTTCTATTAATGGCCTAGTTAAGAAGGGCTATGTTACTGAGCGTCTAGAAGAGGTTGAGGTTGAGCCTGCTACTGACACTCGTAAGGCGAAGGTTAAGACTATTCGTCATGAAACTCTAACTGAGGCTGGTCTAGCCTATGACCCAGTAGCTGAGGAAGAGGCCAAGCAGGCTGCTAAGGCTGCTGAGAAGGAGCGTAAGGCTGCTGAGCGCGCTGCTGCTAAGGCTGCCAAGGAGAACGCCTAATAGAATAAATGAGGGCGATTTCCTCGTGGAATCGCCCTAGTTTTATCTTGACAACATATAAAAATTATGATATAATAAAAGTAAAGAAAAGATAAAGGAGAAATGTAATATGAGCAAGGATATTATGACACAGGCAAATAACAGAATTAATGTTGTTGGCAAGCTACTAGACGCAGTAATTAACGATGGCACACTAACCGACGGCCGCAAGTATAAGCGCGCGAATCTTACAATTCGCGTAACCCAGACTTATGGTGGACGCGAAGAGACTAGTGAAATCCCAGTTAGTATGTTCGCTGCGCAGTATACCCAGCAGAATAAGCTAAATCCTGGTTATACTCAAATTGAGAATCTAGCTGAAATGAAGACCGCGCAGATGGTTGGTATTGATAATGCCGATACCGTTCGTATTTCTGGTGCGAACCTACGCGAGAATAACTTCGTTTCTCGTAATAGCGGTCAGCTAATTCATGGCTGGCAGATTAATACCAGTTTTATTAACTCTGGTGCGACCGCGGATGTGGCTTCTTTCATTATTGATATTTATATTATGGATATGAAGCCAGAGGTTGATCGTGAAGGCGAAGAGACTGGCAAGCTAATCATCAAGGGCGCAATTGTTCAGTATCAGGGCAAGCTAGATGTAATTGAGTTCATAGTTGAGAATCCCGATACCATTGATTACATTGAGCGCAATTGGAATATTGATGACACTGTAGAAGTTCGCGGACGTATTCGTGTTACTTCTATTGAAGATAAGCCAAAGGCTACTGAAAGCTCTTGGGGTGAAGATGTGCCCGAGACCACAACTCGTACGGTACGTCAGCTAGTCATTACCAAGGGTAGTGATGAGCCTTATGAGGAAGAGTTTGCCTATGATAAGACTGACATCAAGAAGGCTTTCAATGTTCGTAAGGCAATGATTGAACAGCTACAGATTGATGCCAAGAAGGGTAATGCTCCCAAGGCAGCTAAGGAACCAACCAAGGCTGCTAAGTCCTATGATTGGGAATAAGGTGAAAACCTTATTCTCATTTTCTAAGGAGGGATAACATATGGCAAACGATATTGATATTTTCTCTCTTGAACCTAGTAAGATTTCCCGCGACCTAAAAGGAAAGTTCTTACTCATTTATGGACAGCCAAAGACTGGTAAGTCTACATTTGGTTCCCAACTTCCTCGTTCACTATTTCTAAATTTTGAGCAAGGCACCAATGCTCTAGCTGGTATTCGTAGTGTTCCTATTCTTCGTTGGAGTGATTTCCGCAAGGTTCTGACACAGTTGCGCAAGCCACAAGCACGTGAAATGTATGATAGTATTGTAGTAGATACCGCTTCTATTGCATGGCAACTTTGTGAGAAATATATTTGTCAGCGTGAAAGCGTTGATTCCATCAGAGAAATTCCTTGGGGTCAAGGCTGGGGTATGCTACGAAACGAGTTCTCTGAATGCTGGCGTGAAATCACACTTCTTGGGTTTGGTATTCTATTTATTGCGCACAGTAAGGAAAAGCCAACGGAAATGCGCGATGAAGAGGGTAATGAAATCACTGCAGTAGCACCCGACCTGCCAAATCAGTGTTATCAGATTGTAAATAGTATTGTAGATATTATTGGATATTTACAAGTCCAAATGAATAACGACGGTACTTCTGAACGTTATCTATACACACGTTCCACGCCGACAGTATTCGCGGGCAGTCGCTATCAATACTTAGCGCCAAAGATTAAGTTTGGTTATCAAGAATTAGTTGATGCGATTGGCGATGCAATTGACCAAGCTGTTGAAAAGGATGGAGCAGAAGTAACTGACCATACAGTTATTGCGCAAATTAAGGCTCGTCCATTTAATGAAATTATGGAAGAGGCCAAGGCAATTTGGCAAGCATATATCAATG
>Ga0326511_10003535_pt1 | contig 12590 bp, 22 predicted proteins | sample 0_2496_0518_D_FD_203701 | JGI IMG/M metagenome (GOLD analysis project Ga0326511, IMG submission 203701) | Bovine rumen microbial communities from UC Davis, California, United States - 0_2496_0518 | ecosystem: Host-associated > Mammals > Digestive system > Stomach > Rumen | place: USA...
AGGAAAATTTTGAAATATTTTATGGAACAAAAGATATTAGATATTTTGGTTCAGAAGCTTTTTATAAATGTAATTTAAGTAGTATTGATTTATACTCTGAAGAACACAAGGCAACTTCTATATATGACGCTTGCTTTAATTATAATCCAAATTTATCAAGTGTAACATTCCATAATAATGGAGGAATGTTTGATTTTAGACCATCATTAACAGATTCATTAACATTTGGTAACTGCAGTTCACTAGAAGAAATAAACTTACCTTCAAATGTTTCAAGACTTGGTAGAAATATGTTTTATAATAGTGGATTAAAATCTATAAATGTTGATTCTGCAAACAATACTTTAAAGTCTATTGATGGAGTTTTATATAGTAAAGATGGAGAATATATTTATTTCTATCCTCCTTACAAAGAAGACACAGAATATACAATAGAAAATGGAGTTCTATATTTAGGAGTAGACTATACTGTTTCAGGTGATTATAAATATTTTCCTGTTTTCTATAATCCAGTAAATCTAGATATATTAAATATTCCTAATACTGTTACAACAATTAGACAGAGTTTCTGTTTTGGTATAGGTTCTATAACAACAATTAATTATTTAGGAACTATGTCAGAATGGAATAATATAACAAAAGGAACAAACTGGAATTATTATTTAACAAATATAAGTGTAATTCACTGTACAGACGGAGATGTTACTATTTAAGAATAATTACTAACAAAAAGAAAAAGAGAAGGTTTTTATTCCTTCTCTTTTTTCTTACTGTAAGTATTTTTCATAAACATCTATTTCATTGCTCAATTCTTTAATAGACCTAGTCAAATCTTCTTGCGTCTTAGTCATTTTTTCAAGTTCTGATTCATCAAAAATCTTACTCATTAAAATATATCCATTTTGTCTTAGTTTAAGTAATTCCTCATATTTTTCTAACTTTTTCTTGTAAATTTTCAATAAAGCTTCATTATTACTCATCTTTTTGTCCTCTTTTTTCTTTTGTTAGTAAAAAATTAATTCTTTGGATATAAACGGATATACATTTCTGTTTCTCCAAATGAATGACCATAACTAGGAAAAATTTCTGCAGGGTCATAATAATAATTTTCTTCAGATGATTCATATCCATAATTTTTTATGTCTACTGAACCTAAAAAAGAAATTTCTTTACCTTCAAAAACTATAAACACTTCAAAAGGTTTAAGTGAATACAATCTATTATTTAAAATACAATGACTTTCTTTTCTAAAATCAGGAAGAATATCTATAATTTTTAGTTCTGGGTAAAAACCAACAACATTTTCAACTTCAATTCTTCTTCCTTTTTCTTCAATATATACTTTTATAATATTTTGAGTAACAGGTTTAATCATATCACTTTTCCTCCTTTTCTTCCTTTGAATCTCTTTTTATTTCTCCTATAAAAATTAAATATAGATAATGCATAATATTTTCTTTTTCTCTATCATATTCTTCTATTAACTCATTAATAGAAATTCCATAATTGTATTGATATAATTCAACTGCTATATCATAACATAAATCTCTATAATCATTTGCGTCAAGTTTATAACACTCATCACCAATGCAAACATTATACCAAGTTTTTACAGGCATACTATAATTAGCATAAGATTTTTCTTCCCTCATAGATTTTGCTTTATGGCTTACATAATCAAAAAAATCATTTAAAATAGTATATCTTAAATTATTTATATCTGTTGAAGTTACAATTTTCCAACTATATTCCATATATCCCATAATAATTATTACACTCCTTTAAAATTTTAATTTATTTTTCTTAATGAACTTATTTAAAACTCTTTCTCTTTTTCTTCTTTCTCTTCTGTTAGGTTTAATTTCTGGCTTATCTTTGAGAACAACTATTTTATCTTCCTTTTCTTCTTCCTTTTTTTCTACTATAACTCTTGCTTTAACTTTAGTTAAGTTTATTTCATCATCTTTCAAATCTTCTAAAATTCTGTTATAAGATTCCTCATCAGTATAAATAATATTTCCTTCATCAATTTTTCTTATTAATATCTCTAATTTTACATTCATATTAATATCTCCTTTAAAAGTTTTATTATACTAATATTTTATTACTAACAAAAAGAAAATATAACTACTTTTTTAAACTTTTTAAAGAAATTTTGTTCTATACTAGAGCATTTTTTTGAAAAATTTTTGATTTTGAGTTATATTTGAGTTGTTTTTAGAGTATAATTAATTATAATAAAAAATTTATAAAAAGGAGATGTAAGATATGACAAATAAAACAAAAGTAAAATTACATTCAATATATGGAGATAATTTTTTAACAAGAAAGTATGAAGATGTAGATTTTCAACAGTTAGTAAGAGAAGAAAATGAGTTTATGTTAGATACATTATACAATCTTATGTGGGCTGAACAAATTGAAAATTATTATTTTCTTGATGACGCTTCTTATGTAGAAGATGAAGAATTTAATAAGTTTATTGATTACTGGCACTTTAAGAATCAGTCAGACGTAAAAGGTTTCTTCTATTTTGATACAGAAGAAAAGTCAATAAAGTTCTACAATCAAAATACAGAACTTTTAAATACAATTACATTTTAAAGAAGAGAGGCTAAAAACCTCTTTTCTTTTTTCTTTTTTGTTAGTTAAAAGCATAATATATAATGGAGGTGAATAATAATGAATAAAGAACAACAACAGGCTTTTATAGATTTAATTGCTCCACTTTGTCAAAAATATGCTAAACAGTATGGATTTAAGTCTTGTGCTGGAGCAATAGGACAAGCAGTTCTAGAAAGTGGTTTTGGCAGCAGTTACAAAGCTGGATTTAATAATTTTTTTGGCTTGAAATACAGAGAAAATAGAGTTACTTGTAATAATGGATACTTTCTTGACGGAGGAAGTGAGCAGAATCCAGACGGCTCATATACTAATTTAAATCCAATAAAAACAAAATGGTTTAGATTTGATACAGTGGAACAAGGAGTAGAAGGTTATTATCAGTTTATAAATATATCTAACTATAAAGAAGTAAAGAAACAAACAAATAGTTTGTCCTATTTACAGGAGATAAAAAAGGCAAATTACGCAACTAGTTTAAACTATGCAGAAAATGTTTATAGAGTTGTAAAAGAGTGGAATTTGGACAAATATGACAGTGTATTTAGTGTAAATGAACCTATAATAATAAAACCTGAAGATACTAAAACAGGTTATTCTAATTCTCCACTTGCTTCATATTATAATCCAGCAAAATATCACGGAGGAGATAGATTACATAAAATAGACACAATAACTATTCATTGTATTGTTGGACAATGGACAGCAAAACAGGGCTGTGACTATTTTGCTAATATAGATAGAAAAGCTTCTTGTAATTATGTTGTAGGTAAAGACGGAGATATAGGCTTATCAGTAGAAGAAAAATACTGCAGCTATTGTAGTAATAGTTCACAAGGAAAAAATGCAAATGACCAAAGAGGAATCACAATTGAGACTGCTTCTGATAAAACTGCTCCATATGCTATAACTGACGCTGCTTTAAATGCTTTAATTCTCTTATGTGCTGATATTTGTAAAAGAAATGGTATTCCAGCTCTTAAATTTAGTTATGATAAGAATGAAAGAGTAAATCATTTAAATGGTGTAAATATGACTTGTCATAGAGATTTTGCTAAAAAGGCTTGCCCTGGTGATTATATCTATGAAAGAGAAGAATATATAGCTCAGGAAGTAAATAAGCTTTTAGGCTCAAATACTAGCGCTATTCCTCAACCTATTACTGAAAGTATTGATACTAACAAAGAAAAAAATAAATTCAATTTTATTAAATACGCAGATGACTATTCAGATTTAAAGAAAGCTTTTGGATATGATAAAGAAAAGTTATGGAATCACTATCTTACTTACGGTAAGAAAGAGGGAAGAAAAGTCTATTTTGACTTAGAGATTAAGAATGGATATTTAGTTCAAGTTAGTATTTCAGACTTAAATATAAGAGAAAGTCACACTGTAAATAGTAAGAGTAAAGGATTTATTAAACCTGGAATATATACAATTACAGAAGAGAACAATGGATTTGGTAAACTTAAATCTGGTGCTGGCTGGATAAGTTTGAAATATTGTAAGAAATTAAGCTAAAGAAAAGAAGAGGTTTAAACCTCTTCTTCTTTTTATTCAACTCTTACAATACTTCTTCAACTTCTACTTTTTCAACATTAAAATGACCACACTCATATTTAGCTGCAATAGGACTTAATATTCCAAATAATGTTCTAACAATAAGATAAGTCTTACCATTTTCTTTTACAATATCAATATCATCTTCAACACTGTAAAGGTCACCATTTTCTACGTTTTTATAAACTTTAATCATATTACTCAACCTCCTCAAAATATTTTTCATCTAGTTCATATTTCTTCCAATCTTTTAAACCTTGATAATGTCTTTCAAATATATCATCATCAAATCCATTAATTTCAAAATCTTCTACCTTTTTAATACCAAGAACATAAACTTCATCTTCACCTTCATAGAAGTCCCAGTTAAAATAACAAGTAGGATTGTATTTACCATACCTATCTGTATCACTATAATCAAATGTACTTGTTATTTGTTCCCAATCTTTATCACTAGCATATTTTTGTTTAATTGTAAAAATGTAAGTTCCTTCAATTCCAAAAAATAAACCGTCTTTATCTACTCTTCCAAAATGTTTCTTAAATACTTCTGATACTGCTTCATATCCGTCAACTTTCTTTGAATCACTTGTATTAACTTTGTAAATCATATTATTACCTCCAATAAATTTCTCTAAAATCTTCTTTTAATATATCTGGAACATAGTTTATATTGTCATAAAACATAGCTATGAAGAAGAAGTCTTCATCTGTAATTAAAGATGTTTGATATAGCCAGTCTAGACTATTACATTTTAAGAAGTTATCCATATCATTCTTAAAATTTTCAATAAATTCTTCCTTATAAGATATAACATCTTTATCTTTCATAATTTCTCTGTCATAATCTTTAATTAATTGACTAAATCCTCTTATAGTAGATATAATTGATTTCACATAGTCTTTTTTAATATTTTTTAAACATATCATACAAGTTCTAAGATTATACATAGTATCTATTTCTATAGAATCAAAATCATACATATAAAATTCTGAATGAGTTTGTAAACTAAAACTAGGTTCTAAAATATTATTTGTATTAAAATCATTTAATATATTTGAAGTTTCTCTAGGTGTTTGAAAATATAAATCATTATTTTCAATAAAAATTGCAAGAGTTTCTATAAAAATAGGTTCTCCGTCTCCTTCTTTATTGTAAAAAGCTAAATCATACAAATCTGGGTCTAAATATTCTCTAGGAGATTCTTTCCATTGATACTCTGCTAAACCGTCAACTCTAAAAGTTGAATAAGGAGAAGCAAATATAGAAGAGGTAGGAAGAAATTCTGGTTTAGAAACATCTCCTTCTAATGCTAATATAGGTTTAACCATAATTATAAGCTCCTTTCTAGACTTATTTTAAAGTTCATTTTTTCTTTTGTTAGTTTTCTTCCAGTAATTACAGAAGGTAATTCATCAAAATAAAAGTATTTATCAATATCTCCAGCAACTAAATGAAGTCTTTCATCAGAAGCAATATCTCCACTTACTTTAACTGTGAATGTGCTTTCTGTCTCTTTTGGAATACTTACTACATATACAGAAGGAACACATACAGAAACTTTAACTTCTTGAACTGAATCATAATTTACTGTATCATACTCAACACTTGCTGCAGAAGCTGGTCTTGACTCTGTTTCTTTCCAGTCCGCATATACTGTAACTGTTTTGTTATTTAAACTAACTAAAATTGCTATTAAAATTATTTCAATTGTTATTAAAAAGTTTTTCATATTTTTTTTTACACTCCTTTAAATTTGTTTTATTATACTATTATTTTATTACTAACAAAAAGAAAATATAACAATTTTCTCAAACTTTTTGTAAAAATTTGCTCTAGTCTTTCTTTTTTGTTATTGAATATTTAAATAGCATAAAATATATAAATTAATATAAAAGGAGATATATTATGAGAATCTTAAAAGAAATTAATTTTTCATTAAGTAATTCAGGTAAAATAACACCTAAAAATATCAAAATTACTAATAAATACGCAAATGATATAGTAAAATTAAATATAATAAATACAGAAGAATTAGAAAACTTTGAGCTTAAATATATTGTATTTAACACTCCTGAAAATACTTCTTTTATGCTTCCTATAAATGACAATGTATTCTATATTTCTAGCAATATAACAAAAATATCAGGAGACTACACTGTATTATTCTATTATAAAGAAAATGACACAGAAGAGGCTTCTGTTTATGTTAGTGATGAAATTACTTTTCAGATTGTAAATAATTTTTTACAAGAAGATACAGGAGATATTCCAGAAGATGAAAATTTAAAGATTTGGTTTGAAGGAATAGAGGAATATGTCCATAGTGATGAGTTTAAAGAAGATTGTAAAGGAGACACAGGGCCAGAGGGACCTCAGGGACCAGCAGGACCAAAAGGTGCTGACGGAAATGATATTTATAATTCTTATGTAAGTAATTCTTATTGGTGCGGAAAGTTAGACCAGCCAGAAACAATAGAAACAAGACCATTCTATTTTGATGATACTTGTGTTTATGATTTAGTTAATACTATTCCAGAAGGAAACTTCTATCAAATTGCTAACGGTGATAAAACTAAATGGATTTATCATAAATGGACTGACGGAGGAGACACAACTGCTTGTATTTTTAAGTATTGGTTAGATGATGAGATTGATTCTTCTAACTTCTGGAGCAAGCAGCTTTTAAGAGTAGAACTTTGGAAGAATGGACAATTCAAGCTCAATTATCATACTGATTACACAAATATGAATGATGATACATATATAGTTCATAATGGAGCAGTTAAACAGAGTCAATTGTTCTTAAAACATTACATTTTAAGCCCAGAAGATTTTGCTGATGAATATTTAAGAGAAAGTTCTTCAAACAATGCTAAAAAAGGCGGAAATTGTGATGAAGGACAAGAATGTGGAATAAAATAATTCAAAAGGAGATTTAAGAAATGTATTCAAATTTTAATTATTATGTAAATACTTATGAAGGTTCAGTATTTACAAATGAAGAGGATTTTAATAAATACGCAAAAATAGCAAGTGATATTGTAGATATTTTGTCTTTCAACAGAATAAAGTTTGTTCATAGATTAAGTGAATATGAGACAGACATTTTAAATGAGGCTATTTGTGAAATTGCAGAATTTCAATTTACAAATAAAGATGATTTAAATAGTTTTGTTAGTCCATTAGCTTTAACTTCTTCTTCTGTTCAAGATGTTAAATATACTTGGGACAACAATTCTGTTTATTCAAGTTGTTTTGTTATTAATGGAATTTTAATAAACAAATTAACTTATAGAAAACTTAGAACTTTAAGATTCTTTTCTCTATCTGTGAATTGGTAAAAGGAGGTAATAAAATGAATATACCTATTTTTAAACAATGTTTTATTCCTGACAATATCTGCAGACAAATAATAACAGTTAATATTTTTAGTGATGAGTTTAATGAAGACGGCTCTCCTATTACTACTACATATAGTAATATAAAATGTAACTATCAGAGCTCAGCTTCTTCTAAATTTGAAACTGATGAGAAAAATATTTATTTAACTGGAACTTGTTTAATTCCTGGAGACCCATTTAAAGAGTTTGAAGACCTTTCTGGCGGTGAGGTTATTTTAAACGGGACAACTAGACAAATAATCAAAAGCACTAAATATAGAAACTATGATAATACAGTCAATTTTACAAGGTTAGATTTACAATAATGAAAATCAAGATTAAAATGGATAAATCCGCCATTGACAACATTCATAAAAAGGAAGTTGACGCACTAGTTGATACAGCTAAAAGTTTTAATGAAAAATTAAAAGATGATGAAGTTATTCCATACGCAACAGGAGCAACAGAGAGAAGCACTGTTGTTAATGATAGCTTAAAAGATAGAAACAGAGTATATATTACTTCTGGTAATGAAGAGGCTTGGTATGCTAATAAAATTTATCACCAAACAGAGAGAGAATTTAGAAAAATCCATAATAAAAATGCTAGTCCTGAATGGTTAGAGAAAGAACTTGAAGACTTTGGAGGGAAAGACTTTTTAAGTGATGAATTTACAGAAAATATGAAAAGGAGGTTTAAATAATGCTTTCTACCTTTGATTTTTTACAATATGTTAAGAGTGTTAGTATTGCTGAAAATTGGGGCTTCAATTCTTTTCAAGTTAAGAAATTAAATAAGAATAAAGAGAAACAGTTAGTTTTCTATAATATAACAAGAAGAGATGAAAAGCTTAATATAGGCGGAATAGATATGACTCCAGAGCATATATTAGAGATTCAGTTATATATACATTGGAATAAAAACTATGTAGAGACTGAAAATATTGGTAATACAATTTATACTTATTTTAGAACTAACAATTATAATATAGATATTGGAGATAATAATATTTATTATATAGAACTTCTTTCTCCAAATGATGATATTGGAGAGAATGAAGAAGGAGTCTATGAAAGAGCAATTGACTTAAGAATTAGATATACAGAAAAAAGAGAAGTCTAAAAAGGCTTCTCTTTTTCAAATCTAAAAAATATTATTAAGGAGTGTTTTAATATGAATTTTTATCTCTTTTTGCTTGTCTCCATATATTATATGCAGTATTGAATTTTTTATTCAATAAAAATTGTTCTACTACAATATAATAAATAAAAAAGGAGATTTTACTATGAGACAATATTCAGCTCAAAAATTTACAAGTGAAAGAAATTTATATAAAAAAGTATTACTAGAGAATGATTTCTCAGAATTTAAAAAGAATATTTACAGATTCAACAAAGAAGATGTTTTTATTGTAAATCCAGTAATTACTGATACAGTTATTACTGTAAGTTATAATAAACTAACAAAAGAAAAAATGTATGTCTTATTAAAGGGTTTATCAAACTCATTCTATATGTCAGGAAATAAATACACTAAACTCAAATACAATAAGAAGAATGATTTGTATTATTTAGATTATGATTTATTTAATCCAAATAAATCTACTCATATTTTCCCTACAGATATAAAATATAAGAAAAATAGAGACAATACTTACAATTTAAAAATTGTTTTTTCTTTTTATTAGTAATAAAAATACTGTAAATAAAAAACTCCTTAGGCCAAAAACCTAAGGAGACAAAAGCATTTATAACGCTCTTTGTTTTGTTACTATATACTATGTAATTTACAGCATTTTTATTTTTAGTATAAGTATGTCTTTGAATTAATAGAATATTTAGAAGGGTTTTTATTGAATACTTTATAAGGAATGCAGTTCTCATTCTTTTTGTATTCTTCTAAAATCTCTAAATATCTAGTTCTAAAAACATTTAAGAGTCTATCTCTCTCTGTATCATACTTTGTTGCATTTATATCAAAGTCAAGTTCAACATAAACTTTCTCTGTATGATATAGAAATTGATTTATGATAATATTTATATATTTATCATCTTTATATTCTTCCAATATTGTATCTACTATCTTTACTGGAAGGAATTCAATATTTTTAAATAATCTTTCATAGGATATATATTCTAAATAATTCCATAAAATATTTTCAACATAATACTCATTATTTTCATTTATAGATAATGATTTGATAAAATCTGGATAATTAGGATAATATTCTTTTAAAAGTCTTTCATATTCTTTATTCATAATAAACCTTCTTTCTTCTTAATATAATAAAAGATAAATAAATACAAATTAAGGAGAAAAATATATGGTAAAATTTATTAAAGTAAATAACAAAAAATATATTTTCCAAAACTTAGAAAAGAAATACGCTGATAGAATTATGAAAAGTTATTTCAACCATAATTCTAAAAAGCTATTGATTCACAATAATACAAAAGATTTATATGATATAATTATTAATTTGTATTGACATTTTTGTTTTACTGTGATACTATATAATTAAATTAAACATACTTCTTTTCTTTTTTCTATTAGTCCAGTTAAGCCTCTGTGTTTTTCTGGACTAATTTATATTTTAAACCGTCTTCTGTTCTATAACCCTTTACATTGAATAAATAGTTTTGGAAGTCTGTGTATATATAAACTTCTATATCAACATTACTTCTATATTTAACTTCAACATCTCTTAAACAGATTCCATATAAAGAGAATGTAGATTTTAGATATTCTTGTATAAAAGGTTTAGTGTTCTTTCTGTAAGACCAGTCATAATATTCAACTAAAGTATTCATTTTACTTAAAATTTCTTGATTTGCTAAACTGATAGTCATATTAGACACCTCCTTTAAAGTCTTTTTTATTATTCTATTTCAAATGTTATTAAAATATAACTATTTTTTGCAAAAAAAAAGAAGCCTTTTTTATGTGCTGGGAGCACAAGGCTTCTTTTTTCAATATTAAGGAGTATTCTCTTCAAAAAATGAATAGAAATGAGGAGTAAGGAATTGAACCTTATTTATGAGACCACTCTCTCCTCAACTAATTTATATTATTTATCTTTTTATATATACTATGTAGTTATAACAAAAATATAATTACTTTTTTGTTCTAGGACCAATTATTTTTAGTAGTATTAAAACAATTGCAAATGAGATTCCTACAATATAATACTGAACTAAAAATGTAAGAACAATAAAGAAATGTGTTAGAATAAGAATTGTCTTAAACACTTCTGCAAAATTATCAATCTTCAGCATAAATGATAAGAAATATATCATTGCTGAAATTGACATAACCATTATTAATACACTATAAATATTTGAAAAAATTATACTATTAAACATAATTAAAAACTCCTTTACCTTTTTCTTAATATTATTATATACAGTTACTTTTAAAAATACAACCATTTTTTTTAATTTTTTTAAAAAAGTGTGTTCAATATTATGTATTTTTTGTTAACATCTGTTTTTCCTTTTGTTAGTAGTAATTACGCTGGATTTTGGACTTTTTTATTTTCAAAATTGAGGTCATAATCCTTATTTAAACTGTCTGGAAATGAAAATAATTTTCAACAAAAATTCATTTATATACATTGTATATATTCAGTATATATATTTCCAGGGTCATTTTTAATTACTGTATATCTATTGTATATATGTTGTATATAAATAGTTGAGTTTTGGAGATTGATTTGTTAGTCATAGCACGTTTTTTTTAGTATCTAATATAGACGCAAGAATAATTACTAACAAAAAGAAAAAATGACAATAAAAAAAGAGACCTTTATAAAGTCTCTTCTTTGTAATATTCTTTTACTTTTTCATAAATCTTATATTCTTCTTCTGTATATTTCATAGGTTTGATTCCATACATATTTTGATAAGATTTAAGAATATTCTTTTCCATTACACTTCTTTCATATTCAGGTTTAGATAAAATAAACTCATAAATCATTGTAAAACTAATTCCTGTATAAATAGTCTTTTCATAAAAACTTGGTATATATTTTTTACTTGCCATATTAAAATCTCCTTTTTAATTATTCTTACTAATATTATATAAGATATTATCTAAATTATTCCATTTTTTTATATCAAAAACATAGCAATCTTTATATGCTATTTTACAAGTAGTGTATTTCTTTTCTTCTACTTTCTTCAATAATTCATCTATACTTACAAAATAATATTCATCTTTTCCATTAATTACTCTACCTTGTAATATATAAACTTTCTTATTATTCTTATCTTGATACTTCTTTAAAGATTTAAGTTTATTTTCTTTTAGTATAAGTCTATCTTTTGAATCTATATTAAACTGGAACTCTATATAAATATTTTTAAACTCAAAATCAGGACTACAAGAAGAACTTCTACTTATTGAATGAGAAGAACCTAGCGTTGGAACTAAATTTGTTTTACACAATATATAGAACTCTGGTGCTGCTCCAAGTAATAAATCCTGTATAAACTCATCTACTGTTCTAAAATCCTTACTATAACCATTTATATCTTCTGAATTTATAATTCTGCTATCTTCTAAAAAATCCATTAAATAATAGTAAAGACTGTCTTCTTCTGTTATTTTAGAAACTCCTTTCTCAAATTCTTCTACTGTCAAATCTTTTATTAATTTATAATAGGCTTCTTTTTTTTCTAATCTTTTGCCCTTTGCTGTAATTTGTTTTAACTCCATAACTTAAACTCCTTTAATATTGACTTTAAATTGTTTATATTATATTCTATAAGTTTCAGGGTCATTTATTCCTAGAAAATGCTTTAGTTAGGCATTTTACTGAAAAATTGTTGAGTTTTTTTTGAATGAAAATTACATTTTTGAGTATTTTTTTAACTTTTTGAAACTTTACTGCTGTAATACTGTAATACTTTACAGTAGTAAAGAATATTTCAGCACTTTAACGCTTTACTGTATTAAAGTGTATAGACAAAAAAAAAGAGAGGTTTTTGCCTCTCTTTCATATATTATTCAAACTCAAAACCCAT
>Ga0326511_10003536_pt1 | contig 12587 bp, 10 predicted proteins | sample 0_2496_0518_D_FD_203701 | JGI IMG/M metagenome (GOLD analysis project Ga0326511, IMG submission 203701) | Bovine rumen microbial communities from UC Davis, California, United States - 0_2496_0518 | ecosystem: Host-associated > Mammals > Digestive system > Stomach > Rumen | place: USA...
AGCGGAAGGTCCAGAATTATATTCTCCAGGATGGAGACGTGTTACTCCCGGCGAGAGGGACCGCGATCCGGACAGCTGTCTTTGAGAAGCAGAGCTATCCGTGTATAGCATCATCAAATGTGATCGTCATCCGCCCGAGAGGAACCATGCTGAATAGCACTTATCTGAAGATATTCATTGATAGTCCGATCGGTAATAGCATGATCAGTAGTCTTCAGCAGGGAATGACCGTGATGAACATCAGTTATAAAGATCTGAAGCTACTGGAGGTTCCTTTCCCGGCTCTTGCAGAGCAGGAAAAGGTAGCGTCAGAATATGAAGAAGCCTACAAGAAATACACTGAGACCATCTCGGCTGCGGAAAAGCAGTGGGCGGCAACTTTGAATAAGCTGCAGAATTTTTGAAAGGAGAAGCGACCATGACCAAGATGTATTACATTGTCGATATGCAGGGAAACTACTATAAAATTGGCGCCAAGGGAAACCTTATGGTCGCTAGAAATTCCGCCGAGGCAGATGTCTTCACCCTTCGGGATGCTAATAACAGAATCGGGAGTGGCCGTAAGGCAAGATTTTATACGACTGTTGAAGCAGGGGACACAGTGACACCCGCCGAGGAGGCAATATACGAAGCCCCGGAATATGACACCGTGGAAAAGCCTACCCTGTTTGATTCTCTTCAGAACAATTGGGAGGAGATTCTATCCAACCTGTGCTATATGAGTAGCCATATGGATGAGTACCAGGATAACCTTAACCAGATGCTTTCTGACGTGGATAAGGAAATCTGTGATCTGATGCACTACCTGGAGTTCAGTGACCTGGATAATAGAGAAATGCTCAGGGTCGCGGAGATGCTGAAAGAGCGCCGGCAGCATCGTAGGAAGATAAAGGACGAGATGGAGAAGACAGCTCTGATGAAAGATATGTTCCTGGATCAGACTTTTGGGACAAAGGTACAGCAGAGTCTGGATGTAATGGAAAGAATGAAAACTCGTCAGTACACACCACGAAGACTGAACGAGCTGTTCGAGCAGCAGAGAGCATCTGCGTAAGGAGGATAGAGCCATGTCAGTATTTTATGTGTTTCAGGGTGAAACCTACGATCACGAACGTAGAGGTGGGTATGTCTGGTCTCCCAAGTTGGCTAAGGGAGGACGTCGGAATGCCGGATATACAATGATGACTAATGTCCACAGAGGGGACTTCATCCTCCACAATTCAAACGGCAAAGTGATGGCGATCAGCATCGCACAGACGGATTGTTATGACGGAACACAGCCTAGAGAGCTTGCAAACGCAGACACCTCTGTGACCTGGGACGATGACGGATACAGAATTGATACGGCTTATTATGATTTTGATGTTCCGCTTATCACGACTAATTACCAGGAGTGGTTGCAGGATCATTATATTGAAGGAAGTGCTTTTACTACCGCTGGCCGGGGCAAGCAGCAGTATATGTGTTCCCTGGCAGATGAGCACGCAGTCTTTCTGTTAGAGAAAGCCATAGGGCTCCAGAGAGATTCCGATGTGCTTAAGAACTTGAGAGATGCTCTTTCGGATATCATTGGCGATAAGGATTCCGAATATGATCCGATGGAGATGGAGACCATCAATGAGCTTGTAGACGACAGCGGGGCTCATACAAAACCGGTCTGGACAGGGGCTCGAGAAGAGCAGGCCATGACCACATCACCGAACACGGGCAGAGAGATTCCGAAACGTGATCCTAAGCGGGCGGCGGATGCCTTGGAACATGCGGACTATCAGTGTGAGTACAACCGTTCAGACCGGACCTTCCTCCGGAAGAACGGAAAGGCATATACTGAGCCACATCATCTGATCCCAATCAGCAGGTACCGTGATTTTGACTACAGCGTCGATGTGATGGAAAACATCGTGTCACTTTGCAGCCATTGCCACAACCTTCTCCATTATGGTCGGTTCGAGGATAAAGTTCCTGTGTTAAGGAAACTGTATAACGACAGAAAAGCTGCTCTCAGGCGATGCGGAATTGATCTGACTCTTGACCAGCTGGAATCATATTACAAGTAAGGAGCGTAAACTATGTTAGGTGCAATCATTGGGGACATTGCTGGTTCCCGCTTTGAATGGAATAATCACAAAAGTAAGGACTTTGAGCTTCTTACTTATAAATGCTCCCCCACCGACGACAGCATTATGACCCTAGCCCTGTCACAGGCAATCTTGGTGAGTAAGCCGGATTACAGCGACCTGTCAAAAAACGCGGTGGAATGCATGCAGGCGGTGGGGCGTAACTACCCTGACTGTGGATATGGCGGCAAGTTTCGCCAGTGGATTTTTTCAGGTAATCCGCAGCCATATAACAGCTATGGGAACGGAGCAGCTATGCGTGTTAGCGCAGCCGGCTTTGCGGCTACCAGCCTTGAGGAAGCCAAGATGCTTGCTAAGAAGATCACCGAGGTGACGCATAATCATCCGGAGGGGCTCAAAGGCGCAGAAGCGACGGTCGTTGCAATCTATATGGCCAGGACAGGAAGCAGCATTCTGGAGATCAGGGACTGTATCGACAAAAATTACTATCCGATGGATTTCACCCTTGATGGGATCAGAAAAGATTACAGATTTGATGTTACCTGCCAAGGCTCAGTCCCGCAGGCTTTAATGGCGTTCTTTGAATCTACCGGGTTTGAGGATGCCATTCGGAATGCAATCTCCATCGGTGGTGATAGCGATACGATTGCTGCGATCTGCGGTGGTGTGGCTGAAGCATATACGGCATTCCGTCTGATATTCGGAAGCATGCACTGACATTCCTGGATAAGAATCTCCTCCAGATACTTATAGCTTTTGAGAATAAATATCCACCAGTAATGGAGAAAAAGGTAGGAGATGTCAGTGTAGCAGTCGAGCGGAAGACCGAGCGTAAGATTGAAGGAACAAGCCGCGAAACCATCATTGCGGACGCAACACAAGCAGCGGACGATGATACTGCGAATGCAGAAGCCCTCCCAGAAGAGACAACGAGCAAACAGCTTTTTAATCACCTGTTTGAAGCATGCAATATTCTGCGTGGTCCAATAAATCAAGATGAGTACAAAAGTTATGTAACTCCGATCCTGTTCTTCAAGCGAATATCAGACGTTTATGATGAAGAATATGAAGAAGCCATGGAGTTCTCTGGCGGAGATACAGAATATGCAGAAGCAGAAGACATGCATTCTTTCGTTATTCCTGAAGGCTGCCATTGGAATGACGTACGTGAAGTGACTCAGGATGTAGGAAAAGCTATCGTAAAGGCAATGACCGGTATTGAGAAAGCAAATCCTGATACTTTGTCTGGCGTTTTTAGTAGTTTCGATGATGCGACCTGGACTGACAAAAATAAGTTAACAGATGAGCGCTTAAAGAATTTAATTGAACACATGTCTCTCATCAAGGTTGGAAATAAAAACTATTCCGCTGACATCATGGGAGATAGTTATGAATTCTTAATAAAAAAATTCGCTGACATGTCAAAAAAGAATGCGGGAGAATTTTATACGCCACGAGCCATAGTAAAGCTCATGGTTGATCTCCTAGATCCACAGCCGGGTGAAACTGTTTATGATCCAGCGTGTGGTACGGGCGGAATGCTGATAGAAGCCATACATCACATGAAAGGTGATCGTTTGGCATATGGCCGCATTTATGGTCAGGAAAATAATCTCTCTACCTCAGCAATAGCTCGTATGAATTTATACCTTCACGGAGCTAAGGATGTACAAATTAAACAAGGGGATACACTTCGAAACCCGTTGTTTTTAGAGAAAGGAAAATTAAAGACTTTTGATTGCGTCCTGGCAAATCCCCCATTTGGACTCGATAAGTGGGGGGCACAGCAGTTTTCGTCGGATTCATTTGGACGTAATTTCTGGGGATCTCCTACAGATGCAAATGCTGATTATGCTTGGCTGCAGCATATGATTAAATCGATGAATGCTAAAGACGGAAGATGCGCGGTTGTCCTTCCACAGGGGGCCTTTTTGGTAAATACGGAGATATTCGTGAAAAACTAATAAGATCCGATAAACTTGAAGCAGTCATTGCGCTTGCAGGTGGAGTCTTTTATAGCACACCAGTTTCTGCTTGTATCCTTTTCCTAAATAATAAAAAGAAAGCAAATCACATTGGTAGGGTCTGTTTAATAGATGGTTCGGAAGTATTTACAGCACAACGGTCACAGAATTATCTCTCTGAAGCCGATGTAAAAACGATTTTGAATTATTACCTTGATTATGAAGATGTGATTGAGAAGGTAAAAATTGTTACTATTTCAGATCTCGAAAAAGGTGGGTTCGAGCTTAGTGTAAAGAAGTATATTGAACACGAAGCAGCCCAAACAGTTGACCCAGAGGCGGCAAAGAAAAGATTCCTAACGGCTATGAATAATGCAAAAGCTGCTGAGGAGATAATGAAGCAACTTTTGACAAAAGGAGGTTATACCCATGAGTAAGAGAATCACTCAGGATGAACTTGAATCATATTTGTGGGGATCTGCGGTTCTTCTCAGAAATCATATTGATGCTGGTGCGTACAAACAGTACATTTTCCCACTTCTTTTCTTTAAGCGTCTTAACGATGTCTACGAAGAAGAAACGGAAAAGGCAATACGGGAAAACGGACCAGAAGCTGCCGACTGGGAAGAGATACACAGTTATATTATTCCCCAAGGAGCCCATTGGGATGATGTTCGTAATGTGCCACAAGATGTAGGAAAAGCAATTGTAACCGCTTTTCATGCAATCGAATCTGCAAACAGCGATAAACTCCAGGGTATTTTCGGTGATGGAACCTGGACAAATAAGAACCGACTTCCTGATCGTTTGCTGAAAGATTTACTCGAGCATTTCAGCACAAAGACGCTGTCACTGGAGAATTGTCCGGAAGATGAATTGGGACAGGGCTATGAGTATCTTGTCAGACAGTTCGCAGACGATAGTGGTCATACTGCACAGGAGTTTTATACAAACAGAACGGTCGTCCATCTTATGACGGAGATACTAAAACCTCAGTCCGGAGAATCTATATATGATCCAACTTGCGGAAGCGCTGGAATGCTCATATCTGCTATTGCATACTTAAAGGACAAAGGCGAGGAGTGGCGTAATGTTTCGCTGTACGGACAGGAAGTAAATGCACTAACTTCCGCTATTGGAAGAATGAATTTATTCCTTCATGGGATAGAAGACTTCCAGATTATTAATGGCGACACATTAGCGGCACCGGCGTTTATTGAGCGTGGGAAATTACAGAGATTTGATGTTGTAGTTGCCAATCCTCCTTATTCAATAAGTCAGTGGGATCGGGACGCTTTTTCTGCGGATAAATATGGGCGTAATTTCTTGGGAGTTCCGCCACAAGGCCGTGCGGACTATGCTTTTCTTCAGCATATTCTCATGAGTATGAAGCCAGGTAGCGGACGATGCGCGATTCTTTTTCCTCATGGAGTGTTATTCCGAAATGAAGAAAAGGAAATGCTAGAGAAATTGGTACGGTCAGATTTGGTCGAGTGTGTAATAGGATTAGGTCGTAATCTGTTTTATAACTCGCCAATGGAAGCTTGTATTGTTATTTGTCGTACTAAAAAGCGCGAAGATAGAAAAGGGTATGTTTTATTCATTAATGCAGTCAATGAAGTGACAAGAAAAAATGCTCAGAGCTATCTGGAAGAAAAGCATATAAAGAAGATATCGACAGCCTTTGAGAATTTCCAAAGCGATGATGATATTGCGCTGAAAGTGTCGATTAGAGATATAGAGAAAAACGGTTTTTCCCTGAGTATTCCTTTATATGTAAAAAAACCGGAAGAGAATATAGCTCTTGATGAACGTTCAACGGGTGAACACATAAAAGACTGGAAGAATATTTCTCAAAAGACGTGGATGTGTTTTGATAGCGTTCTTGGATATTTAGAAGTCGGTGATGGGGATGCCTAAGTATAGATTTGAAGAAATCGCAATAAACAAAAACGAAAAAAGAAAGCCCGTTGAAGATGATAAGAATCTTTATATAGGCTTAGAACACCTGGATACCGGAAGCATTCACGTTCATCGCTGGGGAAGCGAAGTTCCCTTAAAGGGTGAAAAACTGGTAATGCATCGAGGGGATGTCCTTTTGGGAAAGCGTAATGCGTATTTACGAAGAGCCGCTGTAGCACCTCATGATGGCCTGTTTTCGGCACATGGGATGGTGTTAAATCCGATTGAAGGGGTTGTAGATAAGGACTTCTTTCCGTTTTTCATTTTTTCAAATTATTTTTTCGATGCTGCTATAAGAATTTCTGTTGGTTCTCTCTCACCGACCATAAATTGGCGAGACCTTGCCAAAATAGAATTTGAGCTTCCACCTATTTCGGAACAGAAAGAAATATCAGAAGTACTATGGTCCATAAACGATACTATAGAAAGCTATCAAGAATTGTACGAGTCAACCGACATGCTTATCAGAGGGCGTTTTGTAGAAATGTTTGGTGACCCTTACACAAACCCAATGGAATGGCCTGAAAAAAGATTTGATGAGGTCGCAAAAATAGACGCGAACATGACTACTGACTATCAAAAATATGCGGACTACCCTCATATAGGTATTGATAGCATTGAAAAGGATACCGGAAGGCTTGTAGGATATCGTACAGTTCAAGAGGACAATGTAATTAGCGGAAAGTATATTTTTGGTCCTGAGCACATTATTTATAGCAAAATAAGGCCGATACTTAATAAGGTTGCATTGCCAGATTTTGAGGGCCTGTGTTCAGCAGATGCCTACCCGATACTGCCGTTGAAAGATGAATGTGACAGAGTTTTCCTGGCATATGTTATGAGATCAGAATATTTCCTGAGTTATGTTTTAGCTCTAAGTAGTAGGTCGCAAATGCCCAAAGTCAATCGAAAACAGATATGCGGATTTGAAATGCCCTTCCCTCCAATAGAGAGGTAACGAGAATTTGTAGAATTTGCGGAAAGCTGTAACAGGGCTAAAAATGCTCTGAGAGAATCCATGGATGAACTCATTGCACTTCAGAGAAAAATCATGGAAGACTGTTTTGAAAAAGGGGGGCTTAGTTAATGGCTGTTTTTAATGAAGACAACACAACCGAACAGATGATTATTTCTACACTTGTGAAGAACGGTTGGGAGTATTTTCCGGCAGATCAGCTCGACCGTGTCGAAAGCGATGTCATGGTGGAGTCTATGGTCAAGGAGGCCCTGGTCCAGTTGAATCCAGAAATTGCTGAAGATGAATCCAGAGCTGACGAAGTCATATATAAACTCCGGACTCTGTTCCTTTCCACAAATGCACAGAATCTTGTAACCCAAAATGAAGCATTTAAGCAGCTGGTGTTTGAAAAGAACACATTCCCTTTTGGAGAGGACGGGAAGCAGGTCTCTATTGATTTCTTCGGTACGGAGATCAACGGAAAACTGGACAAGAATAGATATGTCGTCACGAATCAGTGGGTGTACCCTAAGAAGGAAGGCGGAAAGCGACTGGACATTGTGTTGCTGGTGAATGGATTCCCATTTGCTATCGGTGAGCTGAAGACACCGGTCCGTGCGGCAATCACCTGGTTAGATGGGGCCCAGGACATCAACAAGTACGAGCAGAGTATCCCTGCAATGTTTGTAACTAACGTGTTCAACTTCGCCACAGAGGGTAAGTGCTATCGGTATGGCTCCGTATGCATGCCGGCAGCGAAGTATGGTCCTTGGCATACAACAGACGATAAATCTGACGGATCTCTTGTAGCAGTGCAGACCAGTGTTGGGGATATGATCACCAAATATAAAATCATGGACCTGTTCCAGTTCTTCACTCTGTATGCGACTGATAGCAAGTATCGCAAATACAAAGTCATCGCGCGATATCAGCAGTATGAAGGTGCAAACATGATCATCGACCGTGTTCGCGCAGGTTACCCGAAACAGGGCCTGATCTGGCATTTCCAGGGCTCCGGAAAATCCTATCTAATGGAGTTCGCAGCAGTAAAACTGCGCATGCTTCCGGACCTGAAGAATCCGACTGTCATTATCGTGGATGATCGCTTGGATTTGGAATCCCAGATTACGGCTCAGTTCCATTCTTCCGATGTTGGGAACCTGGAGTCTGCTTCTACCCGCGAGCAGCTGATGACTATGCTCCGGCAGGACATCCGGAAGATCATCATCACGACGATCTTCCGGTTCCAGGAAGTCACCGGCGAGCTAAGCCAGCGCGATAATATCATCGTGATGGTCGATGAATGCCATCGGACCCAGGAAGGCGATCTCGGTATTAAGATGCGTATGGCATTGCCGAATGCGTTCTTCTTTGGTCTGACCGGAACACCGATCAATCGGCTGGATAAGAATACGTTTGCTACCTTTGGTGCTACAGAAGACCGCAGCGGATATATGAGTAAGTATTCCTTCTCTGACTCCATCCGTGACCGTGCGACACTGCCACTCAATTTTGAGCCGGTACCAGTTGACCTCCGTGTTGATCGCGATACGATGGATCGAGAATTTGATGTTCTCACTGAGGGTTTGTCTGATGCGGATAAGGCAGAGCTTTCCAAGCGCGTGAACATGCAGGCCATAATGTATAACGAGGCCCGTATCCATAAGGTCTGTGCTCATATTGCAAAACACTTTACAGAGAAGATTCGGCCAAACGGATACAAAGCCCAGGTCGTTGTGTATGACCGTCCATGCTGTATCAAGTATAAAAAAGAGCTGGATAAGCTCCTGGGCGAGAAGTGTTCCACCATCGTAATGGATACCAACGATGACAAGGCGGATGAATACAAAGCCTATCGCCGGTCTAAGGAAGAGGAAGCCAAAGTGCTGGACCGCTTCCGTGATCCTAATGATCCGCTGGAGATTGTAATTGTTACAGCCAAGCTGCTCACAGGTTTCGATGCACCGATCCTGCAGGTTATGTATTTGGATAAGCCGATGAAAGACCATACTCTACTGCAGGCGATCTGCCGCACTAACCGTACTTATGACGAAGGCAAGACAAACGGTCTGATCGTCGATTACATCGGTATCTTCGATAACGTGGCAAAAGCACTGGATTTCGATGAAGGCAGCATGAAGAAGGTCATCACCAACATTGAAGAAGTTAAGAAGCAGATCCCGGCGCTGCTTAGGAAATGCCTCAGCTACTTCATGGGTGTGGACAGGACCGTCGACGGCTGGGAAGGACTGATGGCTGCGCAGGAGTGCCTGCCTACAAATAAGGAGAAGGATAAGTTTGCTGCTGACTACCAGGTTCTGAACCGAGCTTGGAATGCAGTATCGCCTGACCCGATGCTGGCAGCACTTCAGCCTGACTATGTGTGGCTCACGAAGGTATATGAATCTGTGAAGCCGACTAACGGTGGCGGCGGATTGATCTGGGCTGCACTTGGTCCGAAGACGATGGAGATCGTCAATGCCAATATGGACGTCGGTGATGTTCATGAAGATGAGGAGATCCTTTCCCTGGATGCGGAGCTGATTGACGCCTTTATCGAGAAGCACAAAGGCGCCAAGAATGCGGCGAAGAGAGTCGAGATTGATCTTGTCGCTAAAATCCGGAAGCACACTGATGACCCAAAATGGATGCGGCTCGGAGACAAACTGGAACGACTCCGTGAGCAGCACGAGCAGGGGCTGATCAATAGTATCGAATTCCTGAAGATGCTGCTGGAACTGGCGAAAGAAGCTGCCCAGGCAGAAAAAGAAGTCGTTCCGGAGGAGGAAATTGATAAGGGCAAAGCCGCTCTGACGGAACTCTTTAATGGCGTAAAGAATAGCAATACGCCAATCATCGTGGAGCGCATTGTCACCGACATCGATGACATCGTAAAGATTGTCCGCTTTGACGGATGGCAGAACACAACCGGTGGCCGCCAGGAAGTCAAAAAGGCTCTGCGCAGTGTCGTCTGGGTAAAATACAAGATCAAAGACAAGGAGGTCTTCGATAAAGCATATAGCTACATCGAGGAATATTATTGATGAAAGTTATAAATGTGGTAGCCGCTATTATTGAGGACGAGGGGCGTATCTTTGCTACTCAACGCGGCTATGGTGAATTCAAAGATGGCTGGGAGTTCCCCGGAGGAAAGATTGAACCCGGGGAAACTCCGCAGGAAGCACTGAAACGAGAGATCAAAGAAGAACTGGATACAGAAATTGTAGTTGGAGAACTGCTCACGGTGGTGGAGCATGATTATCCGAAGTTCCATCTAACGATGCAATGCTTTCTATGCGCAGTTGCTTCCGGGGGTCTTGTGTTGAAAGAACACGAAGCAGCCCGGTGGCTGACACAGGATCAACTTGGTTCCGTAGACTGGTTACCGGCGGACATAAAGGTAGTTGAAGCATACAAAAAGGGGAAGTGAATTCATATGGATAATGCGGCCATAGCAGTAACAATTGGCGAATTTAGAAAACTGTATACACGAGACCGTTTTACCCGGGAATGTCATGAATTCGTCGAGGACATCTGCGGACTTTCGGTTGGTGAACTGAATGACCGGTCATGGGATGACTGCTATGACTTCTTATCAAGTTATCTCCCGACAGAGGACCAGTATCAGGGGTTTCACCTGGTATTTGAGTTCTTGATGCCAGAATCATTGAAAAGGGTAGATGTTCTTCTTCTTACACAGAATAAAGCACTTGCTCTTGAGTTTAAGGAAAAGAGACAAGTGTTGAAAGACGACGTGGTCCAGGCAGCAGGCTACGGACAGAGCATTTCGCACTACCACTATGTAACGGAAGAGAATGACATGGATGTGGCAGCATACTTGGTTTATACACCAGGTGATCCCGCAGGTCGCCACGATCTGATTACGATTCTTCATCCGGCAAATTTCACGCAGACAATTAAAGACTGTCTGGCAGGAGAGGTGCCGATGACGGATGTGGATTGCGATGAATGGGTGGCATCTCCTTTCCATCCACTGAAGAATATTGCTGAGGCAACACTGCAGCTGTTCCGGGATGGTGACCTTCCAAACATTAAGAGCATTCGTGAGGGTGATATTAAAGAGACTCTTGATTGCATCAATCGTGTTATAGATGATGTCGACCGCAGGAAAAGCATTCTGTTTGTATCAGGTGTTCCGGGCTCAGGCAAGACGCTGGTCGGACTTAAAACGGTCTACGATCATGGGCGTCCAGGGGAGGATCTAAACCCGATTTATCTTTCCGGGAACGATCCGTTGGTCAATATTCTACAGAATACCCTATCGGTCAATCATGTGGATAAAGAAGGTGGCAGTTATATCCAGCCCATGAAGAGCTTTAAGAGACTGGCGTATGGCGATACAGTTCCGATGAATGACATTATCGTTTTTGATGAAGCTCAGCGAGCCTGGGATACGGATCGGAAGGAACCCGGTCAAACAGAAGCGACGTTGCTTCTCAGGATAGGCGACCGGATCGCAGATCGCTATGGCAAAGTAACGATTGTATGCTTGATTGGGGATGGACAAGCGATCCATAAGAATGAAGAAACGGGCATGCCTTTATGGGCGGATGCTCTTGCCGGCCGCACTGATTGGAATGTTTATGTTCCTGAGAATTATGGTGCGCTGTTTGATCGTACGGGGAATTGCAGTAGAGTTCCAGAGCTTATGCTTGACACGTCGATACGGCACGATTTCATTGATGTCAGTCCTTGGGTGGAAGCAATTCTGGATTTGGATCTGGAAAGAGCACGTTCTATTTATCGGGATATGCTCGGAAGAGGTTTTGAATGTTGGTGGTTTCGTGATAAGAATAATCTTCCAAAGACTGTGCAGTATGTGCAGAAAGAATATCCGGGCAGCCATACCGGTATTGTTGTTTCATCCCACATGAAAGGTGGATCTTATTTTGGTAAACAATACCGGGGAAGCTATGTAGATGCAGAGGAGGCTTATTCCTGGTATATGACAGAAGGCCCTCAGCTTGTTCGCGGGGCGTCGGAATTTCTGATCCAGGGCATTGAGCTTGAATATCCGATTGTTGCATTCGTTGGCGATTATTATATTCAGAACGGGCAGTGGATTCTGGACCCAAGAGCATATTTTGACAGTAGTATTAGGGATCGGGATACCTTAATACAAAATGTGTATCGGGTTTTGCTAACACGGAGTCGGAAAGGTATGTTTTTGTATTTCCCGCAAGACCCAAAGCTCGATGAGACATATCGATGGTTTGTAGATATGCTGCAGATAAAAGATTGATCCAAGAGGAGGCAATTACTGAGTGGCGTATAAGAGCTTCAAAGATTATATACAGGAAAACTATAACTATGTTCTTCAAGACGCAATACAAGGATATATCAATAAGCGCTATGATGGCCTGGGCTATCATTCATTAAATGTAATATCGCTACTAAGTCAGTGGCCAGATAACGTGCAGGTGATGACGTTGACCTGTCATGACGATATTGGACCACGACTCACAATGGATGTCCATGTTTGTGCCGATATCGTTTCTAGCGGGCTTGGCACAGCAAATTATGGTTCAATAAATATTTCTGTGGGAATGCTTAAATAAGATAACAAAGTAAAAGAGGATTTTCTTGTACAATTTAATAAAACAA
>Ga0326511_10003537_pt1 | contig 12585 bp, 17 predicted proteins | sample 0_2496_0518_D_FD_203701 | JGI IMG/M metagenome (GOLD analysis project Ga0326511, IMG submission 203701) | Bovine rumen microbial communities from UC Davis, California, United States - 0_2496_0518 | ecosystem: Host-associated > Mammals > Digestive system > Stomach > Rumen | place: USA...
TTGAAACGATTTGGACGCACTGCAAGAGCAACCATTACCGCTGTTCCCTTTGTGATATAAACGAAAACGGCGGCTGCGGCTGCGCGAAGGAGCCGCACAAGTGGAAAGTGAAGGTGGAACGACATGAAGGGCAAGACGGCGAAAAGAATTGCTGACATGAGTGAGTTCGACGCGAAAGCGGCCCTACTCTACATGGTGAACAAGTGCGAGGAGACGCTACACTGCGACGTTTGTCCTGCAGGGTGTAAGGACCCTTCACCAGAGGCGTGCAAGGAGCGCATCCTTGACGAGGCGATCAGGGAGGGGCTGCGATGAACGGGAAAGCCCCAAGCGTAAAGGTCCGTTTTTGGTTGCCTACGCGGGCGCAGATTGATTACGCCGGAAAGCTGATGGCTGAATTGGGATACGAAGACAGCGACGTGCATGAGATTTTTGGCAAGGATTTTGACGACCTCGCAAAAGACGAAATGGGACGTTTGATTGATATTCTGAAGAAGGAGCTGGAGGGTTGACATGTTTGAGGTAACGATTTTGATTCTGTTCGCGGCGTGTATTGCTTGGCTGTTCTGGTTCGTGCATAAGGAACGCCGATGGATGGATGATTACAGCGGGGAGGAATAGACGTGGAGGCTATAGGGGATAAAGAATACTACGCGAGGCGGGCCGTTGGGATATATGGAGATATACGCGAGGCGGTGCATCAGCGTATAAATTCGATACTGACAAGGGGAAGGACGGACGTCGTGGTGTCGCCGGAAATTACGCACGCCATAGACTTGATTATTGACAGGCTGCAAGATGCCGTACAGTACCAAATCAAGGCAGAGCTGGCGAAGCATGGGATCAGCTCTTTTGAGGATGACTGACAATGCTGACGGTAGCAGATAAAGTACGTTCTATGAACGATGAACAGCTTGCGAAATTCATGCGGAAATGGTATGCGACTGGATGCCTGCTGATAATAAAATTTCCAGGGACAAATCTGAAATGGCTCGCCGAACATGCAGATCATATGGAGAGGAGCATCTTGAAATTCCTACAGCAAGACGAAAGCACAAAAGATTGGAGCTGGTTGAATGGAACCGGGAAGGAGGAAAGCCGCAGTGCCGGAAATCGAAGCGAAGATTGAGAGTATGACCACTGAGGAAATTTTCGTCGCATTGGACACGGCAGCCGCGACAATTCAGCAGTCTTGGTTCTGTTCGGATTGCCCGCATAAAGGGAAGTGTTCGGAGGGCGATGAGGAGTGCAGGAAGCACATCATTCTTTGGATACTTGACGAGGAGGAAGGACAGTGAGCGGATCATACAAAATCAAGACTTTGGAATACGAAGAAAATTTTTGGACTGATGGAAAAGTAAACGAAGCATTGGAGAAAATTGAAAAAGACGGGCGGATTATAAAAGTCGAAAGTTGCACAAAAGGGAATTACCGCATCCTGCATATCCATTACCGCGAATGTAGAAACGTAGAAGATAAGAATGTATTACCGCTTCCGTGTGTGCGGAACAACGGAAAGACATTTGAGAAGACAACGTTGCGGGAATGGCTCGCGAAGCTCCATGAAGAGATGACGGAAATGGAGGAAAAGGCTTTCGGTATATGCGGCCTGGACGATTATCCGCAAAAGGAAAAGCTGTACGGCACACATATCGAGACGGAGTTTGCGCTTGAATGCGCGGACGTTGCGACAGTCCTCGCTTCCATGCAGGAGGCTTTCGGCATTGGCCTGGAGGCGCGTAATGAGGCACAGCGGCGCGTAAACGCGAAGAACCGAGAAAGAGGGCGGCTCTGATGGTGTATGAAGATGAAAAATATGCTTATTGTACGCGAATTAAGTCATGGGAGCACATACGACCAAATGGGGAATGGATTGCAAGATGGGGATATGCGATTGTACGCCAACGGAAGGACAAAAAGCGAGGAAATTGGTGTAAAGTAAAAGATTTACCGATATTTCATTCAGAAAAGAAAGCGTATGAAGCGCTGGAGGCATATCTAAAGCGAGGCGGTTGCGCCGAAAGCTGAATTTATGTTCGATTGAGGTGATAAAATGCACGAAATAAAGTTTCGAGGATATTGCGGTTCGCAGGATATGTGGGTGTATGGGTATTTGGGATTTATTTACAAAGGGATTGCTGCCATCCAGCAAATTTCTCCGATTGGCGAACTTTCCAAATGGTCGGTCGCGGCGGCATCTGTCGGTCAGTACACCGGCCTGAAGGACCGAAACAACGTGGAAGTGTACGAGGGCGACTTGCTTTGGGACGATGACGAATACGCGAAAGTGGAGTACATCGGAGACAGATTTTGGGCGCATTTCGATGGCGTTTTGTCGGACCTCAAAGAAACCATTTGGGGCGGCGCGGTCGTAAAGGGGAATATTTACAAAAATTCGGATCGTGTAAAATTTTGAGCGGGGCGCAAGAGAAAAGACAGGGGGCAGAGGCATTGAGGGAATACAACGATTACGTCCAGACGACGCGTGAATACTTGAAGCGTTATCACGAGTTTAAGGCGACGATTGACAACCTGAATGACGAGATACAGGCGCAGGAAGAATTGCTGAAGCTCGACCCCTCTGCACCTGTCCCCAAATACGGCGACGACACTGGCGGCGGGAAGGGGGAATTAACGCCGGTGGAATCGGAGGCGTCAAAGCGCATCGAGATTAAAGAGCGCATCGAGGGGAAGCGGCAGGAAGTGGCGCGGATTGAACGCGCCATGCGGAAGGTGGACCGCGCCCTCGAAGCTCTCCCGGATCAGGAAAGGAGTCTCGTTGAAGGGTACTATTTCCATCACAAGAGCTGGATGGACTTGGCGAACGAGCTATTTGTCAGTGAAAAATGGGCGAGCAAGCTCGCGAATAAAGTGGTGAAAAGAATGGCTGGCATGATTTTCGGGGCGGCAGCGTCACCGGGACAGCAAAGCCTTTTTATATTTTTCGAGTGAAAGTTATGCACTTATCCACATTTCCACTGGATAACTTTTTCTTGAATTTCAGTGCACTTTTTGTGAACAAAAATGGAGTTTTTGGTGGCATAAAAAAGACGAAAACCGTGCGAAAATTCCTCCCATGAAGTTCCGATTTTTTCTGCGCGTCCATGATAATATGATAGCGTCAACCATTGTCCGAAAGGGCAAAACCTTCTTGACTCCGGCCCCGCAATTTCTTCCGTTGCGGGGCAATTATTATGGGAAAACGGCAGAAAGGCGGGAAAGCGTGAAAACGAAAAAATTGCGACTGGCGGACATCAAAATGGCTTCATACAACCCGCGAAGGGAACTGAAGCCGGGGGATGAGGAATACGAGCGGCTCAAAAACAGCATCACGGAATTTGGATTCGTTGAGCCGATCATCGTCAACGCGAGAAACATGGTCATCGTTGGCGGGCATCAGCGGTACAGGATTTTGACCGACCTCGGGGAAACGGAAACGGAAGCTATTATGGTTGACCTCGATGAGCAGGGCGAAAAGACGTTGAACGTCGCCCTGAATAAGATTGAGGGCGATTGGGACACCGTCAAGCTGCAAGAGCTTTTCAAAGAGCTTTCTGCTGACGATATTGAAAGAACCAGCTTTTCCAAGATCGAGATTGAAGACATCCTGCAGGACCTCCATGAAGCCGAGAAAGCGGTGGAAGCCGAGGAGGAAAATGCGGAGCCGCAGCCGAGCGGCGGAAGCGATCAGGACGACGCGCCGGAAGCTGACGACATGAAGCCTTTTGAAATATACCTCAGTTTCACGTCGCAGGAAGCAGCTGAGGCATGGCTGGCGGCGCATGGCGTACAGCAGGAATTTACCGAGAGCCGCAGCATTGTCCTGAACATGGAGGAGGCGAACGCGGATGCAACTGATTGAAATGAACTTGAAGGACCTGAACGGGGCGAAGTACAATCCGCGGATCAACCTCGAACCGGGAATGGAAGAATTTGAAAAACTCCGCGCCTCGATTGAGAATTTCGGATGCGTGGAGCCGATTGTCTGGAATAAAAAGACGGGCAATGTCGTCGGCGGTCATCAGCGCCTCGCGGTGCTCCGATACCTGAAGAAGAAAAAGGACCTCGTTTCCGTGGTCGAGTGTGACGAGGAGCAGGAAAAGCTCCTGAACCTTGCGCTGAACAAAGCGAAGGGCGGCTGGGACATCAAGAAGCTGGAAGAACTGCTTGGAAGCCTCGACCAAGACAGCCTGAATTTGACCGGCTTTAGCATGGACGAAATCGCTGTTCTCTTGGAAGACGGCGAAGGGCTGGAAGACGACATTGACGGCCTCATTGGCGACGATGGCGACGATTACGCCAACGTGAATTACTATGGCGCGAGCTGGCTTGTGACGCTGAAATTCCCGACGCTCAGAGCGGCGCGGGCATGGGCTGAAAAAGAGGGGCTGGACGCGAACCTGAAAGACGGCACTGCATCCACCGTCTGCCGGATGGGGGAAGAAGAAGCGGAAGAATGAGTGGTTTGCTTCCGATTTTCGATGTGGCTCACGCAAACAGAAACACACCGAAATTTGATTTATATATTCCCCATGACAGGAAGTTTGGAGCAAAAATTTTCTTTGCGTAAAGGTCCGTTTTTGGTTGCCTCAAAGCAAAATTGCCGAGGTGCGATTTTTAGCGATATGTGTGAGGGATTTTCTGCGTGAAATTTATTTTTGCTTCAATGTCGGTTTTTGGGCGAATTAGGGCGATTTTCAAAGAAGGGGCGACATGATTTTTATAATTATCGGCCAGAGCGGGAGCGGAAAAACAACATTCGTTCGTAAACGGTTTTTGACCGGGGGATTATCCATCGTCGAAGACATTGTCCCGTACACCACGAACGGCGAATATTGCGCCATCGGGAAGTACGGAATTGGCATACGGACGGAAGGGACGGACACGCTGTCATACGACGCGGGGGAAAAGATCAGGCGTCAGATCAGGAAGCTCCTTGACGAAGGGAAGGACGTCGTCATTGAGGGCGACAGGATAAACAACCGGGCGACCTTCGCGACGATTGCCCTGATGAACGTGCCGGCGAAACTTTTCCTTGTGGTTTGCAGCTTGGAAACGTCGCTGCAGCGACTTCGGGCGGCTGGCAGCAAGATTACGCCGACATTCGTGAAAGCGACAAAGACCCGGTCGAGGAACAATTTCCTGAAGTGGCGGAAGCGTTTTGATGGAGAGGTTGTCAGAAATGATTGATTACCGCGTGGAACGCTGGAAAGGGTGCAAGGCATACCACATCGCCGGAATGAGGATGGACGAAGTGGACCCGGCAGCGCCGATGCTCCAATTCATTTGCAAGGCGCTGAACCTCGACATTGAGCAGCGGTTTTGGCTGGCTTGGCTGTACTCAACCTGCTATTCGGCCCCGACCGCGTTTTACATGATAACGCACCTGCCGCGCCCGGAAGCCATAAGCCCCGCAAAGATGGAATCGTGGTGGCTCCTCAACAAGCGGCGCATGGTCTTCGAGAGCGATAGACGGTACGTCAAGAATTGCAACGAGTTTCCCGCCATGTTCGCGAGCTACATGGAGTACACGCGGGGCGGCGCTTTGAAAGCCTTTCTGCGGCTCAAGAAGGAAACCAGGCAGGAAACCTACGACGCGATCTTCGCCGACGTTGGGAAGCGGCTGTATTTCTTCGGCAGGTACAGCAATTTCATGTACCTCGAAACCATCTACAATCTGACGAAATTCCCGATGTGGCCTACCGGCCTCAACCTCCGGGAAGCGCGAACAAGCCGGAACGGTCTGTGCTACGCGCTGGGGCGCGAAGATTGGGTGAGGAAATCTGGCAAGGCCGCGAAGCTGACGAAAGAGCAATTTGCCTACCTCCAAGCGCAACTGCGGAGGCTGTACGAGGAAATCCGAAAGGATGCTCCCGACGTGCCGACGACCTACTGGAACCTCGAAACATCCCTCTGCGCCTACTATAAGCTGTTCAAGCCGACGCGCTACGCCGGTTATTATATCGACAGGCAAATGTCGGAGATCGAGGCGATGGAAAAGCTCGCTCCAGATGGCGCGAATTGGAAGCTCCTTTGGAAATTCAGGCGGCAGCATTTTGACCCGCGATCATTGGGTGAGGTGCAGGGCTACAAAGGCGTGAGGGACGGCATGATGAACTATTTCCTTGACACCGGGCAATTCGCGCCGGAAGAAATGAGGTCGGTGACGTACCGTGCAGGTGCATAAATTCAAGGGCAGCCCCGACGAATACAAGGTCATCCACGATATTTGCTATGGTTGCGGCAGCGAAAGCATCAAGAAGACGTACCCCTACATCCGGGCAGCGGCTTGGCAGGGAGGGAAAAAATTCTTCCTCGACGTCTTCGACGGCAAGGCATTCTTTGCCGCCATACGAAGCAAAAACCACATACGGCTGATTGGGATTGCGGTAATGAGCGACCTCCAGCAAAAAGGCGTCGGTCGGCGGATCATGCTCTATGAAATGAAAAAGGCCCGCGCCCTCGACGTTGCCGAGATAACACTGCGGACATCCAAGACGGAAAACGGCGTCGCCTTTTGGAAAGCAATGGGCGCTGTAATCACTGGAGAGAAGGGTGAAGATTGGGAAATGCGGCTCAGGTTCTGAAGCAGAATTACACCAGCCCGCGATGGAGCATGGAAATATGCGATTGCTCCATGCCTATGAGTTTCGACACATACAGCAAATGCGCGTACAACTGCCTCTATTGCTTCGCGTTCTTCCAAAAGAGCCATACCTTGAAGGGGTATAGCAACCAAAAGAACGCGGGCAAGTTCGAGATCAGGAGCGTGAACCCCGACAAGGTGAAGCACCTCTTTGAGAGCGCTTTCATCGACGACCGGGCGGCAGTAGGACAGACAGAGCAGCAATTTTTCCCGTACATCCAGGACAGGAAAATCATGCAGTGGGGCGGCCTTGCGGACGAATTTGACGAGTGGGAGCGGCGCTACGGCGTGACGCTGGAGCTGCTGCAATACTTCGACGCGATTGACTACCCGCTTTCCATGAGCACGAAAGCCGCATGGTGGACGGCGGATGACAGATACATGAACCTTTTCCGAAAGCATACGCATAATTGGCACGTCAAGGTCAGCATCATCACCAACAGTGACGCGAAAGCGAAGCAGATGGAAAAGGGCGTGCCGTCCTCGACGGAAAGGCTCGCGGCGATAAAGCGCCTTGCCGACATCGGCATTCACGTTACTCTGCGCCTCCGGCCTTTCATCATTGGCGTAAGCGAGGATTGGAAGCAGCTCATGGACCGGGCGCACGAAGCCGGGGCCGACAGCGTGACGACGGAATTTTTCTGCATGGAGAGCCGCGCCGACGCGGAGCTGAAAGCCCGCTACGCGGCGATGAGTAAGATTTGCGGCTTTGACATCCACAAGTTTTACATGGAGCATAGCAAGCAGAACGGTTACAAGCGCCTGAACCGCGCCATCAAAGCGCCTATCATCAAGGCGATGCAGGAACACGCGCACAGCCTCGGAATGAGATTCCACGTTTCCGATGCTTTCTGCCGGGAAAGGAACGACGCTTGCAACTGCTGCGGAGTTCCGCCCGAATGGGGAGTGAGCCAATACGGGAACATCGGTCAGGCGATCATCATTGCCCGCGAAAAAGGCGAAGTGCATTTCTCTGACCTTTTGCCGTACATTGACCGATACTTCAAATACTCGTGGAGCAAGGCAGCGCAATACAATACGGGAAGCAACCGGGCGCGAGCTTTACGCTACGATATGACGATGGCTGAATTTCTGCGGAACAACTGGAACAACGTCAGAGGGGCAACCTCGCCAGCAGTGGCGTATGGCGGCATTTTGAAGCCTGACGGGATAGATGAGAATGGGGACGTCGTTTACAAATACAACCGTCCTCGCTGATTGTCGAAATGGAGATGGGAGAGAGGGGCGATGAAACGTGTAAAGGGCGGGACCCGCGAACCGTGGGAAAGAAAACACGGTGAGACAGAGAAAGCGTTCGAGGCGTTTCTGATATACAAAAACCTCGGCCCCGGCAGGACGCAGATCGACGTGGCGCAAAAATTGAGTAAAAGTGTATCTTTAATTCGCAGGTGGGCCAGCGAATGGGAGTGGAAAAACCGCGTCATAGCTTGGGATTCGGACGTTGAGCAGAAAGCGAAGGAAGAAGCCCAAAAAGAGCTGAAAGCGATGATACTGCGCCACATCAAAATTGGCATGAAGATACAGGAAAAAGGCCTGAAGGGATTGGACCACCTCGACCCTAAACGGATGGGCGCGATCAGCGTCAGAGAATTTTTGGATTTTGGCACGAAGTTGGAGCGCGAAGCCCGTGCGCTGATTACGCAGGGCGAGCAGGACGACGGGAAGAAGAAAGGCGCGGCTGAAATCCATGTTTATATCCCTGATAACGGCAGGGATTGACAGATAGATTGCGGAGGAGTTTCGGATGGACATTCGACCACAGGAAGGACCGCAAGAGCGATTCCTCTCGACCTCGGCTGACATTGCCATTTACGGCGGCGCGGCGGGCGGCGGGAAGACCTACGCGCTCCTTTTGGAGCCGCTGCGCCATGTTGGGAAGAAAGACTTCAGCGCGACAATCTTCCGAAAGAACGCCACGCACATCACGATAGACGGCGGCCTCCTCGATGAGAGCGTGAGTATTTACGGCCTGTTGGATAACGCCGTGTATAAGGCCAGCCCGAAACCGCACTGGACGTTCGGCGGGAAATCCCGCGTTTCCTTCATGCACATTGACGGCGATGCAGACCTGCCGAAATGGCAGGGCGCTCAGATCTGCATGATAGGATTTGACGAGCTGACGCATTTCACGGAAGCGCAATTCTTTTACATGCTTTCCCGAAACCGCTCCACCTGCGGCGTGAGGCCATACGTCCGGGCGACCTGCAATCCCGACGTGGATAGCTGGGTGGCAACCTTTATCTCATGGTGGATAAATCAGGATACAGGCTACGCGATTCCTGAGCGTTCCGGGAAGATTCGATGGTTTTACCGCAATGAGGGCGTCATCGAATGGGGCGACAGCGTCGAGGAACTTGCAGAGCGCATGAAGGATAACCCGGAATTTGAGCCGGAACTTTGCAAGAGCGTGACCTTTATCGCCTCCAGCATTTACGACAACAAAGCCCTTTTGCGGACTGACCCCGGCTATTTGGCGAACCTCCACGGCCTGAGCATCGTGGAGAAAGAACGCCTTTTGAAAGGGAATTGGAAAATCCGACCGGCATCCGGCCTGTACTTCCGGCGCGAGCAGACGCGGATCGTCAAGACCGTGCCGGAAAGGATCGTCGCCATCGCCCGCGCTTGGGACTTGGCGGCGACTGAAATCACGCTGGAGAACAAAGACCCGGACAGGACGGCGGGCTGCCTTATGGCCCGCATGAAGAACGGGCAATACATAATTCTCGACGCGAAACGCATGGCGGTAAACGCGGCGAGCGTCCGACAGCTTGTGAAGAATACGGCTGTCACGGACCTTTCGGAATACCAGTGCAATCAGATACACATCCCGCAAGACCCCGGACAGGCCGGAAAGGAACAGGCGCAAAGCTACGTACGAGAGCTTGCAGGATTTTACGTCGTGAGCAAGCCGGTCACGGGCGACAAAGTAACGCGGGCGGAACCGTTCGCGGCGCAATGGCAGCAGGGAAACATCCTTCTGCTGGAAGGGCCGTGGAACGATACTTTGCTTGACGAGCTTGAAAGATTCCCGGACGCGGCCCATGACGATCAGGTGGACGCAGCGTCGGACGCTTTCAGGGCCGTAGCGATTATGGGCGGCTCCGCTCCGCCTGTGAATATAATGCCGACGCATAAGAGCTATTGGAATTGAAATAGGGTGAGGGAATGGCAAAAGAGATTGGGCGCATCGGGCAAAAACGATGGGGCGGCATCTTCTACGAGGAGTTTCTTCGCGAGCTTCAAGGCAAGCGGGGGATAGCGGCCTACTCGGAAATGAGCGAAAACGACGACATTGTTGGAGCCGTTCTGTTTTCGATTGAAATGCTGATACGGCAGGTCACTTGGTATGTTCAGCCGGGGGGCGGGCAGCCGATTGACCAAGAGGCGGCGGACTTTGTTGACGGGTGCCGGAACGATATGCAATCGACGTGGACAGAAACCATTTCCGAAATCCTGTCCTTTTTGACGTTCGGATGGAGCGCCCATGAAATCGTTTACAAGCGGCGCATGGGAAGAAGCCGGAACGTGATGCTGAACTCGAAGTACGACGACGGCATGATTGGCTGGCGGAAGCTCCCGATCCGCTCGCAGGAAACTCTTTATGAGTGGCAGTACGACAGCGAAGACAACCTTATCGGGATGGTACAGCAACCGCCTCCGAGCTTTGAGCTGATAACGATTCCGATGGAAAAGCTGCTTCTGTTCCGAGCCAAGAGCCGGAAAGATAACCCGGAAGGGCGAAGCATTTTGCGGAACGCCTACCGCTCTTGGTATTTCAAACGGCGGATTCAGGAGCTGGAAGGAATCGGCATAGAGCGTGACCTTGCAGGATTCCCCGTGATAACAGCGCCGGAAGGGATTGACATTTGGGACACCAACAATCCGAAAATGCAGGAGATCAGGGCGGCGGCGGAAGCCCTCGTCAAGAATATCCGGCGTGACAGCATGGAAGGGCTGGCGATCCCCTCCGGCTGGAAATTGGAGCTTTTGAGCACGGGAAGCCGTAGGCAGTTTGACACCAACAACATCATTAACCGCTACGACACGCGCATAGCGATGACCGTGCTCGCGGACTTTGTGCTGCTGGGCCATCAGATTCATGGCAGCTTTGCCCTGTCCTCGGACAAGACGAAGCTCTTTTCCGTGGCGATTGGCGCGTACCTCGACATGATTTGCGAGGTATTCAACAACAAAGCAATCCCGCAGTTGATAGACATGAACGCGCAGCATTTCGCAGGGATCACGGATTACCCGATGCTTTGCCACGGCGACATTGAGAGCCAAGACCTGACCTCGCTGGCAACGTACATCAAGGAACTTACGGGAATTGGTGTTCTTACGCCGGATAGCGGCCTCGAAGATTACCTGCGGGAGCAAGCGAGCCTACCTGAACGACAGGAAGGAGAGGAGTACGTTATTAACCCGTCTCAGACGAACGGAAACGGCCCCTCTGCCGGTCAAAACGCTTTGCGTGACAAAACCCTTGGGGAAGAATTTGAAGACGTAGAAAGTGCGCGAAAACGCTTAGGAAGGTGAAGCCTGATGTTTGTGTTCAAATGCCCGGTTCATCGTGTGGCAAAGGACGCAAAGAACCCAAAGGCTGAAGCCGCGCTTGCGCGACTCGGAACTTTCCTTGACAATTCCTCCCCACAACTCGTGGAATGGCTTTACAGTCTTTTTCAGGATCAGCAAAAGGCCGTGACTTACGCTGAACTTCGAGAGGCGTGGTTGGACGGCTACGAGAGCCTTATCCGCGAATGGCAAGAGGATTACGCACGATTTATTGCTGATAAGCTGGCTCCTGAAATCCGAAAGGCTGCGGCGGCTGGCGGAAACGCCGTGCTCGACCGGCTGGGGCCAAACGCCTTTTACATCATTGACAGCGATGAGGCGGTCAAAGCATGGATTAGCACCCATACCGCCGAGCTTGTGACGAACATTAGCGACAGCGCACGAAAGGCGATAAACGCCATCGTCCTGCGCGGTCAGACTGATGGCTGGACGACTGACAGAATGGCATACGCCATCCGGCCTGTTATCGGGCTGACAATCCCACAGGCGCAAGCGAACGCGAATTACTTCCAGCACATCCTTGACACGATCCGCGAAGCGCGTCCAAATATCAGTGACGCGGACGCGTCTCGAATGGCATCCGAGGCGGCGCTGAAATACGCGGCGCAGCAGCACCGATACCGCGCCAACATGATTGCCAATACGGAGCTTGCCTACGCCTATAATAACGGGGCGCATGAGACGACGCGCAAGGCAATCCAAGAGGGCCTTATGGGGGCCTGCGTGAAGATTTGGTCCACGGCGGCGGATTCCCGCGTCTGTCCCATTTGCCAAGACCTCGACGGGATGCAGGTCGGATTCGACGGCTATTTTGGCGAGAAGGAGAAAAACCACGGGCGCGGATTTACAATGCTTCCCCCAGCTCACCCCGGTTGCCGGTGCGCTGTTCTCTATGAGGAAGTTTCGCCCGCAAGAGTGACTTTGCCAAAGCCGGATGAAGGGGCTATAATGGAACAGGCAACCCGCGCAAAGATTGACACGCTGAAACGTGAAATCGACCGGCAGGAAAACGCGCAAAAGCAAAGCTGGACGGCTGAACGAGATAACCAGCTCGGCGGCCTCTATAAGCAGCTCGAAGCCGCGAAGATTGACGCAGCGAAGAAAGGCGTCATCCTCACGTCGAAGCTGGAAGAAACGCTTGCGGCGGCGGATATTAAGGCCATCATTGAAAAGGTCAAGGCCGCGCCGGAAGACATACGGATCATGTGGAACCGCTTTGAGGACAAGATGAAAATATTGAGCGCTACGCATAATGGAACAGCGATTTATGAAAACGCTGGGCGCGGCATAAGGTTTAATCTGCAAAGCGACCGAAAAGATGGGAGAATCCAAAAGCCATACAAGAC